>ERZ651776.897-NODE-897-length-38758-cov-4.550994_pt1 | contig 38758 bp, 33 predicted proteins | sample MGYA00514761_ERZ651776 | MGnify/ENA metagenome assembly ERZ651776
TTGGCAAGGGAGCGTTTGCAGGTTGCACCTCCCTGACTTCCGTGGTGTTGCCCGACAGTCTCACGCTGGTGGGCATGGGAGCGTTTGGTAAATGCTCTTGCCTGACGTCCATGGTGTTGCCCGACAGTCTCACACAGCTGGGCGAGTGCGCGTTTCAGGATTGCACCTCCTTGACGTCCATGGTGTTGCCCGACAGTCTCACAGAGATAGGGAAGTTGGCTTTTCTTAAATGCTCCTCCCTGATGTCCGTGGTTTTACCTGATAGTGCGGAGCTTGGTGATTATGTGTTCGATGAATGCGATGCCTTGCTGCAAAAAGCAGCTGTGGCTGGATTTGACTCAGTTGAGCTCTATCTTCGAGATCGCTACACGAGCGTCACTCTACGGAAATTAATTCTGCGACTTTTAAGAAAGTATAATAAAGCTGTCAACTATGCTGACGGAACAGAGGCAGAGAAGCACTCATCAGCACTTGCGCAGTTCCCTTCTGACAACTCTGGTTCGTTAGAGGTAGGTCTTTTTTTGCAAAAGATGAATCTCTCAGGGGGTGATGGAGAGAAAGGTTTGGTAGGATACATATTGAAATTTGTGTAAAACATTAGGAGCGACTTGGGTGATAAGTAAATTGTAGGAAGCTATTCGAGGATTTGAAACAATTGTGAAGGATGTTATCAGCGGCTCGGAAAAGATCAAAAGATCATAACTGTTGCTCTTAAAACAATTTCCCGTATTGCCCTGGCGGACGCTGTCAACCCTGCCCCAAAACTATCCCTTCCTGTGATCATCTCAGAAAACTGGATCATCTACGCCTACTATAACACCAAATGACTATAACACCAAACTGCTCTGAATATTTCTCCTGCCGCACGAGAATTAAATTGAGCTCGCGCGAGCATGCTCTATTAATAAAACTTGTCTTAGCTTAGTTAATTTAACATAGACAGTAACCACACACACCCCTGTTACGTAATAAAACCCCTGTTACCAAAACGCTATTTCTTTGCTTTTCCCCGCCAAATTATTTTAAAATGTGATTCGTTTACTTAAATGAATTATTGTAATACAATTTTCTCTCATCATACTATTTAAATATACAATATAAAATAATGTTGAATTAATTATTTTAAAATAATTTTTACAAATATTTTATAAATTATAAACTATAATATTTTTACTTTTATTATCAAAAACAATAATGATATATAAAAAAATTTATATTGTAATTTTAGAATAAAAAAATTATATCTATATATAAATAGTAATATAAAAGAAAATTGTTAATCAAAAATCTTCTTAAGTAAGCGAAATTAAAAATTTCTAGTGGAGCGAAAAAAATTTCCCCTCTCTGGTTTTATTATTATCTTCTCTGGTTATTATTATCTAACAGGGGGGTTTGGCTGAGGGGGGAACGAGACAATGACTGGACTGGACTGGACTGGAGTGAGGTGAGATTCCTGCATCAGAAAAATGGTTTTTTACTTCTTGCGCACAAAATTTACACAATTTACACTCTTTATAATATCAAAGCAAAGCTTCACACATACAGCAGCTTTTGTATCCTCCTCCCTGTGGAAGTCACTGAAGTAAGTTAGCTCTGCTCTCTCCTGCACTCACTCTTCTCTTCTTCTTGTGATATATTTGGAACTAGGACAATTTGCATCCTCCACAACCTCCGCCGAATTTGCTTGGTTTTTTCTTCTCTTCTGCGTCCTTGTCTTGTTCTCCCATGCCCTTGTTCTCGTCTTCTTCGTGTTTCTTCTCTTTGTCTTTTTCTTTTTGTGCCGCCGCATCGCTCTCCTCCTTCTCCTTGGCTTCTATGGCCTTCTTTGCTGCATCTATTTCCTCCTCTTTCTTTTTCTGTTCCTGTTCAGCGTTTTCTTTTGCCTTGGCCTCGGCTTTTTCCTTTGCCTCCGCCTCTAGAACAGGAGCAGCAATTCCTCCGATGGTGCTGCCCATGTCTGCTAGGCTCTTGGTCAGATCAGATTCACTGGGTTTGTCGACAAGTTTATCAGCAAAGTCTGCGATTGCCTTGTCCACTCCTGCTAATTTTTTCTGAACTAAGCTCATGTCAATGATCTCATCGTCAACGACGAGTTTGAGGCGATCACCTTCGTAGCTGGAGCGTAACTGGGAAACTTTTTCTACCTCAATATCTCCCTCACCATCTTTTACCTCCATGAAGTGAATTTTGCCCGCCTCCTTCTCGAGTTTGCTGGCTAGTGATTTCCTCACTGTGTCCATGTCCATGCTATCCTGCACGTCGACGTCGATATTTTCCTCCTTCAGGTGGAGAATCCAGCTACTGTTCAGCAGTTCTTCTTCTTGCTTTTTTTTCTCGAGCGCCGCCGCCGCCGCCGCCGCTGCTGCTGCCGCTGCTTCCTCCTCCAAATCCTTTTCAGCCTTTAATTTCTGCTTGGCAATCGCTTCTGCTTCTTCCTCCTCCTTTTTGTCCGCTTCCTCTTTCTCGTCACCCTTGTCAGCGTCAGCGTCAGCGTCAGCGTCAGCGTCAGCGTCAGCGTCCTCGTCGTCGTCTTGACTGTCTTGTTCCTTTTCTTCATCGCTGTCCGGCGCGAACTCGAGATCACCGTCCTCCTCCAGTTCTACACTCTCGCTGACTTTCGGTTTGAGCAATTCTTGTCTGATTTCTTCCTGTTTCAAAATAGCCTCCTGTTCCCTCTGTCTGGCCAACACCAATTCCTCCCCCAACTGAATTTTTTCTGCCTTTTCTTTCTGCAGCCACTCGGTGCTCTTCCTCATGTCGTCTTCCATCATCTTCATTCTCATCTCCGCGTCCTTCATCCGCTTTGCAATCTCCCCCCTGGTCAAGATCACTTCTTCTTCATCGTCGCTCTCGAGTTCACCCGCGTTCGATGACTTGACCGCGGGAGTCGGGACCTCTCCTCCATGCCCCCCCTTCGCCCCCACCCCTCCAACATCGTTATTTACTTGCAGGGCAAGCTCCTGTTTGACCTCGTGCCTGATGCTCGCCTCCAGAGCCTTGACCCTCTTTTCCATTTCCTCCTTCATCATTTTTTCCCTCTCCTCTCCCCTCTTGACTTCGGCTTGGAGCAATTGCGTAGCCCTCATGAGCTCCTCCTGGCTCTGCAGAGCTCTTTGAGCAATCTCTGCGTTCTGCTTCTGCGCAGCGCTGTTTTCTTCGGCTGTCATAGTGGGCGCTTGCTGCATCACAATATGGGGCTGAGGAGCAACGACCGGCTGCTGCTGCTGCTGCTGTTGCTTGTCATCCATAAGAACCAGTACACTCTCGTCTTTTATCGCCGTATCCATCACCCTATCTCCGTCCTTCAGCTGCACTCCCTTGAGCGATATGTGCTGATCGACCAGAGCCATGCTGCTGTTGGTGAGCTTACTGATTTTGGCCTTGATCTCCATTATGGTCGTAGATCCAGTCACTGTTATGTCAAGGCATGTTCCAATAAACCAGCGGATTACGTACAGGTGTACTTCGTCAGCAGCACCGACTCTTTCACCGCTTTCCCTGCCGCCGCTGCTTTTGCCCTCATTGGCATTATTTGTCTCGGCGGCGCTTTCTTCTTTGGCCGCCGCTGGTGCCTGCCGCAGCATCGTCTCATAAGCGGCAATCGTTTTTCGCTTTCTCTTGTTTTCCCGCTTAAGTTTTGCGATCTCATCCTCCTTGCACATGGTCGAGGTCTTGGCCCGCTCCAGCTCACGCTTCTTTTTGGCATATTTCTGGGCTAAGCTGTCCAGATTGCTGGCTAATGTATCCTGGACGTTCAATAAATATTCTAGCGTGAGCTGTGTGATCTGAAACAATCGAATGAAACACTCGTCACTGTACAGCTTCAGATCATCCGAGGAAACGTCACTGAACGTGATGTTCTCAAGGAAGGACTGTAAGGTATCAATGTCCGTTTCCCTGATGATTTTATCCACGTCAACCCGGGAAATACCCCTTAGATCAAGATCTCCTCGCCTCTGCTGAAAATAAAAGCTCTTGTGATACAGCAAGGACTCCGCATAGGAAGTTGCTGGGGCTTCATTTTCAAAGGCCACATTGTTGTTGTTTTTTGAGGATTTGCCTTGAGGATTTGTTGGAGCCCCAGGAATACTGTAGGGCCTCACGAAGGAAGACTTCAGTTGTCTCGTTGGGGAAGAAGCCATCATGGAATGCCATATGAAAAGTTCAGAAGAAATTCAAAAACTTTCACCATTTCAATTTTCGTAACATTTAAAACACCTTCTCCACACCAACGAATTAACTTTCACACTCTCAGCGTCTCTGCTCTTCACATTAGTATGAGTACCGTTGGAACCCTCCTCATCATCGTTGTTTGCCTCTTGATCTTTGCTGGTAGTTCATACTATTGCGTGTCCCGGCACGAGAACCCTCCTCTTTGGTGGCCTAATTGGGCTCGGCCGGGGTGGGATAAGGACCCTGACGATTTCACAGACCCTTCCCAGATCAAGACTGACGAGGAGACTGGTGCTCTTGAGAACAACAATATGGATTCTGTGTTGCCTACTTCTGCAAATAAATACAGATAAAAAGGATGTAACTGACTAAAAGTAAAGTAGATTCGGACTCGCCACGTCTTTCCCAGCAAAAAATTCCCCAGTAATTGCAATTCGGTTGTCTTTATACTTTCTTCACCCGCCAACATCAACACCAAAAACAAAATTATAAATCAACTAAACATTTGCATCATCCCCACCCTCACCAGCCTCCTCCTCTTCATCTCCTTCTTCAATCGCCGCCATCTCTTCATCTTTAAAGTACCCATCTTCATCAGTATTGGTGAGTCCTAAAGAACCGTCTTGATGAACACTATCTCTGTGCTTCTTCTGCTCAATACCGTTGCACCAGTCACAAAATTTCCTGTACTCCTCCGTGTAGCATTCTGTGAACAATTTGGGACTTTTCATGGTCTTCTTGTTACAAAGAATGCTCATCATCATGTCTCCCCCGTAGCTAAAACAAACAAAGCCACACTGCTGGTCGCCAACCAATGGCACAAAACCGAACAAATCTTGAATCTTGATTCCTTGCAAGTACATTTTCTCCCTTGGACCCGGCACATTGCTGAAGATCATGGTTGTCTTGCTGATATATGACTCCTGGATGCGCTTCAGCAGACCGGCAGGGAGGATAGAAAGCACAAACTTGATTAGCAAGATCATCACCGGGAGGTTTGGGCCAACTTTCAACCAGTCCATCCTACTCTTAGTTTTCTTGTATCGAGATTTTATGTTTTTCTCTGCAGTTGGTAGCTTGAGAAAAACACTCGCGACCTGGTTGTTGAGGTTGATTCCCTTCTCATTCATACTCCGAGTGCTGATCGGGATAACCACACTCATCTCCGGCACCTTCAACTCTGGTGCCACCCTCAGGCTGTAGGACCGCATGGCACCTGCCAAAATAGCGCACATCACATCATTGATGCTTCCCCGACAAGATTTTCCAAGTGCCTTCACCTCATCAACCGAGCAAAGGCGTATCCAATGCATCGCCTTCGAAATATGGCGCCTATTGCTGCGAAATACATTTTTTTTGTCACTCCTCATGAGGAAGATAGAGATAATCACGGGGACGAAAGATACCAAAATAGCAATGAACTGAAGGATTCCCACAACTATCGTGAACACCAGGGGTTTCCTCTTCTTCCTGCGCTGGGCTGGGGCTGGGGCTTTTTCCGAGTTCGATGTGTCGCTATTGTTACTTTTGGAAGATTTGTTGCTTTTGTTACTTTTGGAAGACTTGTCGCTCTTGTTGCTTTTGGAAGATTTGTCGCTCTTGTTGCTTTTGGAAGATTTGTCACTCTTATCGCTCTTCTCAGAGCCGACTTCACTAGAAACATCGCTCCCATGCTCGCTACCGTCCTCACTAACATTACCGTCAATTTTTGCAGCTTCACAATCTTCTTGCAACTTCTTCTTGGAGCGCGAAATTCTTCCTTTACCCTTCTTCTTGCGAGTATTTTGAGTGGAAGTAAGCTCACTGATGACGCTGTTTTCCCCCTCGTGATCAAAACTGTGCACAACCATCTTCACAAGTGAGAGGCCGTCGCCAATAACGTGGTGGATCCGGACTAAAAACGCATGCTTTCCCTCAGCTGTCATAAACACGTGCCACTGTGGGTTTTGTGTACAAGGAATCAAGTGGTTAGAGGAGCAGTGAGGAAGGAGCAATAAAAAAACAACTTACCTCCCACAAATGTTCCGTGGTGTCAATTGAATCGCTCAACAGCTTCTTCTTCTCTACGTAGTGATCTAAGGCCATCTTGTCAGGAACTTTATGATACCGCACTATCACATCAAAATCGAGTTTAGCCGGCTATGAAATAAGGTGTAAGGTGAAAAGGGGCGAAATTAGTAAGGGGAAGGAATTTCGTGGACAACTTCAAATTCTCACTACTCACCTCCCATTTGCCGTTCACAATGCACATCCGCATTCTTGGGTGCAAATCTGCAAGCTTACGGAGGAAAATTCGCAGTTGTGTAATGTTGATCACTCCGTCCAAAAGTAAAATTGTGTTGATTATCATGGGTGTCTCACTGCAGTCAGTACTGAAGAGCATTTTATCAACATTCTTCAATGGCTTGTGCCAAAATCGCTGGTGTGACTCTCGTATCTTATTCTGAGTCACATGATCGTAGGTATGAGTTCCAATCTCTTCGTCCGTTCCTGCAATATAAAACGTTTGTTTGGGGCCGGGTAAAGGCTGAGTTAAATTCATGGTTCCACAAAAGCAGCCTTCACCAACATCGGACAAAAACAAGGCACCTACCTCCCTTTGCCATCCTAATATCTTGGGCTGTTTCCCCTTTAATTGCGTTGCTAAACGATGAAGCACTCGTAGCCGCTGTAGTAGCAGATGCAGACGAAGTTCTTGAATGGGATGACTGGTTGGATGAACTGCTACCAACAGACCGAACTTCCCAATCTTTTGTCTCCTCCTGGAGAGTTTTTGCTTCGAGTCCGTTGTTTTTCTCGTCTCGTTCTGTTGCGCGACCATCGCTATCACTATCAGAATCGTTCTCCGCCTCTTTCAGCATGAGGGCAAACTGCTTTGCAAGTTCGTCAGCTTGGTTATCCTCAATGAATCCAGCATTACCAGCATCAGCAAAATGAACGCTGGCTTTTCTAGGGGGGTGAGTAAAAGAAGTACCATCATCACTGCTGCCTGATTCCGGAGCTGGGAGAATTTTCCCACCCATCACGGCAAGAAAGAGACGAATTGAGTCGAGGAAGTTGCACTTCGTTTTTAACACAGACTGGAATAAATAGTCAAAACTTTCAACAGCTGCCTAGCAATCTGGAGGAGGACACGTGTACTAAATTTTATAAGCAATCAGGTGAAAATCGGTATTTAGGATGACTCAATTCCAAAAATGGGTTCAGCTCTTCAGCTCGACGCTCGACGCTCGACGTTCGGCTTTGATGAGGTTGGCTGATTTTTGGGCCTTTTGCCCTATTTAAAACTAGGTCATTTTTACGATTTAAAACGTCGATAGGTCATTTTCTTGATCAATCTAGTCCCGATCCGATTTTAAAATCGCTCCGATCGACCCTCATGAAGAGTAAGTCAATCAATGTGGCAACGATACTGCATTCTCCATAAAATATGTGCAAAACCTCATAGCCATTTTAAAATTATTATAGCAATCTTAGTATCATAAACTTGACAGCCTATAAGTTGACACTCTGCCGCTTGGCGTCGCAATGGCTGCTAAGCTTGATGACATTCATCCAATTTCCCATATCTGCTTCATTGTTTGCACACACCATGAGCTCCCTCTTGTTTATCTGTGCGCTCTTTGGGTCGATTGAAGTTATTTTAAAGCCGTAGTCATACTTATCTTTGTCCAACCTTGTTAAAACACAGTTGAGCATGGGAATAGTTCCGAGGGGTTTCGCATTTGACTGATAGTCATCCTCAGTCTTCCAGTATGAGAGCCTGTTGTGGTTGAGAACAAAGTAGCGCAGATTCCAGTTACGCCGCCCTAAGAGGGAAGTCCCCCCCCCCTTCTTTTTCAAATATCCAGACTTATGAGAGTTTGTGGTAGATATTTCGTTGGACCAGTTGGAACTGTTGGTGATGTTGAAAGGCTGCATATTTTTGTCGCCTTCGTCTTTGTCATTGTTTTGGTCTTCATCTTCATCTTCATCTTCAACACCCTTCATTCCCTTTCCTGGCTCATGTGTCACCTCACTATCAGCCTCTTCCCCCGTCGCGAATGTCTCAAGGCTCTCGGCGAAGGTTATAGATGACATCTTCTCAACCATCAGGGGAGTTTGTGGCAATGTGATGGGAGGAGATGGAGGTGTCTGCGGCGACGTTGGCGGTAACTCAGTCGCCGGCGGTGGCAGTGTTGGTGGAGGTGGAGGTGGAGCACTGCTTTCCTCATCTTCTATGTACTTCGGGGGCGATGACGGCTTTGTTGTTGGTACAGGGTCTGGCATTACCTCATCCTCCGCTTCCTTCTCCTCTTCGCACAAATCGTCGACAATAGTTGTGAGTTTTTCTTCCCTCTCTCCGCAAACGGACTCCTCTCTTTCATCTCCTTCCGGGATAAAGCCCTCCGGCCTCTCCCACTGTGTCCTTCGCGTGATAGTGTTTTCGTAATACTGCTGGCCCTGGTCGTCAGTCATCAAGCTCCAGCAACTATCAACATGTGATCTCCCACCCCCACCTTCTTTTACTCCTTCCCCTTCTCCTCCTCCTCCTCCACTACTTGCTCCTTTCTCTCTGGGGTCTTCCCACTGGGTGGAATTGAGAGTCAAATTTTCGTAGAAATGCTGTCCCACCGCGGTGTCAACCCGGATGATCCAATTATGCCCATTCTCATCTACAAAACTTTTTGTCTTGTCCTCCTCGCTTTCATCTAAATGTTCAGAGGCGAGCGCTCCTTCAGCTATTGCACCATTTGCGGCACCCTCCTGAACAATAATTGCGAAGGATTCATCCGGCTTTTCATAGGATGTCTCGTCAGTCGATTTGTTCCAAAAATATTCATAGCCATCAACATCCTTCAATACAACCCACACCTCCTTGGACGCCCCACTGACACTAGGCACGCTCAGGTCGCTCTTTGCTCTCGTTTTGCTTCCTCTGATGCCCAATTCCGCCCTCATCTCTTCCTCCACTCCCTTGAAAGGATCTCTCAAAATGGTCTCTAACCCGCTGGCGCTACTAAGCCTTTCCTTCTTGACTATCTCCAACAGGCTCCGCCTCTCCTCACTGGCAACGCGCAGCTTTTCGAGCGCCACTGCTTTCCGGCTCCCCCATGTGCTCCACTCCTCCCCCTTCAATTTTTTCTGACAGATAATTTCGAGATCATCAAATTTGCACATCATATGCTTCTGACAAACAGGCCACTTTCCTCCGTTCATTCCCGGCCCTTTCTCCTCCCGGATGAATATTTCTTCGTTCTTCATTTTGCAGCCACAATTGGCACAGTTTATGCACCCAGGATGCCAGCTTTTATCGAGCGCCATTTGCCTGGCTCCTGCAATTCCTTCTCCGCAGCCAGAGCATTGGTAATCAGCAAAAGCCAGCACATAAGCCTCTTCACAGAAAGGGTTACCATCGTGCATGTATATGGCATCATCAGGACCGAATGGAGTCCCATTAATAAAACATTTGTGACAACTCCGATGATAGGTCGATTGCCCTCCGCTGCCATCCTGCAATGTGAGCTTCTCCTCACCAGGTTTGATGCTCCCCCCACAACCCCCGCAGTATTCACACAGATGCTGCACGTAGCAGTCCTCGCAGAAAGGGAGCCCTTCATGAGGAAAAAACGCATTTACTTCTTCTCCACTCTCATCGACCTTAAACAAACTCACTCTGCACTTGACACAACAAAAGTGTTTCTTGTGCCAAATTTTCCCCAGGGCCTCCACTGGAACCTCGCCAGGGTTTAGAGGGAACTTACAGGCAGCACAGACTTCACCGAACTTCCGGCCGTAGCACTTTGAGCAGTACGGCTGTCCATCCTCAGGGCCTTGACAGATCTTCCCGTCCTGCATATCCACCAGGTATTTCTTGCATGATGCGCACGTTAGGCACTCACTATGGTATTTCTCATCGAGCCAAACTTGGAGTGATTCATCCATGCTAATGGGTTTGTTGCACTTGGTGCAGGTTTCGCCAAACAATCTACTGAACTCAGCAGCACAGTAGGGCATGAGATCGTGCTCATAGTATATATATTCTCCCGCTTCGTTTGTGGGAATTGGCACCCCACTGCTGGTGCAAGTAAAGCACTCAGGGTGCCACTTCTGCCCAAGGACATTTACAATTTTCTCCTTCATGACGAGACCGCACTTTGTGCACTTCTCCCCGAACTTTTCGAAGTAAGCCTCCGGTGAAAATGGCAAATCATCGTGCGTAATATAGCCCCCCTCAATTTTCTCTCCAGTGGCGGCGCATCGGAAGCAGCCAATATGGAACACCCCACCGCAGGCCTCTACACTATCTTCCGTCGGCGTTAGTATATAGTCCTTGCACGCCGCACAACGAGGCATAAAATTGATCTTGAAGCAATTTTCGCAATAAGGCATCATTCCCCTGCCGTCGTTTTTGTTATCGTGCTTGTAAAAGTGGCCGTCCTCGAACTCGCACCCACAGGTATCGCAATTGAAGCAGTCCTTGTGCCAGACCTGATTGAGGGCTTTCACGCCAGTTTCCAAGTCACTGTTGAGTGGGACAACGTCCAGGCAGCGGGGACAGGTGTGAAACAGCTCTTCGTAGGCCTTCTCGTTGTAGGGCAACTTATCCTTGACAAGAATATTCTCATCGCGAGGGAGGTTGTTCCCGGTGTGTGAGCACTTGAGATGGTTTGCATGCCACTTGAAGTCCAAAGCCAGAAGGACGTCGTCTGTTTTTTTCGCTTCCTTCAAACAATGCGCACACAGGTCATCCTTCCCAAACATCTCTAAATAACCTCCCTTGGAAAAGGGATTTCCATCTTTCATGATAAAGATATCTTCTACTAAATTTTGCCCTGTGATCTGGCACACGAAGTCATCCCTAGCCCACCGTTTACCCCATCTCGAGACTACTTCATCCCCCTCCATCCAAACTTCTGGACCCTCATCTTCGCCGTCTTCGTTGTCATCGTCATCATCATCCGAGTTGTCACTCTCGTTGCCGTCACCCAAGACTTTTGCTTTTCCGCCAATTCTCAGCAATGTCGGCTCTACGACTCGTGGCGGCGACGCTTGCGCCTGTGACGTCTCCAATGATTCTTTTCTAACATCACCTTCTCCGACGTCCTCACGTTCTCCCCCCTTTTCAACTTCAAGCACCTCAACGCCTACTACATCATCAGTGACTTCACACTTTTCGACCTTCTTCTCCGCCTTGTGCTGCTGATCCGCCACCTTGATTTTTATACTTTCTTCCTCTTTGGGCGATTCAGTCGCCACAGCGATTCTTTCAACCCTCTTCTTACGCAGCCCTAGCAAAGTTTGTTTCAGGGTGACGAGTTTTTCCGATATTTCGACATCATCCTCGTCGGCACTAATACCAGCAATGTTCTTCATCAAGATCCGACCGGTCAAATTCCCGATATATTTCCCGTGAATGAGCATGTGGCTCTTGAACGGCGCTCCCACGTACAGTTTGTTCTTTTCATTGTCCTCTTGAACCTGACTTGCCCGGGTTGACAATGCCCTTGTAAAGTTAGTTCCCGTGACAGACGGTCTGCTCCCAAAGAAGTCGTCATCATCATTGATGTCATTGTCCTCCTCCCCTATTCCGATTTCTTCATCTGCATCAGTCTCTCCCCGTGTTTCCTCGATAAGATCTGCGAAGGCACCGCTCAAGGGTATCTCGCATTGTCCTAGAATCGGAGCGTCGGCGTGTGACCCTTTCCGTATGATACAAGCAATATTTTGCGTTCCCAGCCATTCGCAATCACTTACGAAAGGAAACATGTCTAAGATGTCTCGGTTATCCCACTCCCATTCGGGGAGTTCCAACTTAGCAGGCACTTTCCCTCCCACTTTATCGTCAGTTGCCTCGCTCTCGCTTACATTACTACTCATCTTCTTGAAGTTTTTTGCCGCCTTCCTTTCCTTAATCTTGGCTGGTGCGCTGCAGTAACCCTCAGCAAATGCAAGAGATTCAAAAGTACAAACTGCAGGGCCGCTATAGCCGTCAAACTTGTAAGCTCTCTTGGCCTTCTCATGGGCGGTCTCTGGAACCACCGTGAACTTCAGATCATAAACCGATATTATTACCAAATCAGGCCCATTCTTGCCACCATCGGCGACGATGGGACCCCTGGCAATAAATGGCTCACGTACATTCATGTGGAAATTAGCACACACAGGGCGGTGATCGCTAGAGTTTAGTTTGGGAGCGGAGGCGTAAAGGGTTTGGTAAATTTGCGGGGCGCTGCCGGGTAGCGAGCGCCAAAGCACCCGATCACAGTAGCTCGGATTCTGGTACTTTTTGTTGCTGTAGCCCTCCCCGTTCTTGATCATCCGATACGTAGGGGCAAAGTCAATAGCACCCTCCTCAAAATCACACATGACACTCTTGCCTTTCATTTGCTTTCGGAGCTGGTCAAAGTCCTGTAGTTGGTAACGCTCGTCAGGATCAGTGGCCAGCTTTACGCATCTCTTGTACTCTTTGGGTGTGCCGTGGGAGCCCATGTCGATCCTATAATTAAGGTCCCCGAACCAAAAGACATGGTCAAAGGAATGCAAAAAGTCCATTGATTTCACAGGCTGGGTCCCGTGCGCCATTCCACCAAGGTGGAGCCCATTGACTATCTCTTCGTAGTTCTCCTGGCGAGTGTGGAGGCGAGTCACACGGGCGGCCAAGTGGGATGTCACAAAGGCTAGAGAAGTAGTATTATCAATCACAAAGCCTGTCGCCACTCCGCCTTTGTTGCCTAGCACGTGAGCGATGCCAGTGGCTTCTGTGGAAGACGTGAGGTGCTTGATGCGGTTCTTGAGGTCGCTCCTGCAGATAATAACAAGGTGAATGCTCCAGAGAGACTGAATGGATAGGAGCACGTAGGACGACTTGGGAATGTTCGAAGAGGTCTTCGAAGTCGTCCCAGAAGCCATTGCTTCCATCTTACTGTCCGCCTGAAGGCGATTCTTTAACTTCACTCTGGCGGACTCTCCACAGAGATAATCTTGAAGGGCTTTAAACCATTTTTTTTTGAAGGCGCATTCCTGAAATCCGACAGCATAAATGTCATGAGAACCTGCGGGAATCCACGTCTCCAGTTTGTCTAAGTCGTCTGGGGGTCCTTTGTCACCCAAGTTCCACGAGGCCGTGCAGATGAGGAGCGATTCTCCCGAGGGCAGAGACAAGGTCTCTTGAGGGTCGATGCCCTTGAAACCCATGGATAGCGCACGGATTCGTCCCAAAAAGCGTTCTCTCAAAGAGGCGGAGGCAAAAAGCAAAGAGATCGTCGTCATCTTTCTCTCTGTGGATTCGTCGTGGGACTGCAGAATTCGTGAGCCAACTGAAGTTTCAGAGGTGGGGAACTGGATGTCCATTCTCTTATTGTTCGTCAAAGAGGGGGTACAAACAATATCTTCAATGGAGGCACAGGGAGAATCCTCGTCCTCCCCGAACCAAATCTTGGATTTTTTGCAGTTGATAAGTAGAACAGTCTCGCTGCTCATACCAATGGCATTCAAAGTGGAACACTTGAATCTCACGGTGTCTTTCCCTTCCAGCATCTGGCAGTCGCTCGCAAAGTCAATTGACGGGTTACACAGGTGCAGATAGTTGCTGAACAGCTCCCGCTCTACCTTGCTGCGAAAGGAGAGGGTTAGCATACCCGTGGTTGGAATCGTTTTTTGTTTGACATTTTTGTTTGTTTTGGTTACTTTTTTGGTGACGGAGTCGCTCCGCACTGAGTCAGGGATGGGTACGTTCGAAGAAGCAGAATTTTTTCGCGATTCCGGCGATGAATTTCGCCCTCCTTCCTCGTCATTTTCGTTGTCGTTGTCGTTGTCGTTGTCATTTTCATCATCCGAATCGTTGTCATCAATAACATCCGGAGAAAGTGCGCTGTTGCGAATTGGAGTCAAAGCTTTCGTCTCACTAAAGTACATTGTAAGCTGCGTGGACTTTGACTCACTCCACCAAACCTTCCGGATGCTGGAGAGGGAATAGGTTGACGCATTCCTTTTGCCTATGTGAGTTGTCACAAAGGTATTTTTTTCTGGATAAATAAAAGCCTGGGATTCGGGTGCACGGAATGTAATGTAATATATTTTTTAAGCAAGATTTGTTGTTGACATTGCATTGTTGGTATTTCGATGGCGACGTGAGTATATGGGTGGGCAAAAAAAATGCGGAAGCAATGGCGCAAAGAGAGTGAAGGGGACAACAGAGCAATGAAGCCAAGAGGGCAACTCACCTTCCTGCGCTGTAATTGACCATATCGATTTGCTTTCAACACTTCAAATGTCTCATCTTTCAGCGCCTTCTTCCAGGCTGCTCCGGACGTGTAAGACTCAAAAGTATTGGGCATCACTTAGACGCACGGAACTCCGAGAGCTGAACTGTTGGGGCTTGGTAAGGTGATTACGAGGTCGAGTTTAAATATGAGCCATTGAGGACAAGTCAAGATGGAGACGAGCAATAGCTGATTTTTTAACCATGAAAGCTTTTTGAAGAGATGACGTTCAACTTACTGCATCTCGGGCGGAAACCCAGGATTTTTCGGGGCTCCACAGTCCCACAGCTGTTCTAAGTGCAAGTGGAATCACTAAACTCGTATAATTAAAGTAAATAACCTCTTCAGACCGTGATAGACTTCATTTTCGGACCATCTGAACTTCATTCCTGCGGATAAGTCTTTATTTGACGGCCTAAAACCCTCTTTCTCTCTTTGGAGGACCCATTATCTTTTGGAGGATCCCCCCCCACAGCCTCAATCTTCGCAACTTTTGAAACGATATGGCGGGTTTATTCACGAAACCGAGCTTAGCGGAGAAATATTCTAAACTTGGCCTAGCAGCGTCAGCATCACCTGCACAATCGGCATCAGCAACTTCAGTGTCGTCTTCAGGGTTATCATCAAAGTTGTCTTCCTTGCCAAGACCGGTACGCAGCAGGAGCAAGACCCCACCACAATCGAATGTGAACGCCAACAAAAACATCGCCCCGACGGGCTCACAAGGGGAAGCAACCACAATTCAGCAGGGGTGCATGAGAATTCCCGCCAAGTACATAAATAATGGCGATGGCTTTGGCAGTACAATCGTGGGGAATAGATTTCCTAATGCCGGAGGGGGGAGCGAATTTAGAGAAGTGGTGGAAAACGAAATTATAATACGGCCAGATTTGGACTCGACCTCTTTTGACGATGTGGTTGGACACGAGAAAGCGAAACAGCTGCTAAATGAGGCAGTTGTCCTCCCCCTGATCATTCCCGAGTTCTTCCAGGCCGGTTTGCAGGAGCCATGGAAAGGAGTCTTACTGTTCGGGCCGCCGGGGACCGGAAAAACTATGCTCGCCAGGAGTGTCGCCAACATGAATGGGATCACCTTTTTCAATTGCTCGGCTAGCGCGCTTGTGAACAAGTACAGGGGGGAGAGTGAAAAGATGCTCAGGTGCGTTTTCGAGATGGCAAGAGAAAGGGGACCAAGTATCGTATTTTTCGACGAGATTGACTCCGTTATGGGGACGAGGGGTGGAGCGAGGGGGGAGAAGGAAGGGGGTAGTGGGGGAAAAATGAGCGACGAGGGTATGGATGAGAGCAGCAGGCGACTCATCACGGAGTTGCTCAAGCAGATCGACGGTATCGAGAGCGGTGGCAGCGGTGGCAGCTGTGGTGGCGGTGGTGATGGTGGTAGCAACGAGGTTGATGTTGGTGGCAGCCAAGTTCTCTTCGTCGGAGCCACGAACATGCCTTGGAGCCTTGATGAAGCGCTCAGAAGAAGACTAGAAAAGCGGATATATATCGGTCTGCCAGACGAGAGCGCAAGGGAAAAGATAATGAGGAAAAACTTTGCCGACGTTTTTGTCGACGATGCAGTGCATTTTAGGGAATTGGCAGAGAAAACGGAAGGCTTGAGCGGAAGCGACCTAAAAGTCCTCTGCAGGGAAGCTGCCATGGCGCCGCTAAGGAGGCTTCTAGACGGGATGAGCGTCGAGACAATCGTCGAAATGAACGAGAGAGGGGAGCTTGAAGAAGATAGCGTCCCTTGCATCACTCGGCAAGATGTCGAATCTGCCGTGGCTAATGTTGGTAGTTCTGTCAGCACGAAAGATATTGAGCAGTGTCTGGAGTGGAATAGCGAATATGGATCGCAATAATAGGAATCGCTAAAAAGTAAAGATGTAGTGCGTTGAGGAATAAGTATACTTGAGGAAAAAAAAATCAATATGATAGGATAGGATCTGCGGGCAGGGCAGAAACTCGTTTGCACTATTCATTACTGTTTTTTATTACCAGTTGTTGTGTTGGGGGTTATGGTGTGGCTGATGATGTGGTGGTTGCTGTTGTACCTTTTGTCGACCTTTCTGCTGCCAGAAGTTACTATCGCCGCCTTGAACAATACTACCACGAACACCATCACCAGCACTGCCATTGCCATTGATACCAATGCCACTGACCCCCCACGTATCACTTCTCACACCATTTTCGATCCAATTCTTCAGTTTATCCGCACTGACAATCCAATCTTCAGGTTCTTTTACCCCCCACCAGTCGTTCTTCTTATTATCGTCGCTGAAGCACGAGTAAGCCTTCACCTTGCCCACCTCGACATTTGCCCCTGTCGACGTTCCAGAGAAGTCGCCCCCGGCCGACTCTTCCTTCCAGTCCCCAAAGTCTCTCACTTTTTCCTCAGTGATCATCAAACCAGAGGCAGTTTTTATTTCGCCGTCGTCGTCATCGTCATCGTTCAAGTCATCACTATTAGGGTCTTCTATGTAGTGAATGAAAAATCTGTACGGGTCTGGCGTGGTCTCACTCCCGTTGTTTGACTTATCAGAGCTGTTCGCACCTACATTACTTCCACCAGCACTAATCGCAGCTTCCCCACCCCCTAAACTTACCCCCCCGCTCGCGACCCCGTCGCGAAGCCGGAGGAAACCACCATTGTATTTCACATCAGAAGATTTACCTGGCACGCCATTTTGCTCGTTCCAGCGCTTCTCTACTCTGTCCAAAATTTTATTGGATCGGACCTTCATCAGGACATTCTGTAAAGTCTTAGCGTTTCCAACACGCTTAATTTTTTTATGTTGGGAGATGGACGAAAGAGGAGGGACTGGCACTTGCTGCTGCTGTTGCTGGTACTGTTGTTGCTGGGCTTCGTGTTGCGCCGATTGTGTGGCAGCTTGTTGTTGTAATTGTTGTTGTAATTGTTGTTGTTTCTGTTGCTGTTGTTGTCTGCCTTCCTTGGGATTAGCGTGCACAAATCTGCAATTATCTCCACGTGGACAAATTCCCTTATTCTGAAAGTCATAGCAATATTGAATTTTCTGTTGTTGATATAGTTTTTGCTGCTGCTGTTGTTGTTGTTGCTGTTGTTGTTGTTGCTGTTGCTGCTGCTGTTGTTGTTGTTGTTGTTGTTGTTGTTGTTGCTGCTGCTGTTCCTGTTGTGTAGGCATCACGGGATGTTTCTTCGTTGGAGGCTGCCTCTTCTTAATCACCCCACTAGGGGTATTATCAGAGTTGGGAGGTGGAGAAGGATTTGTTGGTTTTGACACTGGGGGGGGAGGAGTCACATCTTCCGCTGGCCGCTTTTTGTTAGGTGGCTGCTTCTTCTTGATCTTGATGGAAGTTGCCGGCGTAGGTGTGGGCGTCGTTGTTTGCGCTGGCTCCGACGCCTTCACCTTAGGGTTGGCTGGCATCATCTGCTGCATCATGGCAGAGGATCCGCCGCCCTCCTCAGTGGGTTCGCTGACCCCCGAAAAATGCAGATGCCAACGCTTGTAAAATGACCAGATCTCCTTTCGAGAGTGCCGGGAGAGGGAGGCAATGTGCGCATCCACCGAGGCAGCAACCTTGTCGATCTTTTTGCCGTCGTCCGTAAATGTAATCCATTTCTTTCCCTTGGACATGTAAAATGTGCTGGAGGAGGCGAGGCAGTGGAGGCAATAAAAAAGAGTTAATAAGCAACAAATGAGAAGCAAAATCCCATGATAAGCAAAATCCCATGATAAGCAAACCCCCAAGATAAGCAAAATCAATCTTTCACCGACTTCTCACCTGTAACCAGGACAAACGAAGCCCCTTTCTCTCGCCCATTTAACAGAACGCTTACTATCCTCGCCTACGCCTTCCGCGTCAGCGTAGTCTGAGATTACCTTAGCAGTAAGCACATTGTTGCTTTTGTCCTTCTTGGGGTAAAGGAGGGTGGCCTTGGAAACCAAAGCCGGGAGGAATGAGGCCTTCAGGTAGGCGGTGTATGACGCAGTGCCGGGGACAGTGTCAGGAGGCATGGGGGGCAAAGACATTGCACTTGAAAGGGGGAAAGAAAAATTAGGGGCGGAGCTTGGATGGGGGATATATATTACGGGGCGGTTGGGTGGGATACAAACGGGGTTTTGTTTACAGCAAGAGTATCACGAGGACCCCTTGACCGAAGGAGGCCCTTTAGGATTGTGTGCTGGCGATATGAGCTCCACGTGTCACAGAAACAACAAGCGGGCGCACGGCAAATATTCAGCGATGAACTCGAACCGAGAGTGTTTTAGTGGTGGGTTTTTTGGAGAAGAGGATGACAATTTTGGTAGGGGATAAATGGCAGGGAGAAGGAAGGGGTCTTCCAGCGCTAGAATTTCGGCACCTACTACCTCCCTCAAGTCGGAGCTACTTACCAAAAATTCGCTGTACCTTAATGCTTAATAGCATTAATAAACTTGTTCTATTTTTGATGACGCTGTGTATCTTCTACAGTGAGAGCTTCATCGTCGTCGTGCCCGCCGCGACGAAAGCAAGAGCAACGTCGTGGAATTGGACTTATCGGCCACAATATAGAATGGTAACCGAGCTGGACTCCTCCTTCGTTCTGTCGAACTCGTTAAACTCTGGGCGGAAAGTGACAAAAGCGAACCGAAATCCTTTTCCGGTTCTGTACGCGCTCTCATTAGTCCTTGACGCGGCAATCACTAGCACTCTGCCCCTCTTTGACTGGACTCTGGCGTTGAAATCTGCCTTTTTTTTCCGGATTTTCCAAAGATTTGGGACAGGGGGAATGGGCTCTGTCTTTATGTTTTGGGACGTTGCATTTGCTTATATCGTGGGGTGCATTTTAGGGGCAGGCGCCTTTGGCGGCAAAATATCTCTCGGCGGAGCACCAGTCGGCGGTCTCTTGTGTCTCTTTGGGTACTGTAGCTATTTGCACACCATGCTCACAACAGCCATGTCAAAAGTGGATGCCTCGAGTTTGACCAACAAAATGCTGGTCGATTGCGGAGTAATTTTTGCCGTTACGATCACGAAGCTGCACTGGTCATTGTCTACGGCGGCCGTATTGGTGGGTTCGGGGGTGGCGGCGGGTTGGTTGTTTGGCCCGGTTGTGAAGAAGAAGCGAAATTATGTGTCTAAGCGTGCTCCCACTGGAGATGGCGCACTCGGGGTGAGGATTGGAAAAGCAAGGGTTCAAAAAATTGTCGTACTCATCGCTGGCATTGTATTACTAGGAATTAAGTAGACGTTTGTCCAACAAAAAGAAGATATTGCAGTTTTTTTATCCAACCTAAACTACTTTTCGTGAACGATCCATTTGCCAGTGTAGAGTTTGTCGACGAGTCGTACATGGAAAGTGCCAACTTGCAGAAACAACTTCTCAATTTAAGTAATCATGAGACCATTCCCAAGGCGTTCTCAATCACAGCTGATGTCGAACACGTCATGGAAACAACTTCGTTAGAAGCACTCAACCCTCTGGTAACATCGTCACCACTGCTGAAGTCATTGAGAAACTTCATGCCCAAATTGCCGAGAAGGCCAATGAGGAAAAATGCCCCGTATTCCCAGGGAATCGACCCCCCAGAATTTGACTCCGTACACACCCTGCGCATCTCCAGGTATTGCTCGCAGCGGTCGCGGTCGGACAAGAATGCATCGACTTCCTTGACTGCCTCATTTTCTTTGTGACCTAAAACAATATACTTGTTTACCAGCTCCGCGCGAACTTCCGCGAAGAATGCGGACGACCGGAGCTCGTCGAACTCACTATCGGTCATCGAAGTTTTCTTCTTCGAAGATTGGGGCGGGTCAGGGAGAATGGGAGAAGAGGAAGCAGAAAGGGCGGAAACTGGTTGAAGCGAATGCCGGGTCAGGATTACGGGGCGAGCCCGTACAGAAAAAGGAATTCGAAGGGTATATGAGACGGCAGCCGTTGCGAGGAAAAGACCTAGCTGAAGAACTTTCCTCGCCATCGAACAACGATAGAAAGAAGAACCTTTTTTTCGTTTGCAAAAAAGTGCTTTACAGATAGGTTAAGGAAAAGTCGAAGGAGGGGTAGGTAAAAGGAAGGTTTTTATTGTCGCCCAGAGAATATGCAACAAAAATTTCACGAAATGAGGGGAGAAGAAGATTTGGCAGTCAGGTGTTTGCCCCTCCCTCTTTCCAGAAAAGACAAATGCCACCTCCCTCCCCTTGGGGAAGAAAATGACGTTATTTTACATAAGAGTGGCAAATCAATCAAAATAAATAGAAGAGAAGCAGCAATGTCGGTAAAACCATTTCCACCTATCTAGTCGCAATATTAATGCTAACGCTCACGCTGCATAAAATATCTGTTGTGTCATTGTGTGGGTGCTCGGGAGAGTCCACGTTTCATTAATGTCCCCCCTCTTGCACCAACTCCTCCCCTCTTCCCCCAGAAGACTTTTGAGAATTCCAAGAAACCACGGGAAGGCCCAGGCACAGACTCTAACCGCTCTTGAAGAGAAGGATGGCGACCTGCCCAAGGTAGAAATAGATGAAGTGCTTAGTCTCGTGGGTGACATAGGATCCAAAGTTTCGGCCCACGATTACGTGCCAGGTAGGGTTGTATTTCTTGTCAAATTCCTTTTTGATGAAGGCAGCGACGTCCTAATCAGTGCGCAAAAAGAATTCAATTATGACATGTGTTTTTGAGATGTGTGTTAGATTTGATTTGTTAGATTAGATTAGTTGCAAACAAAAAACCCCCACGTTATGTATTCTCTCTCTCGCAAACGACAAATCGTACGAGCACTAAAGTACTTACCTTCTCAATATTGTACTTGGTAAGAGCCTGGGAGGCACAGTCAACAGCATCCTGCTGCATGTCCTCTGACATATCAGCATTCTTGATCACAGCTTTTGTTTGCATGTCCGCCATTTTATATAGAGTGTTTAAGGTTTATTTAGTATATAACGGGTACTGTGGGGATAATACAAGAAAGTTCGGAGGAAAGAGTGTGGGCGGGTGTTTGTAACATTGTAACACATAAATTATGGAGGAGTTGAGGAAAGGTTGTTAGGGAAAGAGGGAAGAGTGTGGGTGGGTGTTTGGGGGATTTCAAAGGTAAATGAAGTGAACGGGCGATTGAACGAGGGTGTTAGCTACCTTCCCCAGAATGATAAGGCGCATATGAGTTTGCACTCCGACACAGGGAGGGTGAGGCTGTTATGAAGTTGAAACGGGTAACTCTGTGGAGGGGGCAGGGAGGGGGATAAAACATTATTCAAACGCTTCTGGGCACTTCTAAAGGTATACTAATCTCGAAAGCGCAACATTTTTTAAACTTAAGCCGAACTAACCTCTCAAAATGATTTGGGTTAGGAGCGGACTGCCAAAAAGCAGAGTCCCAAACCAAATTTTCCTTTAACACCGAAACACACATTCCTGCCCTTCTCCCACCGTCACATTAGCATGAGTATCAAGTTGCGCGAGCTAATTCGCCAGGTAACACGAACTTGGAGGTTCCAGAGTCATTCCGAGGATCTTGGCTTTTGTGGGACCCTCTCGTGGGGCTGTGCACGATTGATTGTGAAGTGTTTCGGTCAATTCTTCGTACAGTCGTGGAAATCGAGTGAAATCAACGCATCGTAGATCGTTCGCTCGATGAATGTGGCGGGGTAACACAATCGCGGGGGACGGGGGTCTGTGATTTTTTCTCTCTCCTCCCTCACCGTGAAACTAACGCACAACACTCGCTCGCACACTCGCTCGTAAACCTTAATCGTAACGCAGGTGCGCGCGTGCAAGACCGCTTCCGAAGAGCGCTCTGTAATCAGCCGGGAATCAGCCATGATTCGGACTGCTATCAAGGAGGTAAGTCTGCCCCTACTTCTCTTCTCCCATTTCTCTCTAATCGGGGAAGTAGCGTTGAAAAAGAAAGAGCCGAATTCTCTTACTTTCGCAAGCAAGAGCGGGCTCACATTTCGCTGATTACAAAATGCTTTTTTTTGCTCACACTTATTGACTGTTTCTGTTTGCCATTGCAGGAGCAAGATCAATTCAGGCACCGAAATGTGGCCAAGCTGCTGTTTATGCACATGCTTGGTTACCCCACCCACTTCGGACAGCTCGAGTGTTTGAAGCTCATAGCTAGCCCCCATTTCCCAGAGAAGAGAATCGGCTATTTGGGGTTGATGCTGTTGCTTAGTGAGGAGGCAGATGTGAGTTTCTTGCTGCGAGCTTCTAGCTGCCTCATCAAATGAGGGGTGCTATATTTTTGTTTTCCTTTGTTCCGTTTCGTTTCGTTTCGCCCATACTCACAGAACTACCCGCAACACTCTGAATGTAACCACTCTCTCATACGCAACCAACCCATCTCTCCTCTCAACGACGCTCGACTACTCGACAGGTCCTCATGCTTGCTACCAACAGTCTGAAGCAGGACCTGAACCACAAAAACCAGTATATTGTTGGCTTGGCACTGTGCACAATTGGAAACCTCGCCACGCCGGACATGTCTCGTGACCTGGCCACAGAAGTTGACAAGCACCTCCGGGCTGGTTCTCCTTACCTTCGCAAGAAGGCGGCCCTGGCCATGGCGAGGTGTCTCACCAAGGTCCCTGACATGGTGGAGGACTTTGTGGAGAGGATTGTCACATTGCTAAAGGACAGGACTCACGGAGTACTAATTACTGCGGTGCAGTTGATGATCAGGGTATGCGAAATCGACCCGGAGGTAAGTTATTTATGTGTTTGTGGTCGATTTGTTGTTGATTTGTTGTTGATTTGTTGTTGATTTGTTGTCTCCTTTGTTTTTATTTGTTCGTTTTTCTCACACAATTTTGTTTCTTCTTTTCGATTGCAGATTGGCAAAAGCGCATTCAGCCGCCTTGTTCCCTCTCTCGTCCGCCAGCTCCGCAACCTGCTCTCAATGGGCTACTCCCCAGAACACGATGTCTCGGGCATCTCCGACCCTTTTCTGCAGGTGTCAATCCTGAGCCTCCTCCGAATCCTTGGTACCAACAACGAGGAAACCTCAGAAGCCATGAATGACATCCTCGCTCAGGTTGCAACCAACACCGAGACGTCCAAGAACGCCGGCAATGCCATCCTCTACGAGTGCGTCCAGACTATCATGACTGTGGAGGCCGGCGATGACCTGAGGGTCCTTGCCATTAACATCCTCGGACGCTTCCTGCTCAACAGAGACAACAATATCCGCTATGTCGCTCTCAACACACTCAAGAAGGTTATCTCACAGGATGCCGCCGCCGTGCAGAGACACAGGAACACCATCGTCGACTGCCTGAAGGACCCGGACGTGAGCATCAGGCAGAGGGCGCTCGAGCTCATTTACAGACTTGTGAACATGGAGAATGTCCAGGGGCTGACAGCGGAGCTCTTGAATTACTTGGTGGTTTGTCCAGTGGAGCATCGTGCCGAAATTTGCTCCCGCGTTCTTAAGGTCGTCGACAGCTTCTCCCCCGACCCCCGCTGGCGCGTGGACACTCTCATAACGATGCTGACAATTGCTGGCAAGGAGTGCGCAGACAAAGTCTTGGCTGCCATTATCGTCTATGTCTCCTCCTCCTCGGAAGATCTCAGGGGATATGCTACGCACAAACTTCTCAAGGCCGTGAGAGACGACGATGGAGAGCAGCTGGGATTACTCGTCGTTGGAATTTGGTGCATTGGGGAGTACGGTGATATGCTCCTCTCCCCCTATTCCTTCGAGGGAACCGAGGCCGGTGGAGTCTCTTACAGCGTTAAATTCGAAGCCTCTGACCCGTTAACAATCATCGACCTCGTAAACAAATGCGCCACAAGAGTCATCGCGAACGAGTCGATCAAAGCACGCGCGCTCACGTGCTTTGCCAAGCTCACCGAGCGCTTCAAGGGCTGCGACCCCGCCGTCATTGCCAAGCTCAAATCCCTCATCAAGAACTACGACAGCAGCATGAGCCTCGAGCTGCAGCTCAGAAGCTGCGAGTATGGCGTTTTGGTCAATGGCAATGCGCACAACTCTTCTGCGCTGGCTCGAATGCCAGTTGTCGACTCGAAGGCCATCGCTGCCAAGCGCTCCACTAGCGTGGCAGGATTCAGCATGGGAGGGGATGCCATGGGTGGGTTGGAGGGGGATCTTCTCTCGGGAGGTGGCGGAGATTCGACGATGACAAACGGCGGTGGTGACGCCAAGTCATTCGCTCCCGTCAGCAACGGTGGCGGGGGCGACTCTCTCCTCGATCTGGACGACATCTTTGGTGGCGGCGGTGGGTCCTCGACGGTGCCCGCGACATCTTCGCCGATTCCCATGACATCGTCGCTGACATCGTCGCTGACACAGCAGCAGCCCGTGCAAGCGGACAATCTTGCTGGCAACACAGCTCAGACAAGCCCTGCGCCAGCCAACGACGCGGATCTACTGTCCGACATTTTTTCTGCTCCTGCCGCCACTCAACAACAGCCGACCCCTCAGCCCCCCCTGCAGCCGCAACAACTTCAGCAACAGCAGCAGCAACCGCCCCCCCTACCACCACAACAAACAATAGACCCCTTCGCCGCTCCAATGCAAACAACAACGACCACCGCGGCGCCATCTGACAACCGCTTCAGTGCCTATGCCAAAGATGGCCTCAACATCGACTTCACGTGCGTAAAATCCGACCCAACCAACATTCAAAAGGCCTCCTGCACGGCTATATTCACCAACTCTACGAACACGGACATGACATCACTTGTATTCCAGGCCGCAGTACCGAAATACATACAGATGGAAATGTTACCCCCAAGTGGAACGACCGTGCCGGGGAGTAACGGAGGGGAGGTCAGGCAAACCATAAACGTTGTCAACACCATGTGCGGGACGAAAGCCCTCATGTTCAAGCTGAAGATCAAGTACACCGCCGGTGGCAAAGTCGTCGAGGATATGCTTACTTGCAACAGCTTTCCAGCCGGATTTTGAGTTTTGCGAGGGGCTTTCTTACAGGGCTGGTGGCAGGGAGCGTAACCGGGGTTCGGTAGTGAAAAGAATAACAAAGTTGCCAACAATGAATGATGAGAGCTTTGATACCCAGCAACAAATACAATATACTGTCTTAATTCTCCTTATAATAGTATATATGCTAAGACCCCATCTCAATCAAGTAAACTTCAAATAACCTTGCGGGTTTTATCGCCTATTTATCACCCACGGAGACGAGACGATGTCATTGCAATCCTCTACCCCCCTTCGATAATGGTGACAGCATGGAAGCTCACAGAGAACGATTTTGAAGCTTGCTTATTTCGCTCATGCACTTACTACTGATCTCCATTTTTATTTTCCTTGACCAATTTGTCTCCTTTGTGTAGCCTATCGCAGACGATGCTTATGTGTTTCTTTAGCTTGGAAGTATCAACTGGCATTGCAAGTTCGTTGCTGCGATTAGTGTTTCCTTCGCTTTGATTTTTTGCGAGCACAGTCCTTAGCAGGTGCGTCATGGCAGCGTCAACGCACTCCTCCCACCCGTTTTCGTCGTTGTCAGTGACGTTTGGTGTGAGGTGACAACTCAGTTCAGCAAAATTGGCATCGTCAAGATTAAACCTGAGCTTGACGAGGAGGAGAAGAAGAGACGTGGAACACGCCAGAAAATTTTGACTGATTGCAAGCATGTTCTGAGATTGTTCTACATGTGACGCCAGCTCTAGCAGCCGATGATACGTCTCGCTCATGATGACATCCAAGTTCTGCAGCGGCACGGCGTTTCTGTCTTTGAACCTCACGAGCAGCCTTTTCTCAATAGTCCTGAATTGCTGCGCACAGTCATTCAAGAGACTTTTTCGCTCTAGCAATTCCTGCCTACACCTAAAATGGTCGTCGATGGAGCTGTAAAAATCTGTGAGGGGGAGCGGTTCTGTGTAACTGAGTTCCAAGCCCCCTTCTCCCCCGGCGCTCGCGATGGCCTCAAAATATCTCCCCAGTCTTTTCGTGAGCTCGCTTGCGACGTACCAGAGCGCTCCCAAATTGTGGGACTGCACCCGGTACCGGCCAGCGTTCTTGCTCAGCATAATAGTCGCGTTCATTCTATTATTGTTGCTGTCTGTCATCCAGTAGCGAAAACTTAATACGTAGTTGGCGTTATTTCCGGCCGCTTGACCGCTTTCGTGCTCTCCCATGGCCACAAAGAGATCTTCAAAAAGAGTGGCGAGGAGCACCGGGGGCTTGTTGGTTTCAAGTGTGAATTTGTAAGTCGGCTCTTTGACTGGGGGGATAAGTCTGGCCAAGAAGAACATTGGCAGATCGATGGTGCACTTGGCGGTGCGAGGCTCGCCGGAGGAAGTGAGATAGATCAAGCTTACGAAAACCTCAGTGTTACAGGGCAAAATGTTTGCGTTGGCATAGAAGACAATGTCCATTATCATCGGTGTTGAAGTTCCGCCCTTCAAAGTTGCGACCTTGATGCTCTTGTTCCGGGTGAGAACGCAGTCTGGGCTATTGATATTAATGTTTACATTCTTCAGGTCAGAGGTCCCGCTATAGCTCACAAATAGCTTGACCGTCAGTTGCATCAACCCCCCATCTTGTTTGACACACTTCTGCAAAATATGCTCCCCCCCCCCATCCAACTCATGCGCCGCACCTGGTCGGTCCAAGCTCTTGGGAATCTGGTACCTCAGAATTATCTTATCCTTGGGTTCCAGGCGCGTGTCGCTCTGGCTTGCTCTGATAATGCCCAACAACTTTCTGTGCTCCTCATCTATCTCGTCGTAATTGATTTCTTTCCCTTCGCTCACGACGCTACTGCTCGGTGGGGTTGTTCCCAAATAACCAATTGATAGCCTTCCATCGTCGCTGACAGTCACCATCATCCCTTTGTGAGGCCCGAAGTCTCCAACTTTCGCAAGAATCGCTGGGCTGTCCATTTTCGCCGACCACACCTTCCGAGTGTTCCGATAAATATGCAGGCTTCCTGTGTCGAAATCGCCCAGGATGAAGTTGTCGCCGACTCCCGCCATCTTATGCTGGCGCGCATAGGTCGAGAGACAAGATGGATCAAAGTCAAGCCGCATCTGGCTCTTAATCTGTCCGGTTTCAGATATAGTGAAGAGGTGATGATGCCCTAGCACGACAATGTCAGAGCTATTATTGTTGCTGCCCTTGCTCGTAATGCGAGCGCATGACACTGAGATGACATCTTCTCCGATTAAAACCCCCCAGTCAACCGTAACTTTCTTCACGGCACTGACAGTAGCTTTCTTGTCGTTTTCATCTTCGTTGCCATCTTTCTCACCCGCCTTCTTTTCGCGGCTTTCGGTGCCATCGCTCTGACTAGATGCAAGCACCTGATACTTGTACATCTCTACAGTCATCTGACTACTGACTGTAACAAAGCCATCGACCCTTGGGATGTAACAGAGAGGACCCGGCACAAGGCAGTTGTTCAGGCGCCGTGTAAACGCATGCACTGAACCTTCAAAGAACGACAATCGGCCGTCCATCGACTGCACACATATAAGATCGCGCTCATCAACCGATTGTGAAGAGGGGAGGAGGCCAAAAGGCCCGTGGGACATGTTGTACGCAGTGAAGTGACTGCCAAGGTCACAAGTAAAGAGCTTGTTGAGCTTATACAAGTTCTTTCCTTCGATATCCACTCGGTAGACGACGACCTTACGAGGGTGTAGAACTGCGACGCAACGCCGAGATAAGTCAGAGGAGTCGAATCGTCCTAAAGAAATTTGAAGGATGGCCGAGTTGAGATTCTCTGTTGTTGGTTGTGCCGGGAGTCGGTAAGTCGTGCAAAAGCCGCGAGGCATTTAGAGGGAGGGGTTAGCGATGATGATAGGTGGCGGAGAAGAGAAATAGAGATCGAACAGGAACATCAGAGACAACTCGCGGCGAAGAAGAAATGTACACAACGCGCAAAATGTCGCGACTTTAACATCCGGTAAGGGGGTCGGTCAACTTGCTTGCTCACTCACCTTCAATAATTAGGTGCTGGATGTTATAATTGCGCGAAGAGGGCAAAAAGACTCGCAAAACACCCTGAATAGAGCCGATAATTATTTGAGTCTGGTAATTGGCAGTGGGTTCGGTGGAGTTGTTGGCAGAGTTGCTGTCCGCCGAAGAATTCATCATGTCAGCAGAGGTCTCAAGGCTATCATCATTGATGCTGTTATTATTGGAGGCAGAAGCACCGGATTCGTTAGAAAGTCCCATCAAATCACCGACAACACAGCAATTCGAGTCAAACTCCTCCGAGGGGAAGGAGGTTGACCACCACTCTTGGAGGCGGAAGAGAGACATTTGGATTGGAGGGGAAGGTGAATAGGCGTGGCACGGGGATATTTATAATGGGAAATCTCTGCAGATGAGCCAAGAAGGGTGTCGAGGGTGCCAAAACTCGGGGAGAAGTTAATGGGGAGGTGAGGTTTGGATACGGGCTTTTTGGTTTTTTTGACAAAAGAGAAGCAAGGGATGGTTCCATGCACGACACTAATTGAGGATTTTTTTCCAGAAAGAGTTTTCGAAGCATGAAGACCTTAGTTTTCTCAACCCTAACAACTTTTATCGCATGCTCCTTGGCTTTAGAGCCCCCTGCTGGAGGTCAGAATGTGGCGAATAACATCCCCCAGAGAAAACAACAACAACAGCAGAAGGATGAAATTCTCTTTCCCCCCTCCCGTCCTGCCTTCGTCAATCGGACATTTCATAGCCCAAGTGTAGACGCTTACATCGAAGAACTTGTGCCCCATTTTATTGATCAGGATCTTGCCACTATTTTCTCGAACACATTACCCAACACTCTAGACACAACTGTTTATCGGCACATTCCGGACGAGGACACTTTCATCATAACTGGGGATATCACAGCGATGTGGCTTAGAGACAGTACTAGGCAAGTCAACCCTTACCTGAGATTCATTCAAGAGGACGTGGGTTTGAGCAAGATGTTCACTGGGCTTGTAATGAGGCAGGCGAGGTCTGTACTGGCAGACTCGTTTGCAAACGCGTTCCAGATTGATGACAGCAAAGAGGGCGACCATGCTACGGACACTCGTACCCCCAAGATGACCAACGCAACATTCGAGGGCAAATATGAGCTGGATTCGTTGGTATCCTTCTTGAGATTGAGCTCGGAGGTTTATGCTGAGCAGATGAAAAAGGGGCAAGTGAAGTGGCTCGAGAACGCAGCGGATAGGAAGACGTGGGGGAAGGCTATCTCTAAAACTTTAATGACAATAATTCTTCAGCAGAAATCCACGGATGAGATGGAGGCCCAAGAAAACGGCCCAACTTATACTTTTTCAAGGACGGTAGATCACGGTTCGGACACCACTTACCAACAGGGGATGGGATCCCCCTCTCGCCGAACGGGAATGAGCAGGAGTGAATTCAGACCCAGTGACGACAGTCAAATGCTCCCATATTACATCCCGAGCAACGCTTTTGCCGTCGTAGAGCTTCGAAAGGTGGCAAAATTATTGGTGGAAGTTGGGAAGAAGTTCTCGAAGGAGGTGGCAATATGGGGTAAACTCGCAGAAAGTGCGGAGCAACTAGCGGAAGAAATTGACAAGGGCATCAGAGATTATGGTATTTTCAACAGCGACAATGAAAATGACGAATTCTACGCCTTTGAGTGCGATGGCTATGGGAACAAACACTTCATGGACGACGCCAACATCCCAGGTTTATTGTCGCTTTCTTACATGGGCTACGTCAACAACGATGACGCCGTGTTTCAAGAGACTAGGCGAAGGATTCTTAGCAAAAATAAAAACCCTTACTATTTTGTGGGGACGGCCGGGGAGGGTGTCGGTGGACCTCACTGTGGGTACAACAAGATCTGGCCCATGGCAATCATAACGAGAATTATGTCCAGCAATGAGGAAGCCGAGATTGTTCAGAATTTGGGATGGCTCAAAGATAGTGCCAAGAGAACAGCATTCATGCACGAGTCATTCAACGTCGATGACGTTCAAGACTTTACGAGGGATTGGTTTGCTTGGTGCAATAGCTGGTTTGCAGAAATGATTATGCATCTTATCGAAACCAGACCGCACTTAATTTTGAAGCAGTAGAAACACCAATTGGGTCGTTTTTTGAAGCGTCTACGATAAACATTTCCTTTTACATCGCTACGTAATCAGTCTAATTGTTTTCTTTTACGTAATCAGTCTAATTGTTTTCTTTTCTTTTCTTCTGTGAAAGTAACATCCGTTTCTCAAATGTCAACAACACTATATATATATATAATATAGGGGGGGGGCAACATCGTCATTCACGGGATTAACATTCACAAGAGTTCTTCAGAGAGACAATTTCCTTTTAGTGGGAACAAACGAAAGAGAACAACTAAGTACTCAGTGCCTGTACCTCGCGTCCGGATGGGTGTCGCCCTTCGCAACCCCATCCTCAAATCGATGTCCTATGAACAGGTCGCATGATTTGCAGAAAATCTCAGCCACCTCGCAAGTGTATCCATTGTAATTGTCCACAACGTCTATTGCGAGAGCGTACGTATCACTCGCCGGCCTGCGGAATGAAGCCCAAGCGCACGGACCTTTCCACTTGTCTTCGCTCCTAAATATCTCATTCTCACACCGAGAGCACTGAGTGGGGGAGGGGAAAAAGGTTAGAAGGCAGTAAGCTATGCCACCAGCCAAAGGGTTTTAAAGTCCTGACGCTTAAGCTATGCCACCAGCCAAAGGGTTTTAAAGTCCTGACGCTAACTCACCGTGTACACACCGGGTCGCCACTCACTTAAAAGTTTTTCTTCACTTGAATCATCGCCTGAAGTAGCAAGGGACGACAACAACTCCATGTCATCCTCACCTTGGGAAGTAATGGGTCTGGAGGAAAGATCATGGTATAAAGAGAGCGGCGAGCCATCGTTTTGCAAGAAAGCTTCAAAGCGCGATTCCAACAGCCGCCGCTGAAAGGCCATGACAGCGCTGCGACCACGGTCAGCCGACAAGATTGACTGACTAGTTGGAGGGGCAGGAAGCGAAATCGAGAATACTTCTTCTAGGGAGGCTAAAGAAGTGTAAGTAAAAGAGTATTGAGAGTACTTGAATACGAGTACTTAATACAGTCATGAAAAAGAAACTTACTTGTTTGTGGGGGGGGGACAACACAATCATCCAAGTTCATTTCCCCCTGATTAAGACGCACACCCTTTCTTTTTGTCCGCAGGGAACATATCGAAGATGATAACGGCTCTGCCGTTACTCACAAAACCACCGCCGGCGCTGAGAAGGCGATACAGCACTGTCACGGTAGAAGAAGGAGACGACACAAATCATGGCCACCACCCGTCTGTTTCTGATATAGAGCCCCCTTTTCCTAAGCTGCACATACAATTACCTTTCTTTCTAATAATGAATTCATGGGAAGTCGACAGTATAGTGCACCTCTTCAAAAATAGACCAAAGCTTCTCTTCTCCCTCACAGCAGTATTTTACCTTTCCCTCTTTTTGTGTTCCATTTGGCTCGAAAATAATCTCTACAAGGTGACGAGCGGCTCATGGCTGTGGTTTGCAAAAGGGTGTAACATTGTATCATTGGCGATCTTGCATAACGTGATTGAGGTTGAGCATCCAGGGCGGTTGCCTTTCAATCTCTTTACGGGGAAAGGGATAGAAGGTGTTGGTATCTTCGAAGATTTGTCGTCGGAGCAACTGTCGAAGGGGAAACCTTATACATTGCCCCCTTCCACGGATTATATTAGAATCGCGGAAGATTTCGTGAAAAGCCACGAAGGTCAAAAGCTCCACACCCAAATCTTGAGAACTCTGCGCCTTGACATGTGTCCGAAGAGTAGAGTCTTGATGCCAGAACACCCCACTGGAGAAACCCTCTGGTCTCCTTCTAGAGCTTTCTACTTATTGCGTGTGCCGCTATTCTACTTGCTCACATTTTATGCGGTCTTACAGTGCCTTGTTCCTGATACAAGCGGGGCTAGCGAGGCAATTGTTACTGGTGTAATACCTCTGTTTGGGGCGGCCGTGAGCACTGTTTTGTTTGGGGGGGTTTGGTGCGAGGACTTTGTAACTCACGAGTCCTATTTAGCGAGAAATCTGCCAGCTTGGTTTCTGTTCTGCGGGGCATTCTACTGGAATCGTCTTCACGGCATATTCTGCATGAAGGAATTCGTGGTGAGCTCACCTCGACAATTTGACTGCTATTCATGTGTCTTCAGTGTGGCCTTCATTTATTTCACGAGCGTCTTTCTAGCGGCCGTGAACGCTCAAACAGTCTGGGAGATGCGCGACTACACAGAAAGTTGGAGTGAACGGGAGCGTAACGACCACAAGAAACTTTGGGAGGTAGGGCGCAGGAAGCCCAGGATGGTGGCCAATGTAGCCATGAACAGCTTGATATTCCTCATGTCAATTTCAACTATATACGGGGTAATCCGCCGGTCCCCGGTGGTTTTAGTAATGGCGGCGTTCGTGTGCCAGTGTGTCTGCGAGGGGGCGCAACATCGAAAGGACACAATTAAGCATATAAAGGAGTTCGACATTTCATCTCATGGCGGGACAATGCGACCAAATAAAGTTATGCGATTGAATTTCTTGAGGGAGCAGATCAGGAAGAAAGACGCCAAATCGCTGGAGACTGTAAAGGCGATAGGCTTCGTGGGCGTCTTCCGGTCAGATGAGGTGGAGATAATCTCCAACCTCGGTTTCGGGGCCTGCTTTACGGGTGGGATAATTATTTACGGTCTCACCATCTTCGAGTACTGGAGCTGATTGATGATTGATGACTGATGACTGATGACTGATGACTGATGACTGATGACTGGGATGATTGACGTTTAATAAAACAAAAGTAAAAGGCAGCCACAAGTATTAAAGAAGAGCCCCATTTCTTACTTAAATTGGTGCGCTACGAGCGCGATGGGAGTTTCTCCGTCGTCAGAGTATTTGATATCGAAGGGCTGCCCATCATGATCAAGAGAGAGGCGGCCAGCCTCCAGTATCGCAGTTCCCTTCATTGTGGTGTGCACAGTCGCAAGACTTCCGTCGTCAAATTTGGCCGGAGGCGTACCATCATTACAGGCAATTGCGGCATCGACAAAAATCTCAAATGACTGGAAGCCGTAGGCACTCTGGCCTGCGAATTTGCCGTCGCGAGGCTCATACTTCATAAACAGAGGGTTGGCAGAGGCGTATCCATTGGCGTCGGTGGAGACATTATAGCCGCGGTGCGCCTGGTCACACTTGATCTCCCCCGAGGATCCCATGTACATGAAACGCTGCTGAGAGTGAACGTCGCTCGTAGGGGCAGCCCAGCTCGCAGAGTAAATGGCAGTACCAACATTCCCGCTGGCGAGGTTCTCCCAATGCACAGTTAACGTAATGGTATCCTCAGCCTGGATCCCCTTGGAAAGAGCGACGCCAGTCGAACCCATAGCCGTCACACGAGTCGGACGCGCCCGGCCCTCTAGACACCATTCCGAAAAGTCTACGTGGTGGGAATTCAGATAGTAGGAAATGTCGCTGCTCTTCCCAGCCCAGCCTCGGAAGCTGTCCAGCTGCCCCTTCGGCTGAGACATATACGCGTACATGTACTGGAAATCACGACCGATGGTATTTTTCAAATCGTTGCGAATCCTATCGCGAGCATCGCGGTAAAATGGATCCCAGCGCTTGTGGACCTCAACGCTAACAAGGACACCCTTCTCATGAGCCAGCCTCGACAGCTCTTTGTGCTCCGCCAGCGTCTTCACAATCGGCTTAGTTACAATTACGTGCATACCCTGCTCAATGCAGCACTTCGCTATTTCGAAGTGGCTATCGTCTGGTGTAAATATGATGGCAACATCGCCCTTCTTGTAGGTGGAGACGGCAGTCTTGTAAGCCAAAGGATCCACTGCATCGTCCGCCGGCCACGTCTCGCATGTCGTGTCCATCCCGTAGGGTTCTCGCAACTGCTTATCCATATGGTTCCGAATCGCAGGGAATTTATTTCCGTTCACCCCGCACATTCCCACGCGTGACACCTTTCCTCGTGATCTCAAGTCAAACATAGCAAGTGCTACCACTCCAGCACCCTTGTCGCTCTCCATCGTCTTGGAGGGGACATAACCAGTGGTATATTCACCGGTACCGAGCATGAGAACGTTCATCGTTTTTTTGCGTGGCAAAAATTGGAGAGATTCGGAGGATCGGCGAAGTGTGTCGGAGGATGAGTCGTGCACGTCAGCGTAGAAATGACGGATAATCGGGAAGGTTTTTGTGCAGAGAAAGAGTTGAGATCTATTGTGTGCGCTGTTGTAGAGAGAGCGAAAATAAAATTCTATGGATTGCGGAACAATTTATTTGTTTTGTTCTTTTTGCATCTTTTCTTTCTGTGTTGGGGCCTCACCCAAAATGGCATCGCTCTTGCCTGGCTATCGACGATTACTGCTAGTACGACACGGGGAACGTGCAGACGAAGTAGAGGGACACACGCAAGCAACAGAAGCAGAGTCTGTGACTCCCAACTTTCGGTTCCTCGAGCCAAACTCTTCTCTTGATCCTGTGCTGACCTCGAATGGCGAGAACCAAGCGAGAGCTGCGATTGATGCCATAAGGAAAATTGCCGGGTCATGCCCGATAAGAATGTTCACTTCTCCTCTCCGCAGAACAGCGGCATCGGCCTTGATTGGACAACCAGAAGTGCAAATAGAGATAGTCAGATCGCTCTGCGATTGCGCAGCTGCAGTAAATCGCATCGGAAGTCACAAAAATCTCCCAGAAGAGGTCGTTGGTGATCTGGTGGCAAGGGTAAATGAGTGGAACAAAACTGACAAGTTTTGCGAGCGAGAAGAGAGCCGGGAGATCACTGGTTTCATGAGTGGTCTTCGATACTGCTTGGATTCTTGCAGGGAAGTAATAGTAGTAGTTGTTACCCATCGGGAGGGTATCAGGGAGGTTTGTGAACAATTAAATTACGACATAGGGCGAATGGATTACTCTTGCATACTCGAAGTCCAAGTTCCTTCGACTCCGACTTCGTTTTCGACATCGTCTTTGGATGGTGCTCGCATTTGCGGATTTATCACCCGGGCAAGCGGCGAGCTCAAAGAAAGGAAGTTTGATAGCGATAGCGACGGCTGGTTGGAGAGGAGAATGGGGAGCATCAATCTTGATGCGGAGGAAGGAGAAAGTGCTACAGTCGATGTCGATGTCGATGTCGATGTCGATGTCGATGTCGATGTCGATGTCGATGTCGATGTCGATGTCGATGTCGATGCCAATTCCCAGAGTAAAGATCACGACGACTCGCATACCATTATCGTGGATTGTGGGTACCCTTGGCCCAGGGAGAAGAAGCCGCGTCGTGAGAGAATCAACGCTGTTGCCAAGCAAATCATAAATTTCTTAGAGAATCGCAACGAAAGCAAAGTAAAGTTGGAGCTCGTTGGCTCTGAATTGGAACCGCTTATCGATAGAATGAAGGAGAGTAGACCAACAGTAGAGCAAGAGCTCGAAATTTACGAGAGATTGAAAGATGGGGAGGGTGCTGTCTATTGCTCTCCTGAATCGAAAACCTTATTCGCTTTGTCAGCAGTTCCCCCCAAAAAGTTAATCGTGGGCGGCATAATTGATAGAAATCCGACCCCCGGCCGCAGTCTCAAGCGCGCAGACGAGTTAGGAATACCGACAGGTTGCTTTCCCCTGGAAGGGTGCAACCTTAAGGGAATCCAAAACCGCGAGCCACTAAATGTGGACACCGTCCTGCAAATTTGTAACTCTTGGATGACAAAGGGGGGCGATCTTAAGGAGGCTGTTTTTGAATCTTTGTGCTCTCACGAGGACCGACACCCAAACAGGCGCTTACATCTCTGATTGAACTTTAAGGTAGTTAAAACAAACGCAGGTTGAAACGACAAATACCTCCCTCAGGCTTCATGGGGAAAAAAGAACTACTGCTATGCTTTACTTCACTCTCCAACGACTTCATGCATCCTCACTTTCATCAGCAATCTCTATAATTTCTCTGTCCATTGCCCTACAGTTACTGTTACCGTTACCATTACGGTTAACGTTACCATCTTTATCATTTTCATTCTTCTTTACAAAAGCCGGATCAATCACAATCTCACAGTCTTCATCTACAGATTCTTTCGTATCTTTTCCGTACTTCTTCTCAGCCTCAAAGAAAACAGCCGGGATCCCTCCTTTCTGCCCTTCAAGATCATAGAGCGCTTTCTCCAGCATTTCTACACAGTTGGCTACGCCCCCCCCATCCCCCAAAGATGCGCCTAGAACATGTTTCAAGAAATTATGGCAACGCTGTCCGTACCACCTAAGTGCATTGCGTTCCAAGGTCAGTAACTTAACAGCGACGGTTTTCATTTCATTTCCTTCTTCGATCGCGTTGGCAAGCACATTCACGACATTGATATTGCGGGCCAGCACGCTCGACTCGCTGAATCGAGAGATGATTGTGTCCGCGTTACTCGCTTCCGACATCTCTGCTTCTTCAGTCTGTTTGATAATGCCCCTCATGTATTCCTTGTCATTCTCGCTTTCAAGCCTTGCATTGTCCATCTTTCTATTCTCATCAGCCTCCTCGCGTTCTTTCACAATGTGGAACATTGCCTGATCTAAAAGTTGCTCATAAGGAACCGAAACCTCCAACATTTTATCTGCAACAGACCGCAGTGCCTTGAGAGCTTCAAGCTTGGAGAATCCCATTCGGCAGAGGTGCTCGACACCCTGACTCTCACTATAAGTCAAAGCACGTTCAATGCACATCAGTTCAAGCTCAGAAGAAGGCATAGCGCGTTCCGTCTTTATTTTCTTAGAGGGCGAGCCTTCCTGCTGCTCTTGTAACATTCGTTGTTCTTGTGGCAGAGGTGCGTCTTGTAATTGCTGTAATTGGTTTGGCAGATAATCCCGAGAGAATGAAGGGGGCTGCATCATCATACTGGCGCTCGTAGAAATTCCCCCTCCAGAAAATCCTTCCTGCTGCATCCCATTTTGGGCGACCCATTGTTGTTGTTGTTGTTGTTGTTGTTGTTGATATTGTTGATATTGTTGATATTGTTGATATTGTTGTTGATATTGTTGTTGTTGTTGTTGTTGTTGTAGCTCCCTATAAATCTCGCCAGTGAAACCATTTCCAGGATATTGAGCTTGTCGAGACGAGCTCGTGGATCCTAAACTGTCATTACTGTTCCTGTTTCTCTGTTCGTCACCCTTAGTTGCATTTTCTCTCGTCAATGGTAAACCAGGGGGAACATTCTCGACCATATAGTCATAGAGACGTAATGCAAGGTCCGCCTTGTTTCCCGTTTTTAGAATTTTGCGCCTGGAAAATAGTTGGACTTTGCTGATCAACGACACTAATTCAACCTTCTTGAAGAGAGACTTTTCTGTTTTGAGTCCTTCAATAGATGTCAGGTCAGAGGGGGGAGACCTGTTCAAAGTGTCGAAAATCCAAGCTATCCAAGTGTCATGACCTGCGTGAGCCATTGGATGCGCTCAAACGAAGGATGGTGGGAAGAAAGCAGCAATTCGTTTGGGTTGGCAGGTTTGTCAGGGGGATATTATCTTACAAACCGATGCTGACTGTGAAGTTCCTGTATACTGGCTGAGAGCTATGCTGGAAGTGTTTTCTGATAATATTGTTAATCTGGCATGCGGCCCAGTGCAGTTTCGTCATTCCACTAATTTTTGGAAGCAAATAGTTGCGTTGGATTTTGAAGCATTAATAGCCATAGGAGCCGCTCACATACAATGGGAGAAGCCAATGATATGTAATGCTGCTAACTTAGGGTACCGAAAACGTTTGATAGTAGATGTTGACTTAAATGATAGCGCAGCTAGTGGAGATGACGTGTTCTTGCTTCAGAGCGCTTTCCGCCAGAGTAGAGAGAGCATTCGTTTTGTAAAAAACAATGAAGCAATAGTAAAGACTGAGGGTCCTTCAAGCTTGGAAGTGTTTTGGAATCAGCGACTCCGCTGGGCGAGTAAAAACGGGGACTATGATATCAAACAAAATACGTGGATTCTAGTAAGCTTATGGGTATATAATGTGCTTGTACTTTGTTCTTTATTGTCTTTTACGGCTGTAGGAACCACAGCAGGAGCCTTTTTAGTACTCATCAAGGTGCTTGCTGAAGATGCGTTTTATAGTAAGTTTGCTCCGTTTTTTGATCGGAAGCTTTGGTTTACAAACATTCTCCTTGGGCAAACGTTTCACATAGTATATATGGCAATATTACCGCCATTATCTCAAGTGCTTAAATACAAATGGAAAGGAAGAAAATTACGCTAATAGAGCTCCCAGAGTTGGAAGCTGAGATACTGCAACTGTGTATTTTCCCTGAGGCATTTGAAAGTATAGTAGATGAGGTTCTTACTGAAAAGAAGGAGAGTGTCATCGCAGATGCTGTCAAAAATCTATTGCATTATAAATTGCTAATAG
>ERZ651776.900-NODE-900-length-38669-cov-7.142309_pt1 | contig 38669 bp, 35 predicted proteins | sample MGYA00514761_ERZ651776 | MGnify/ENA metagenome assembly ERZ651776
CACGACGCCCTGTCTGCGCTTGACCGTCTTGAAGTGCGAGGGCGGGATTCCCTCGGTCTGCATCTTTTCGTAAGCGGTCATGGGCAAGATCTCGACGAACCGGCGCTCGCCCGTGCAATCTCGGACCGCGGTGGTGATCCGTCGTTCGTCAACAACGCGGTCCGTCGTGTGGGTGATGTCGTCAGTTTCGTGTACAAAGAATCTGCCGAAATCGGTGAACTGGGCGACAACACCGCTGCGCTGCGTCGGGCGATTGCTGCCGATGAACTGCTGGTTCGGTTACTGACCAACGATGGGGCTCAGGCCATGGTGGTTGGTCATACCCGGTGGGCCAGCGTGGGCATTATCAGCGAAGCGAACGCACACCCGGTCAACAGCGAAGCAGCTGGGCGGGGCAACGATCACTATTTCGTTGCTGCGCTAAACGGTGACGTCGACAACTATGCCGATCTTGCCGCCGAAGCCGGACTGTCCTTCCCCGCAACGATCACGACCGATGCCAAGGTCATCCCAGCGCTGGTTGCTGATCGTGTCCGCAATGGCGAAGATCCGACCGAGGCCTTTCGGTCCTGTGTCGCGTCGTTCGATGGATCGGTTGCGATCGCACTCGCAGGTGCACACGAACCTGATGTGCTGAGACTTGCACAACGCGGCAGCGGCCAAGCCATTTATGTCGGTCTAGCCGAGGACACCTTTGTTGTCGCGAGCGAGCCTTACGGCATTGTTGAACTAACCCCGAACTATGTGCGGCTCGACGGCGAAACGCCGGTAGATCCAGCCAACCCAGCCTCGGCTCGAGGCCAGATTTTGACCCTCGACCGGAACTATGCGGGCACGCTGCAGGGCCTGACTCGCCAGAGCTACGACCGCACGCTGTTGCCCTTGCTTGAATCAGACATCGTGACCGCCGAGATCACGACAAGTGACATTGATCGTGCCGGGTATCCGCACTTCCTACTCAAAGAAGTCTCGGAAGCACCCACATCCTTCCGTACCACGTTGCGAGGCAAGCTGATCGAATCCAACGGCCACTTCGAGGTTCGGGTCGGCGATCGCACCCTGCCGCCAACGCTTCGTGAACGGTTGGCAGATGGGTCCATCACCCGTGTCTTGGGTATTGGTCAAGGCACCGCAGCGATCGCTGCGCGTTCTTTTGCCGAGGCACTCGCCGCCCAAGTCGATGGTGGGCGACTGCAAGTCAACTACGACCTGGCAACCGAGCTTTCCGGTTTTGGTATGGAGACCGACATGAGTGAGATGCTCATCGTTGCGGTCAGCCAGTCGGGCACAACAACCGACACGAATCGCACGGTCGACCTAGCCCGTGGGCGGGGCGCGTCGGTTATCGGCATCGTCAATCGTCGGGGTAGCGATCTGACCGACAAGGCCGACGGTGTGTTGTACACCAGCGATGGCAGAGACGTCGAGATGAGCGTCGCCTCGACCAAAGCGTTCTACAGCCAGATCGCTGCCGGGTTTCTTCTGGCTACCGCAATTGCAGACCAGGTTGGCCGTTCAACTAGCGCCGATGCCATGACGCAGCGGGTTCTCGCCGGGCTGGTCGAGTTGCCACAAGCAATGGAGACGGTCATCGAGTCACGCGACCGTATTGGTGAGATCGCGGCCAGAGTCGCACCGAGCGAGCCGTATTGGGCAATCGTTGGTTCCGGCAGTAATCGAATTGCCGCCGAAGAGGTCCGAGTCAAACTCAGCGAACTTTGCTACAAAGCGATCGCGTGCGACAGCATCGAAGACAAGAAACATATTGACCTGTCCTCAGAGCCGCTGATCCTGGTGTGTGCTGCTGGGCTGCAAGGAAGCATCGCCGATGATGCGGTCAAAGAGGTCGCCATCTACCGGGCGCACAAGGCGACCCCCGTTGTTATCGCAGCGACCGACGAGACTCGGTTTGGCACCACCGATGTGATTGGTGTGCCGACCGTTGAACCCGAGCTTGGGTTTGTGCTGTCGGCAGTTGTTGGCCATCTGTTTGGTTATGAAGCAGCGCTGGCGATCGATGCGCTCGCCATGCCGCTTCGTAGGCTGCGCTCCTCAATCGAGACCGAGATTGCCTCTCAGCCTGATAGTTACGGCTCGGACATGCTGGCTCGGCTGCAACCCGCGATCGTGCAAGCCCGGTCCACGTTTAGCAATGAGCTACGTCAACGTCGGTACAACGGCCATCTCTCTAGTTCCATTGCGGTCGACTTGGCCCTGCTGCTGCGGTACGCAACTGGGGTCAGCGAGTTGGGTTCCTACGGTCTGGACTTCGGCAAGATCGGCACTCCTGCCGTCGTGATCGATGATCTCGCCCGTGTGCTGGCCAAGGTCATCGACGAACTGACTCGGCCGGTCGATGCCATCAAGCATCAAGCGAAGACGGTCACCGTTGGCATCAGTCGTACCGACGAGAGCCTGCTCCACGTACCGCTGGTCGCGACAGCCATCGATGCAGGAGCATCGCGCGATGCATTGGCGTACAGCACGCTGCGCACCCTTGCGGGTATCGACCCCGCTGTCGTCGAAGTGCTCGGCTTCACTCGCTATGGCATCCAGGGCGACGTTGCCGGCGACGGCGCCACGATTTCGATTATCGATCGAGGCGGCGTGTCCGTCGGTATCCCATCTCGAGTTGACTCCGACCCGGTGTTGCGGGGTACAAAACATCGAGTTGCAACCGAGCGCCAGGTGCTGATCACCCGTGGTCGACGTGACCAACGCCTGATCGCGTTTGTCCCAGAGGTGAAGGATGCCCAGACGGTCGGCATCACCCTGCTCTACATCAAGCTGGCTGATTCCCTTGAATTGAACCTGGTGCGGGCTGTGCTCCAGGCGTATCGCAGCCGTTATGAACAGATTCGTGACGCCGTGCTCGAGACCGAGGCATCGTTCGACGAGGTCCTGCTGACATCGATCCCGCTCGACGAGTTGCTTGTGCACCCAGTTGTGCTCATTGCTGACCGCTGGCGGACAAACGCGAGCTGACGCTCGCCCTATTCATGATTCCAATCATCACTCCGGCTGAGATGCGGGAGATCGACGCCAATGCACTGGAAACTCTCGACGAGTTGATCGCTCGGGCCGCGTGGCATGTTGCGCGCATCGCTCGTCAGATGCTGGGCGGCGTATACGGCCGGCGAGTGATCGCGATCGCTGGTCCGGGAAATAACGGCGCCGATGCCATGGTGGCGGCCGGCATCTTGCGCCGCTGGGGCGTTCACGTCGAGATTGTTGCCCCCGATACGAAGGTGCTGGCGCCGGTCGATCTTGTCATCGATGGCGCCTTTGGCACCGGCACGAATCGTGCCTACGAGCCGCCACAGGTCGCCGACGGTGTACCGATTTTGGCTGTCGACTCGCCTAGCGGACTCGACGGTCTCACCGGCCAGGCGATGGGCCACCCGTTGAGTGTGACGAGGACCGTCACGTTTGCTGGCCTGAAGCCGGGACTGTTGTTAGGTGATGGGCCTGACCTTGCGGGTCAGGTCGACGTTGTTGCTCTTGGCCTCGATACATCATCGGCCACCGCATGGCTGGTGACCGAAGGTGATCTCGCACACCGACTCCCTCGACGACGGCGCAGCGATCACAAATGGAAACGCGGCGTTTATGTCGTCGGTGGATCTCCCGGCATGTACGGGGCTCCTTTCCTGGCTTCGAGCGCAGCCCTTCGAAGCGGGGCTGGGATTGTCTGGTGTGGGCTGCCCGGTCAACCGCCACCTGGCACGGCGTCGGAGATCGTCTTTAAGGACCTGCCTGCCAGCGGCTGGGGCCCAGACGTTCTTCGTGACAGCTCCAGGTTCGGGTCGGTTGTGATTGGCTGCGGTATGGGTGCAGAACACAGCGCCGATGTGGCCGTTGTCGCTGGTAGCTGCCCGAAACCCATCGTTATTGATGGCGGGGGACTACGTGCATTAGGTCGGCTGCCTCAGTTGGCGCCGCATGTCGTGCTCACACCACACGACGCAGAGTTTGAGTCGCTCGCGGGTGAACGGCCCGGCCCTGACCGTTTCGCAGCGACCCGCTCCCTGGCAGAGCGCACGGGTGCAACGGTGTTACTGAAGGGTCCACTCACCATCGTTGCCGCACCCGACGGCACCTGCCTTGCATCGGCCGCCGGCGACGAGCGGCTTGCGACTGCAGGTTCGGGCGATGTCCTCGCTGGTGTCATCGGTGCACTGTTAGCTGGTGGGCTCGAGCCGCTCTGGGCTGCGGCGATCGGGGCGTGGCTTCATGGAGCCGCAGGGCAGCAAGGCATGCCACACGGTTTTGTAGCCTCGGATTTACTCGACGGCCTCCGCCAGGTCACGAACCAACTACTTGGCTGATGACGGTTGTCGCTGTGAGCGGGTGAACCACCGGGCATCTCGAAGCAGCTTCCATGTCCGGTTTGGGCGAGTGGATGCCGGTCGAGACAGCCGAACGGTATGTGATGGATCGCGGCGGCAATTTTGCTAGCTAGATTCGTGTCGTTACTGTCCTGCAAAGCCAGACGGAGAAGCCCGCATGCGTCCAACCGAAGCTGTCATTGACCTAGGCGCCATTGGCCGCAATGTTGAACGCCTGGTCGCTCGGGCCGCTCCTGCACAGGTATGTGCGGTCACCAAGGCAGATGGTTACGGCCATGGCAGTGTTGCATCGGCTCGAGCCGCTCTAGACGCCGGTGCTACGTGGATAGCTGTGGCGCTGGTGGAGGAGGGCATTGAGCTCCGCCGGTCAGGTGTGACCGCCCCGATCTTGCTGTTGTCAGAGCCGCGTCCGGGCGAAATGTTCGAAGTCGTCGAGGTCGATCTCACACCGACCGTCTATTCGCCGGTCGGCCTCGCCGCGCTGGTCGCCGCCGCTGGGTCACGACGGCTCACCAAGCCGGTCGATGTCCATCTGAATCTGGACACCGGGATGAACCGAGTTGGGCTTCGTCCCGAAGGCAATCGAGATACCGCCGACGGGAGTCATGCCCTCGAAGTTGTGCGGGCGATTGCGGATAAGCCCGATATCCAACTCGGCGGCGTGTGGACACATCTCGCGGTAGCTGACGAACCAGGTCGACCCGAGACCGATTTGCAGCTCGGCCGCTTCCGCTCGTTACTCGACGTGCTGCGCGATGAACTCGACGAGTCGGTGATTATCCATGCAGCGAATTCGGCTGGTCTGTTGGCGCGCAACGACGCGCTGTTTGACATGGTTCGGGTGGGTATCAGCACGTACGGCATCGAACCAGCAGTTGGGTTGGGTCACGACCTAGGGCTTGAACCAGCGATGACATTGACGACACAATTGTCGATGGTCAAGCGTGTCTTTGCGGGCGAAGCGATTTCCTATGGGCTCGAGCACACCTTCGAGGCGGAGACTGTCGTCGGCACGATTCCCATGGGGTATGCCGACGGGCTCCGTCGTGATTCTTACCGCAGGGGCGGCCAAGTCATTGTTGGCGGTCAGCTTCGACCGATCATCGGTGTCGTCACCATGGATCAAGCCATGATTGACCTTGGCCCGAACTCCGTCGATGTCGAAGGTGACCTGGTCGTAATTATCGGCGACCAAGGCGACGAATCGATTTCAGTCCATGACATTGCCGCAAGGCTCGACACGATTCCGTATGAAATTGTGTGCGATACCGGACGGCGCGTCCGCCGTCGCTACCTGTAGCAGCAGGATCCTTTCATGGCCCGTGTAGTGCTCGTCGAGCCGTACTACGGCGGGTCACATCGCGCTTGGGTCGACGCCTGGGTGCGTCACACTCGCCACGAGATAACGCTGGTCACACATCCCGATGAATTCTGGCGGTGGCGCATGCGCGGCGGGGCGGTCACACTGGCTGCTGCCTTCGACGACGTCGTGGCAGCGCATGGCCGGCCCGATGCTGTTGTCGTCAGCGGACTGGTCGATGTCGCTGCCTTTGCGGGTCACGCCCGGCGATCCCTTGGCAACAGGCCGCTTGCGACGTATGTCCACGAGAGCCAGATGCTCTACCCCCTCGCCCCGAATCAACGGGCTGACACGTCGTTGGCTCTCGTCAACTGGCAGTCGCTCGTGGCATCAGACCAGGTGTGGTTCAACTCGACGTTCCATCGGGATGCGTTGCGAGAGGCCATGCCTCGGTTGCTGAAGTCACAACCCACGCCGTCACACATCCATCTGGTTGACCCGGTCTTCGAGCGTTCGACGGTGTTGTGGCCCGGTGTCGAGACCGTTGCGCTGATCGCAGGTGAACGAAACGAACGTGAGATGCCACGGGTGCTGTGGAACCAGCGATGGGACCACGACAAGAACCCCCAAGCAGTGTTCTCGGCGCTGGCTGATCTGGCCGACGAAGGGGTGTCGTTCACGGTCGCGCTTGCGGGTCAGAACCAACGCCCCGACAACCCCGAGTTCGCGTGGGTACGCGAGCGGCTGGGCGAACGCATCGTCCATTACGGTTTTGTGCCAGATGACGAATATCAGGACTTCCTGCTGAGCGGTGATGTTGTGGTCAGCGCTGCGGATCATGAGTTCTTTGGGATAGCGATCGTCGAAGCGATCGCAGCAGGAGCCGTGCCCATCTTGCCGAACCGGTTGAGCTTTCCCGAGTTGATCGACCCCGCATGGCACCAGACAACGCTCTATCCAGACGGCGAACTTCGCAACCGGCTCCGTTCGGTTCTGACCGACGTTGGAGCGGCCAAAGCAGCGGTGGATGGGCTCCGTAACTCGATGGTTTGTTTCGATGCAGCAACCTCGGCGACGGCACACGACGACGCAATTGATCAACTCATGTTGAGCCAACACTGACACTGGGGCGTTGGGCTCGGCGTGACTTGTGCCACCAGGACCGCAGGGCTAGTCCTTGCGGCAGGTAAATTCGTTGGGTGGAACGCACCGCCGACTTCTCTGCGCGTTCAGCAGGGCCTGATGACACTGCCGTGATAGCCGAGGCCATTGCCGCGGTCCTTCTGCCAGGCGACGTACTCGTGCTTGGCGGCGACATGGGGGCTGGTAAGACAACGTTCACCAAGGCACTTGGTGCTGCGCTGGGTATCACCGAAACAATCACCAGTCCCACTTTCACGCTGCATCAGCAGTACGAGGGCGGCCGGTTCACACTGCATCATCTCGATGTGTACCGGATTGACCAGATCGAAGAAGTCGTCGACTTGGCACTCCCGGAACTCTTCGAGAGCGGGGGAGCGGTCGTGATCGAGTGGGGCGACACTATTGCTCCGGCGCTGCCTGCAGGCTTCGCGTTACTGTCCTTCGGGTTCGGCGATGGAGACGACGATCGCCATATCTCGCTAACCGCCGTTGGTTCGGCATGGCATGTGCGAGTTCCTGGGCTCAAAGAGGTACTCGCTGACCGGCTGATCGATCGACAGGACGACTACTAATGCTCATTCTCGGAATCGAGAGCGCGACCGCTCAGGTCGGTTGCGCTATCGGCGGCCACGAAGGTGTTCTCGCATCGACTCATTCGGCTCGCGCCCGGCGTCATGCCGAATCGCTGGCTCCCCAGATCGAATTCGCGCTGTCACAAGCCCGTATCCGCATTGACGAGATCAGTGTTGTTGCGGTCGACGTTGGTCCTGGCCTGTACACAGGCTTGCGGGTCGGTATTTCGACCGCGATGGCTACCGCATTCGGGCTTGGCGTTCCCATGATTGGCGTAAGCAGCCTGGATTTGCTCGCCTTTCCAGTACGCCATACCCGTCGGCTTATCGTGGCCACGATCGACGCCCGCCGCGGTGAACTCTTCACCGCGTTCTATCGGCAGGTGCCGGGCGGGATCCAACAAGTTTCCGAACCGCGTGTTGTTACGCCCGATGATCTCTATGGCGAACTCCAAGCAGCCAGCACTGAATGTCTCGTGGTCGGCGATGGGGCATTGCGGTATCGCGACCAACTCGAAGGCCTGACCAAGGTCGAGATCGCCGACGTGAGCCTGGCGTACCCCTCTGCATCCTCGCTCGTAGCGCTGGCTCATCCTCGGGCATTGCGCGAAGAGTTCGTGCAACCGGCTGAGATCGCGCCGCTGTACCTACGCCGGCCTGATGCCGAGGTCAACTGGGAAACGAGGCCAGAGCGGTGACACCACAACCAGCGACACCCCTGACACCTCGCACATTGCGGGCACTCACCGAGGGCGATATCGCCGCGCTGCAGGTCATCGACGATGCTGCACACGGCCAGGCTTGGTCGCAGCGCACATTCACAGACGAGGTCGAACGCTCCGACCGACTCCACCTGGTTGCGGAAACCGACTCGGGCATCGTGGGTCATGCATCTGCATGGATCGATGGCTCTTCGTGTCGAATCACCAATGTGGCCGTGGCTCCCGATCACCATGGTTCCGGACATGCCACCTCACTGTTGTTGGCCCTGATACACCAGGCGCTCGCCTCGACCAAGGTTGCGAATCTGCAGCTCGAGGTCCGGCCAGCGAACCGGCGGGCCCAGCGGATGTATGGCCGTTTCGGCTTTGTGCCGGTAGGTATCGAGCGGAACTTCTATGACCGCAGCGATGATCAAGGCAGCAAGGACGCCGTGATCATGGCTGTTGTCGATGTGTGTACTGATGTGTGGCGAGAGCGCCTTTCGGCAATCCAAGACGAACACGACCTATCCACGAACAACACCGACGCGGGAGCAGCAGCATGACGGACTCATCAGATCAGATCATCCTGGGTATCGAGACGTCGTGCGACGAGACCGCCGCGTCGGTCGTCGTGAACGGCAGCACGATCCTCTCCTCGGTCGTGAGTAGCCAGGTTGACCTGCATGCACGCTTTGGAGGCGTCGTCCCCGAGATCGCAAGCCGGGCGCACACCGAACTCATCACGCCAGTCATTGCCCAGGCCTTGGTCGAAGCTGGTCGAACCGGCAAGGAACTTACGGCTGTCGCAGCGACGTATGGCCCCGGGCTGGTGGGATCGCTACTCGTTGGTGTCAGCGCAGCCAAGGCATTGGCGCTTACGTGGGGTGTGCCATTCGTCGGAGTTAATCATCTCGAAGGCCATCTCTACGCTGGGTTGCTCGAAGAACCTGACCTGCAGTTTCCGCTCGTGGTGCTACTTGTGTCGGGCGGTCACACGATGCTCATCGAGATGCAAGGCCATGGCCGGTACCGGCTTATCGGTCAGACGGTCGACGATGCAGCCGGCGAAGCTTTCGACAAGGTCGCCAGGTATCTCGACCTGGGTTACCCGGGAGGCCCGGTCGTGGATCAGCTTGCGACCCAGGGGGACCCGACGGCGATCAAGTTCCCTCGACCAATGATCAACGAGGGGTACGACTTCTCGTTCAGCGGTTTGAAGACGGCTGTGATCAACCATGTTCGGAAGAACCCCGACGTGTCTGCCGAGGATGTCTGCGCGTCATTCCAGGCTGCGGTTGTCGACGTGTTGCTGACCAAGGCCAAACGGGCAGCCGAAGAAGTTGGCGCCACTGCGATCTGTCTTGCCGGGGGTGTTGCCGCAAATAGTGAGCTGCGAGAGCGCACGCTCGACTATTCGGTCGAGACCGGGGTGCGTGCGTATGTGCCGAGTCGGTCGATGTGTACTGACAACGCGGCCATGATCGCAACCGCCGCCTGGTGGCGGCTTAACGCCGACGGCCCATCTGGCTTGGATCTTGGTGCGGAACCGAACCTGAAGCTGGACTGGGTGGCCTAAGTCACACCCGCAAAACAGGCTGGAGACTGCTGCTTCGGTGCGGCCCGGGATTTCCCACTGTCGGCACCAAAAAGTGCGACACAGAGGGTTGACTCCGGAACTCTCACCACTAGAGTTAGCACTCGCCTGTCGAGAGTGCTAACTCTTGCCAGGTGATTCGGTCACCGCTTGTGCAGAGCGATTGGCCCCAATACGAAATACCTCATAACACCTTTCGAGCTTAATTTTAGGAGAGCCTCGATGAACCTTCAGCCTCTCGAGGACCGCATCGTTGTTCGCCCAAGTGAGGGCGAAGAAATGACGGCTAGCGGCCTCGTAATTCCCGACACTGCCAAGGAAAAGCCACAACAGGGCGAAGTCCTTGCTGTTGGTCCTGGCAAGCGCAGCGACACCACTGGCGAGGTAATCGCCATGGACGTAGCCGCTGGCGACACTGTCATCTACTCAAAGTACGGTGGCACCGAGATCAGCTCAGGTGGCGAAGACCTCTTGATCCTTTCGGCCCGCGACGTGCTCGCGATCGTCAAGTAGTCACCAATGACCAAGATTCTCAAGTTTGACGACGCAGCTCGTCGCAGTCTCGAAGCGGGCGTTAACAAGCTCGCCGACGCGGTCAAGGTCACACTCGGCCCCAAGGGTCGCAACGTTGTTCTCGACAAGAAGTTCGGCGCTCCAACAATCACCAACGATGGTGTTTCCATCGCTCGTGAAGTTGAGCTCGAAGATGCTTTCGAAAACATGGGCGCTCAGCTCGTCAAAGAGGTCGCAACCAAGACCAACGACGTAGCTGGCGACGGCACCACCACCGCAACCGTTCTCGCTCAGGCCATCGTGCACGAGGGCCTGCGCAACGTTGCTGCTGGCGCTAACCCAATGAGCCTCAAGCGTGGCATCGAAGCCGCAGTGAAGGCCGGCGTCGACTCGATCGCAAAGCAGTCCAAGAAGGTCGGAGGCAAGGACGAAATCGCTCAGGTCGCTTCGATCTCTGCGGCTGATCCTGAAGTTGGACGCACGATTGCAGAAGCCATCGACAAGGTCGGCAAAGACGGCGTAGTAACCGTTGAAGAGTCGAACACCTTCGGTATGGACCTCGATTTCGTCGAAGGTATGCAGTTCGACAAGGGTTACCTGTCGCCATACTTCGTCACTGACCCTGAGCGCCAAGAAGCGGTCTTCGAAGACCCCTACATCTTGTTCAACCAGGGCAAGATCGGTTCAGTTCAGGAAGTCCTTCCTGTGCTCGAAAAGGTCATGCAGGCTGGCAAGCCTCTCTTGATCATCGCCGAAGACGTCGAGGGCGAAGCCCTTGCGACCTTGGTCGTGAACAAGATCCGTGGCACCTTCACGTCGGTTGCTATCAAGGCCCCTGGCTTTGGTGAGCGCCGCAAGTCAATGCTGCAAGACATGGCAATCCTCACCGGTGGCCAGGTTGTTGCCGAAGAAGTTGGCCTCAAGCTCGATGGTGTAACCCTCGACATGCTTGGTCAGGCTCGCAAGGTTGTCATCACCAAGGACAACACCACGATCATCGAAGGCGCAGGCAAAAAGTCTGACGTTGCTGGTCGCATCGCACAGATCAAGGCCGAAGTCGAGAACACCGACAGCGACTGGGATCGTGAGAAGCTGCAAGAGCGTCTCGCAAAGCTCAGTGGCGGCGTTGCCGTGGTCAAAGTTGGCGCAGCCACCGAGGTTGAGCTCAAAGAGAAGAAGCACCGCATCGAAGATGCGTTGTCTGCTACTCGTGCAGCCATCGAAGAAGGCGTCGTTGCCGGTGGTGGTACCGCACTCGTGCGTGCCCGTGCCGCAGTCGCCAAGGTCGTCGCCGAACTCAGTGGCGACGAAGCAACTGGTGCTCAGTCGATCTTCAACGCACTCGCTGCACCTGCTCGTCTCATTGCAGACAACGCGGGTCACGAAGGCGCAATCATCGTGCAGCAGGTCGAAAAGGCCAAGGGCTCGAACGGCTTCAACGCTGCAACCGGCGAGATGGAAGACCTGGTCAAGGCCGGCGTCATCGATCCAGCCAAGGTGACCCGTGCGGCTCTGCAAAACGCAGCGTCAATCGCCAGCCTGCTCCTCACCACCGAGGTCCTCGTGGCCGACAAGCCTGAACCTGCTGGCGCAATGCCAATGGGCGGCGGTGACCCAATGGGTGGCATGGGCGGAATGATGTAGGACAGTCCGCCTTGTTGCGCTGCAACTTTCCGAGCTACCAGCTCGACGGTTCCGGCAAGAGGCGGAAATAGTTTGATGAGTGCCGGGCCTTGGGGCCCGGCATTCGTCGTTTTCTACTCGGTCTACAACCCCGAATGGCGGGGTTGATTGCTTAGGCGGCGACAAGCGTTGTTGTCTCGCTGAGCAAGGTCTGGGCGACGTCGGAGCTGACCCCGAGATCGATCGTTAAGGTGTCGACGATCTCGTTGGCGTCACACCAGTTGTTCAGCATGTATCGCACACTCCGACGAGCAAACTCCACATCGCAGGTGGTGTCGAACTCGGGCAAGGTCGTGGCTAGGGCGGGGGCGGTTGTTGTCATCTCCATACCTCTCTGACGTCTGGCCACCCGACTTTGGTTCCCCTCGACGCAAAAAAGGTGCCTGATGTACGAAATGGGTGCATCACGCTCCTAATTTGCGTTGGGAAGGGAAGGATGTGTCTTCTGTCGAGGTGCGTTGTTGGCTACGAGAAGTGGACGTCGGTTGTGACTGGGTGGGCACGGGGTTTCTTCGAGTCGCTTCCAAAGGGTTTCGCAGTTGTTCATCAGCCTGAGGAACTACTTTTATGGTCGTGCCGGGTTTAGTAAAGAACTAGATCCGAATGAGAGTTCAACATGGCAACCGTGCATAGACCGGAAACTGAGGGGAGCACTTCCTCTCAGGAGTCGTTGGGCCTGATCGCGATCGAGCGGCATCGTCGGGGCAACCGTTGGATGCACTGGATCAACTTCCCGCTGCTGACGATCATGATCTGGAGCGGTCTGCGCATCTACTGGGCTGACCTCCGTGACCCCTATGTATTCGGCTTCGGTGGTTGGGAACTCTTTGAGTTCTTCCCCGACTGGGTTAACGAACCCCTCGGCCTCAACCGCAAATTGGCCAGGGGTATGGCCTTCCATTTCACCTTCGGCTGGCTCTTCGCTCTAAACGGCATCGCCTTCGGCCTCTACCTGTGGCGCACGGGAGGCTGGCGTAATTTCGTGCCGACGGTAGATGATCTGCGCACGATCCCCAAGGTGGTGCTTCACGAGGTCGGACTTCGGAAGGAAGCCCCGCCACAAGGCAAGTACAACGGTGTGCAGCAACTGGTCTACGGCGCAATCCTGCTGATGGGGATCCTGGTGATCCTCTCTGGTTTCGCAATCTACAAACCGACCCAGCTGAGGCCTCTCACCACGCTGATGGGCGGCTATGGCGGCGCACGATTCATTCATTTCGCCACGACGATCGGCTTCCTCGTGTTCTTCGGTATACACATCGTGCAGGTTGCCCGTGCTGGTTTCAGCAACTTCTGGTCAATGGTCACCGGTTATGCACTGCTGCCAAAAGACGACGACAACGAAGTCGTCAACCTTGATGTCGACACGTTCAGGGCCGAAGAGGTCGCGCAATGACTGAACCACGGAAGCCAATCAATCAGGGCGCTAAAGAGACCGTCGGCGATGGTGGAACGATCGTGGCTGGAGCGAACGACACCGTGGCCGACGACGGTGCGGCGGCACCAACTGCAGCACAGCCGATCGCTCGTGATGGTGCCGATACGCAGGTGCACCGTGCTGCGGCTGACACGCGGGGCCGTGCTCTCAACGAAGCTGAGTTCAAGACGTTGTCCCGACGCTCACTCCTCACGGGAGCTGGCGGAGCGCTCGCCGCCTTCGTGGGATGGCGCACGCTGCAAGGTCGCCCCGAGAGCGGCAACATTCCTGATGTGCTGAGGGTCGGCCATGAAACCAACGAGCGCGTCTGGCGCACCCTGTTCCGCAGCAGCGCAGAGGCCCCGACGTTCGACTTTGCTGAATCATCGATGATGCGGGTCAACGGCCGCCACGGCATTCGTGATGGACTCAACCGGGCCACGTGGGAGTTGCAAGTCGTCGGACGCGACGGCGAACTGCTTGGCACCCACCAGGTCGACGACCTACGTGCACTGCCCCAGACCGAGATGACCGTCGAACACAAATGTGTCGAAGGCTGGTCTCACATTGTCACCTGGGGTGGCGTGGTCTTCTCCGAGTTCCTTGCAGCGTTCTATCCCGAGCAAGCCGACGCCAAGTACGTCGGCCTGTCAACGCCCGATGGCGACTTCAACGTTGGGCTCGACATGGCTTCGATGATGCACTCACAGACCATGCTCACTCTCGACCTACAACGAGAGCCATTGTCAGAAGAACACGGTGCACCAGTTCGTCTCACCACGCCGCTCAAGTACGGCACGAAGAACATCAAGCGCATTGGCACGCTCCAGTTCTCAGACACTCAGCCTGACAACGACTACTGGACCGTGCGGGGCTACGACTGGTACGCCGCTTTGTAGGCAAACCGACGTGCATCTGGGGTCTGACCCTCGGTGCACGTCGCCCTCGACCCTCAGTTGGAATTGTTACTTCCCCTGGGGAGGTAACTATTCGAGGCTCAAAGCAGGTGGGGTGCGTGTTCTTCGAGTGCGGCTTGTACCTGCTTGACACTGGGGTTGACCAAGCCGATGGGACCGACAATCACAGCTGGCACGGTTTCATTGCCGTCGGCAATGGAACGGACGATGGCAGCATCTTCGGGGTTCTCCCAGATGTTGCGTTCGTTGACGGGGATTCCTGCTGACTTGAGACCCGAACTGAGCCGCGAGCAGAACGGTCAACCAGGTCGCCAGAAGTATTCGATGGCTTCGAGGCCATCTTCGGGGATAGGTACTTGATGTTCTGGTGCCACAACTGCCGTCGTCTTGTTCGATCGATACATGAAGAACGCAATTCCAAAGCCTAAACCCACGAAGAGGAGGCTGACCCAGTCCATCTACGGTGATCCTTCGCGTTCACGACTACTGGAAGGTAGCCACCACATACTGTACGACCACACCGATCTCTTAGGCGTTCAGTTGGGATCCGAAGGCTGTGAACCGGTCACGTATTGCGGCCATCGGAGGTATGGCTGTCGGAGCGAGGCGGTCAGATGTCAGCCTTGTTGTCGATCGTTGCTGTCGGTACCCAGATTTCGACCGGTTGCCACCGACACCTACGCGTCAAGCTAGATATCCTCTCACCGTGACCACCTTTCAGCGCCCTGCCCCCGATCTGCAAAAAATTGCCGAGGCGTGGCGCGTATGGACAGAAGGCAGCGAAGGCAGCGACGACGGTGAAGAGGTGCTTCCAGGTCGCTCGATGGCTGACCTGAAAATCGGAGGCACCGACAAGGTCCTCGAAACCCTTGCCGCCGAAAGCGAAGCTATTTCGCCAGTGTTTGACATCTGGATGGCGTGGGAGAAGGGCAAGAGCACACCCGAGGTCGCGTTGGCTGGCCTGGAAGACAACGGGTTCGCCGCCATCGTCGAGGCGCTACACGACAGCGAATGAGCCTGATCCGATGATCGATGTGCCGAATGGGCGCGGCGGTCCTCAACAGATTCCCCGACCACCACATGTTTCTCCTGGCGGTCCACCGCCATGGAACCATCTTCCCGAGCAGCGGCGACATGTTGACCTGGATCTGTTGGTCGAGCGTCTTGGCCGGTATGAACCTGCCTACACCGATCGTGGGCTGCCCGGCACTGGGAAGACATCAGCCGTGCTGGTGCCGTTGTATATCGACAACGGAGAACCAACTGTGCTTCTGACCCGCCGGAGCCCGGCACTGCGGTCACACACACACGAGGTCTCCTTTCCGGGCGGACGTCACGACGAGACCGACACGGATCACATCGACACGGCACTTCGTGAAGCCGAAGAAGAAGTGAACCTGCAGCGGTCCAGCGTCGAGATCGTGGGAGCGCTCGACTGGTTCATCACAGGTGGTAGCGGCTCCCTCGTCCACCCCTACGTCGGCCTACTCGACGGCCCGCCAGCGGATCTGGTGGCGCATCCGGGCGAGGTCGAGGCAATTCTTCCCGTGACCCTTCGTGAGCTGTTGCTCGACGAGGTGTGGCGAGAAGAAGTCTGGGTCAGAGATGGACAACGGGCCCGGGTGACTTTCTTTGAGCTCCATGGCGACACGGTCTGGGGTGCAACAGGAAATATGTTGCGACAGCTCCTAACACTGGCTACTGATCCAGTCTGATTCGCTCGGATCAGGGCGGCGCTGCGATGAGTAGTTAGGTTCGTGTGGTGACAACAACCGTTGAACGGCTCGGAATGATCACCAATCTGGTGCACGGTTTCATCTACTTCTCCACTGAGGCATCCAATCGGTATGGCGCTCTTGGGTTAACTGGTCGCCAGCAATACTTCGCGGGGCGGGCAGCACCCATGGGCCCTGTCGGTCCTGGCTTGGTCGTGGCCACGTTCTACAACTTCAACCCGGCTGTGGTGCACGAGGCGCTTCCTGAGGCGTGGGCAGTTGCCGCTCCAGCTGCGGTGCAAGCAGCTCGTTTCCATGCAGCGGCCGACGTGTTACACGGCGTGTGTGCCGATATCGAACCTGACATCATCGCTCGGGCGACAGCGATCGCGCAGCGAATGGTCGACGAGGTGGGCGACGAAGGTAAGCCGCTTGCTGCCAGCAATCGTTCTGTTGCGCTGCCGGATGACCCCGCGGTTCGTCTGTGGCAGCTGGTCACGATCATCCGTGAATGGCGCGGCGACACCCATGTTGCGGCGCTAGGTGCTGCCGCCGTGTCTGGCATCGAAGCCTTGGTGTTACATGCTGCGACCGGCCAGGTGCCAGCGTCGGTATTGCAGTCGACGCGGGCCTGGACCGATCAGGACTGGCAAGGCGCCGTCGAGGCGCTCGCCGCCCGAGACCTCGTCGACGCTCACGGTGTGTTCACCCCAGTAGGTCAAGCGTTTCGTGCCGATATCGAAGCGGCAACGAACACCGCGTCCCAGCCGCTCGTCGATGCGGTCGGAGATGACCAGGCCTCGCTTCTGTGCGATCTGCTCAAACCAATCCGATCCGGCTTGATTGGATCCGGTGTGTTCGCGAAGCCACTCGGCGGTGCTCGATAAGCGGACCGTTGGCCTACGTGGTGTCGAAGATCTCTTCGCCCACAACAGGTCCGCTCGGTAACCGCACGAGGGTGAGCGCCATGGCAGCTGCCGCTCCAGTGAGTAGCACCGCTGTTAGAGAGGTCAGCTCAATGAGTGGCCCGGCGACGATGTTGGCAAACGGAATCGTGCCACCGAACGCCAAGATCCACAAGGCAGCGACGCGACCGCGGATGGCAGAATCGACATGTTCTTGCCACGCGGTAGCCAACGATGTTGGAAGCGCGAAGTAGAACAACCCAACCAAGTAGATGGCTACGAACGCCCAGCCCACATTTCGGACCAGCGTCAACCAGCCGAGCGACAACGAAAAGGCCGCCAGGGTCACGGGTGCGATACGAGCCGATGGGGTCCGCAGGAAGACCGTGCCGATAAGGCCAGCGCCGGTGAGGCCGCCGAGTCCAAACATGGCGTATAACCAGCCATACGTGGTGCTCTTGGGGTCGATGCCCAGGTTCACGTCGGCAATGGCAGGAAGCTGGCCGATGAATGGCAAACAGAAGAACGTGAACAAACCCATCATCAGCAGCGGTCGGCCGACCTGAGGGGCTTTGAACGCCACGGTGAAGCCGCCCAACAAACGTTCTTTCCACGTACGTGCGGTCGCTGTTCCAGGGGGAATGATGGCTCGATAGATCGCGACCAAGACAAACAGGTAACTGGCGGCATTGATTGCAAAGACCTCGGCATAACCCCACTTGGTGACCAAGAACCCACCAATAGCTGGGCCGACAATACGGGTGCCGTTTGTCTGCATGGAGTTCAGCGCTATGGCGGCGGACAGGTTGCGTTCGCCAGCGATTGCTGGGATGACCGAGGTAAGGGCGGGAGCGTAGAGACCCTGACCAAGGCCGATGACGAAAACAATACCGAGCAGGACGGCCGGTCCGATTTCACCGTCGATCAGTAACACTGCGAGCACGAACGTCCACATCATCTGCCAGCTCTGGCAGACCAGCAAAAGCAGTCGGCGGTCCACAGTGTCAGCGAGTGAGCCGCCAAGCAGGCTCAGGACACCAAGCGGCAGAAGTTGGGCAAAGATAATCGCACCCAGAAACGCACTGGAACCTGTTAGTTCCCAACCGAGCACACCGAGCGCAGCCGTTTGCATCCACCGTCCGGCATTGGACAACGCGGTGCCCACGAACAGTCGTCGGAACTCGGGGACAGCGAGCGCGTCGCGCGCGGTTCCACGGTCGGCCGCCTCGACAGCTTGGTTGTCGCTGCTCAAGAAAGGGCTTGAGTCAGATCCTCGAGGATGTCTTCGATGTTCTCGATGCCGACCGAGAGTCGGACCAACGCAGGGTTCACTTCGAGAGGGGAACCAGCAGTGGATCCATGAGTCATTCCGGCAGGTACCTCGATGAGAGACTCAACCGCCCCGAGCGACTCGGCCAGGGTGAACAACTTGGTTGAGGTGACGATCTTGTGAGCCGCTTCGACGCCGCCTGAGGGAATAAATGACACCATGCCGCCGTAGTTGCGCATCTGTTTGGTGGCGGTGTCATGGCCTAGATGGCCAGGGAGCCCGGGGTACAGGATCTCGCTGATCGCTGAGTTGGTCGACAACATCTCGACGACTGCCTGAGCGTTGTCGCAGTGGCGATCCATGCGGACGCCAAGCGTCTTGATGCCTCGGAGCAAGAAGTAACAATCGAACGGGCTAATGATGGCGCCCACACCGTTCTGGATGAAGGCAAGATGTTCAGCGATCTCGTCGCTGTTGGTCACGGCCAAGCCGCCCACGACGTCGCTGTGGCCGCCGAGATACTTGGTGGCTGAGTGAATGACGATGTCGGCGCCAAGTGACAGAGGCTGCTGCAGATACGGCGTGGCGAAGGTGTTGTCGGCCACGCACAGACCACCCTGTTCGTGGGCGGCAGCGGCGATAGCTTCGATATCGAAGCAGGTCAGATTGGGGTTCGTGGGGGTTTCGAGCCACACCATCTTGGTGTTGTCAGCCCACATCGAGGCCACTAGTTCGGGCTTGGTCAGGTCAACGGCCGTCCAGGTCACGCCGATCTTGCCGTAGATCTTGTCGAGGAGTCGGAACGTGCCGCCGTACGCGTCGTTCCCGAGCAGCACATTGTCGCCAGGCTGAAGCATGCGCATGATGGCGTCTTCGGCGGCCATACCGCTACCGAATGCGAAACCGTGGGTGGCGCCTTCGAGTGCAGCGATGGATGTCTCAAGGGCCGCCCGAGTTGGATTGCCGGTGCGGCTGTATTCAAAACCCTTGTGCTGGTTCACACCCTGCTGGGCATAGGTCGTGGCGAGATGAATAGGAACCGTGACGGCGCCTGTCTGCTCGTCTGGCTCTTGGCCAGCGTGAATTGCGGTGGTGTTGAAACCTGTCATGATCCCTGCGCAAGAAAGTGGAGAATGTCGGACTGTGTGATGACGGCGATCGGGCGACCACCGTCGAGAACAAGGCTGGCGCCGCCACCGTCGAGCATCTCGACTGCGAGCGACACCGACTGGCCAGCACCAAGAGTGGGCAGCTTGGGGCCCATGATCTTCTCGACAGGCATGTCGAGTGTCGACTGGTCGTCGTAGGCGAGTTGCATAAGCCGGAGCTCGGTGACAGAACCCTGGACCTCGGCCGCTGATAACGGCATGGCACCCTTGGCCACGGGCAGCTGAGAGACCCCGTGGGTTTGCATGAGAGCAAAGGCGGTGCGGCCGCTGTCTTCGGGTTGCACATAAAGCAATGGGGGAACACCATCGGAATTAGTTGCGAGCACGTTACGCACTGTTGGGCCCTCGTCTTCGAGGAAACCAAAGCTGGCCATCCAGTCGTCGTTGAAGACCTTGGACAGATAACCACGACCTGAATCAGGGACGAGCACGACGACGAGGTCGCCGGGTTGTGCGTCGGCAGCCACGACTCGGGCGGCAGCAACAGCGGTACCGCATGAGCCGCCAATCAGCAGGCCTTCTTCTTCGGAGACCCGTCGGGCCATGGCAAACGAGTCGGCGTCGCTGATAGCGATGACCCGGTCGACGACGGTCTGGTCATAGGTCTCGGGCCAGAAGTCTTCGCCCACACCTTCGACGAGATAGGGACGACCGGAACCGCCGCTGTAGACGGAACCCTCGGGGTCTGCGGCAATGATCTGGATGGCGGGATTCTGTTCTTTGAGATAACGGGCGACACCACCCAAGGTGCCGCCGGTGCCAGCACCAGCAACGAAGTGGGTGATCTTGCCGTCGGTCTGGCGCCAGATCTCGGGGCCGGTGGTGGCGTAGTGCGACTCGGGGTTCGATTGGTTTGCGTATTGGTTTGGACGGTATGCGCCGGGGATCTCGTTGACGAGACGTTCAGCCACCGAGTAATACGACTCTGGATCTTCGGGCGGCACCGCAACCGGACACACCACGACTTCGGCGCCGTAGGCACGCAACAGATCGACCTTCTCTGGAGAGACCTTGTCGGTCATGACGAAGACACATTTGTAACCCCGCTGGCTGGCGACGATGGCCAGGCCGACACCGGTATTGCCAGAGGTTGGTTCAACGATCGTGCCACCAGGCTTCAGCAGTCCCTTGGCCTCGGCGTCGTTGATCATCCACAACGCGGGTCGATCCTTGGCGCTACCGCCGGGGTTCGTGAATTCAAGCTTGGCGACGATGGGGCACTTGGCGTCCTCGATCACTGCATTGAGTCGGACCATCGGCGTGTTCCCGATGAGGTCTATCGCTGAGTCTGCAATCTCCACATGTCCACACTACCTCTCGGTCCGCCCACGGACCTTGTGGCATAACGAACACCTTCTCCCAGAAGGGGCGTGTACCAAGTACACGCCCCTTCCGGTGGCTTGGGAGTCGGCTGGGCCGACTAATATCAAACAAGTTCTGAGGGAGACCATTCATGGGAATGCAGCAAGATCAATTGCTCATGCACAAGCTGATTGAGCGCAGTGCAATCGTGGCACCAGACGAAGAAGTCGTCACGGCAACAGAAGATGGCGTGCGTCGCCAGACCTACCGCGAGACACGCGCTCGTTCGCATCAACTGGCACATGCGCTGGCCGGTGCTGGCATCGAGATCGGCGATCGTGTCGGCACGTTCATGTGGAATGGCAGCCGTCACCTTGAGGCGTACTGGGCCTCGGCCGGTATGGGCTGTGTGTTGCACACGATCAATATTCGACTTGGCCCGAAGGATCTCGAATACATCATCAATCATGCTGGCGCCGAGATCATCATCGTCGATGCCGACCTCTTACCAATGCTCGAGACCGTTGCCGACGTGATTCCTGCTGTGCGCCAGATTGTCGTGGCGACCGAACCTGGCTTCGAAGGTTGGACGACGACCCTGACCAATGCCATCGACTACGAGGACTTCATCGCTGGCCAGCCCGAGCACTACGACTGGCCTGAGATCCCCGAGACCAGCGCGCTCGGTCTGTGTTACACCAGCGGGACCACTGGTGATCCAAAGGGCGTCGAATACGAACACCGTTCGCAGTATTTGCACACGCTCGTGCAATCGCTGACCGATGCCATGGGTCTGACCTCTACCGACACGTTGTGCGGCATCGTGCCCATGTTCCACGCTCAGGGATGGGGGCTGCCATGGGCCGCGACGATGTTGGGCATGAAACAAGTTATGCCGCACCGCTTTATGAGCCCCGATCGCATGATCAAGCTCATGGCCGACGAGGGCGTCACGATCTCGGCTGGTGTTCCGACTATCTGGCAAGGCGTGAGGTCGATCATGCAGGCTCAACCGGGCGTGTATGACCTCTCCAAACTTGAGCGGCTGACCTGCGGCGGTTCGGCGCCGCCGCTGTCGTTGATCTCTTGGTATTGGGATGAACACCAGGTCGAAATGGTGCAGGGCTGGGGTATGACTGAGACCTCACCGTTGGCTACCACCTCTCGTCGCGTCATGAAGCGGAATCAGCTCGGTGCGGACCCTCAGACTCTGGTCGAGAACCAAGCCAAAGCTGGCCAGCTCATGCCCGGACTACAGATGAAGATCGTCGACGATGACTTCAATGAGTTGCCCTGGGACGGCGAGGCAGCCGGCGAAGTCCTGATCAGGGGTCCCTGGATTGCCCGTGAGTATTACAACAATCCCCAGCCCGAGAAGTTCCATGACGGCTGGTTGATCACCGGCGACGTCGCAAAGATTGATCCCGAGGCCTATTTGATCATCGCTGATCGGTCGAAGGACCTGATCAAGAGCGGTGGCGAGTGGATCAGCTCCGTGGACCTAGAGAATCACATCGTCGGCGTAGCGGGTGTGGCCCAAGCCTGCGTTGTGGCAGCACCTCATCCCAAGTGGGATGAACGTCCAATCGCCCTGGTCGTGCTGGCCGAAGGCGCCGACGTGGCGCCGGAAGCGATCATCGCTCACTGCGAAAGCAACTACGCCAAATGGCAGCTTCCCGACGAAGTGTTGTTCGTCGACTCGATCCCACTTACCGGCACCGGCAAGATGGACAAGAAGGTCGTGCGGGCCCAACTCGAGACAGACGGCTACCTGCTTCCAGACCTACGGAGCTAACGGTCCGCCCACGACATAACGAACAGGTGCCTGGCACGGATTCGTTCTCTAGGCTCGGTGGGTGACTGACGAGGCTTCCATTCCTGCTGCTGGCGATTACCACATGACAACCGATGAGTTTCGCGCCCTTGGGCACGAGCTCATTGACTTCATCGCCGACTATCGAGACAACATCAGCGACTACCCGGTGTTGTCGCAGGTTGCTTCAGGCGACATTGCTGCCCAGCTACGTCCGACGCCGCCTGAACATGGTGAAGACCTGTTGGGGCTCGTCGATGATCTGCGATCGATCATCGCTCCTGGACTCACTCACTGGCAGTCCCCGAATTTCTTTGCATACTTCCCAGCCAATGCCTCGTTGCCATCGGTGCTCGGTGAGCTTGTAAGTGCAGGTTTCGGCGTGCAGGGCATGTTGTGGGCCACCAGCCCAGCAGCCACTGAAGTCGAGACGGTGATGATGGACTGGCTCGTTGATCTGTGTGGGCTCCCTCGGGTTTTCCATTCGTCGAACGACGGTGGAGGAGTGATGCTCGACAGTGCTTCATCGGCCGTATTGACCTCGATGGTCGCGGCTCGACATCGTGCGGTCGGCCACCGGGCTGCGCCTGAGCTCCGGGCGTACACTTCAACCCAGGCGCATTCGTCGGTGCTCAAAGGGATGCGGGTCGCCGGTTTCGCCGATGAACAGCTGCGCAGCGTTGACGTGGATGAAGACTTCGCCATGCGTGCTGACCTGTTGGCAGATGCAATGGCGCAAGATGTGGCAGATGGCTTCGTGCCCTTCTTCGTCGTAGGCACGGTCGGCACGACATCGTCGACTGCGATCGACCCGATCGCTGACATCGCTGCGGTCGGAGCTGAATACAGCGCCTGGGTGCATGTCGATGCGGCCTTCGCTGGCAGTGCTGCGGTGGCACCAGAGCTTCGGCCGTTGGTGAACTCGGGCCTCGACGCTGTCGATAGTTACTCGTTCAACCCTCACAAATGGTTGCTCACCAACTTCGACGCGGCTGCCTACTGGGTCGCAGACCAACCTTCGCTCACAAGCGCAATGGCGATCGTGCCGGAGTATCTGAAGAATGCGGCGACCGAGTCCGGCCAGGTCATTGACTATCGGGATTGGATGGTGCCTCTGGGCCGACGTTTCCGTGCACTCAAATTGTGGATGGTCATCCGATGGTATGGCGCCGAAGGCCTGCGAGCCTTCGTGCGTGACCATGTCGCGATTGCTCAAGAGTTATCCGATTGGGTCGATGCGCATCCATCGTTCGAGCGCCTGGCTCCCACGCCATTTAGCCTGGTCTGTTTCGCTCATGTCGATGGCGACGACCGGACCCGAGGGATCGTCGACGCGATTAACGCTGCCGGAACCCACTACGTAACCCACACCACCCTGAACGGGCGTTACACGCTGCGCGTCGCCATTGGATCAGTCACCACCGACCGCACCCACGTCGAAACCCTCTGGAACGACATCCTGGCACTGGCCTAACGTCACGCGGGGTCAGACCCGCCGTCACGCGGGGTCAGACCCTCGGGAGCACATTGTCTCACCGAAGCGGGCGAGGGGACTGTGCGAAGTACGCTCGATGACGTGTCTTCAGTTGAGATTGTTATTCCCCGGCCAGATGACTGGCATGTACACCTTCGAGACGATGAGATGCTCGATGCCGTCGTTGACCACACAGCACGCTGGTTTCGTTACGCGCTGGTCATGCCCAACTTGACACCACCGGTCACTTCGAGCGCCGGTGCTCAGGCGTACCGGGCCCGCATCATGGACGCAGCCTCGGTGGGTGCGGACACCTTCGTTCCGCAAATGACCTTGTACCTCACGCCAACGATCGACGTCGACGATCTCGTCGAAGGCTTCAACGCTGGCGTGATCGGCGGAGTGAAATTCTACCCGGCCGGTGCCACCACGAACTCCGACGCTGGTGGCACAAACCTGCTGGATTTCGAAGCGACCCTGTCGGTGATGGCCGAGCAGAGGATCCCACTGCTGGTGCATGCCGAGTCGACTGATCCTGAGCTCGACATCTTCGATAGAGAGGCTGCATTTCTCGACCAGCAGGTTGGCCCGCTGCTGGCCGCCATGCCCGAGCTCAGCGTGACCGTCGAACATATCTCGACCGCCGCCGGCATCGACCTGGTAAACGAGTTCGACCAGGCGTATGGGTCGATCACACCCCATCACCTTTCCTGTGACCGCTCCGACCTGCTCGCGAACGGCATGCGACCCGAGCTGTACTGCAAACCGGTCATCAACTCGGCAGACAACAGGCGAGCGCTCGCCGCCGCTGCGACGTCGGGCAATCCAAAGTTTTTCCTCGGCACGGATTCAGCGCCGCACCCGCTGAGCCAAAAGGAAGCCCGCGTCGCCAAGGCCGGCATCTTCAACGCTCCCTATGGGCTGCAGGTCACCGCCGAGCTGTTCCATCAAGCCGACGCTCTCGATCAGTTCGTCGCCTTCGTCTCACTCAACGGCGCAGCCCGCTATGGCCACGAACCCAGCAGCGACGAGCTCCGGCTGGTGCGTAACGACACTTTGGCCGAAGATGTCGTCGAGGTCATCACGACTGCCGCTGGCGACGAAGTCCGGTTGTTCGGCGTCGCCGAGGCTGGACGGTGGTCGATCGCTGCGGTGTAATGCCAGTTCGGAGCGATCGCTGCGGACGACACGCATCATGACGGCGTCGACGAACTCGCCATCCCAACAAAGTGCCTGACGTCGTACTCCTTCTCGACAAACCCGATTCGATCGAAGTCGCAGCGCGTGCCGGTCAGCCGGTTGGCCTCGTCGGCATCACAGGTCAGTGACGGCCACAGCACAACACGTTCACCGGTGATGGTGGGTTTGTAGGGGAGGGAGACACGGCCAAAGATCAGTTGGCCAGTTCGGCGAGCGACTCGAGGGTTGCGACCGCTTCGTCCGCTCGGTCCACTGGCACAAGCAAGTGGTCGTGATAGAAACCAGCCAACACATTGCAGGGAATCTGACGTTCGGTCAGCGCCCGCGACATGGCGGCGGTCAGCCCAACCGCTTCAAGCGAGCTGTGCACCTGCACCGTGAGCCAGACGGCGACAAAGTTGGCCGGCCACCCTCGGCGTTCGGCTTCGGCAAGAGTAACAATCACCGTGGTTCCTTCGACCTCGGTGAGCACGGCGTGGACGCCATCGCCCAGAGCCACAGGTTCGGGCAACGACACCACGGTCACGAGCTCAGCACGTCGCTCGATCTTGATCGACGCCAACATTTTGGCCAGATCCATCTCGCCAGGCGAGACCGATGAGTTCCCAAGCGACACCGTCACGCGCCCCACTTGGCGAGGTAGGCATGCATGGCGTCGACAGCAGCGGCGTCGAGGACAACGACACCGTCGATTTCACGGCCAGCGAGATGTTCGATCACTTCGTGCACCGTCACGATGGAAAACGTTGCCATGTCGAAGTCCGATCCCACTTGAGCCAATGCACTGACATCACCAGTACCTCGTTCGGAGCGATCCACCGAGATGACCAAGCCAGCGAGCTGGATATCCGCTGCGGCTCGCATGATCGGCACGGTCTCCCGGATCGAGGTTCCTGCGGTGGTCACATCCTCGACCCACAGAACGCGATCGCCGTCGACGGGGGAGTGGCCAACAAGCACACCGCCTTCGCCGTGGTCCTTGGCTTCCTTGCGATTAAAGGTGAACGCAATATCGCGGCCACGGTTGGCCAACGCCACGCTCGCAGAAACAACCAGTGGGATGCCTTTGTAGGCCGGCCCAAACAGCACATCGATTTCCTGGCCAGACTCGTGCATGAAGCTCTCGATCGAGTCGGCATAGAACTCGCCGAGTCGTTGCATCTGCATGCCGGTGCGGTATTTGCCGGTATTCACGAAGTATGGCGTCGCCCGTCCGCTTTTGGTGACAAAGTCGCCGAAGGTCAGCACGTCGGAGCGCACCATGAACTCGATGAACTGTTGCTTGTAGATCTCCACCCGCCAAGCTTGCCAGTTTCTAGGTCGTAGCCAACGTTTCTGTGTGAGCGACCAACCACGCAACGGTGGCCCGGTTGGTGGCCTCGTAACCGGTGTCGAGCAGGGTTTGGAAACCCGCACCGCCTGCAGCAGCGAGCGCCGTGATGTTGCGCCGAGCTTGTTCCAAGAACAAGGTCGCAAGGTCGACCACCCGGCGTCGTTCGGCATGGTCGAGTTCGTGCACATCACAAAACAACCGGAAACGCCGCACCCGATCGGGTTCCTGACCAGTCACCAGGTCGAGATCGCCGAACGGTGCCCAATGGCGCACCGCAACCGCGATGTCGAATAGCCGATCAACCGGCCGGCAGTAGTCGAAGTCGATGAAACCGACCAAGCGATGTTCGTTATCAACGATCACGTTCGTCATGCCGAGATCGTTGTGGCACACCACGAGTTTCTCGGCGATCAACGCCTGGGGAGGGAAGTAGTCGCCAGCCGAATTCGCCCATGATGCATCGTCGGGTATGTCATAACTCTGGGCCAAAGTGTGGAGTTTGCGTTGATGCGTGGCGACCTGAAGCAAGAGCGTTTCGTCGAATGCCCACGATGAATACGGAGGGGCTGGGGCGGTTCCTTTGATGAACCGCAGTCGATGGCGTCCTTGTTCGTCAAATCCGAGCGGCTCGGGCACGAAGTTGGCACCCGCCTGAATGAGGTGCTGTAGGAAATGCTCGACGGTCTTGGTCTGCGGATACGCAGGGCGGGCTACTTGGTCTCCGATACGGACAACATTGCCTGTGTTGGCTCGGCCACCTTTGAGAACGACTTCGTCGGGTGTTGCACTCACCTGGCCATTGTGGCCGGGTTATCGGGCGTCAGACGATTTCGGGGTAGAGATCGTGTTTGATATTGCCGAGCGGACCTTGGGCAACCTGCACTATGAACCGTCGAGCGGTGGTGAAGTCGGTCGCAATATTGTTGAGCGATTCCCGAGCTGAGCTGAACAATAAGTTCTGAGTAGCCATGCGGTACCAGACTGGCCCGAACGTGAGATAGACGTCGAGGAGTGAGCGTAACTGCGGTTCAAGCTCATCCATGAGTGTGACAACGGCCTTGGGCAACACTGATTTCAAGGAAGTGAGCATGGCCAAATCCACCGGGCTGTTGTGTGCAATCCCCGGGAACATGCCAGCGGTGAAGAGCGCTTCGTCGCCGAGCAATCGTAACGCTCCTGCGCGCTCGGTGTCGCTTGCCGTGTCAACGAGGTCGATCAGTGAGTACAAACGGGCCGTGTTGCAGGCCGTCGCGGTCGGGGTCATATCTACGAATCCAGCAGGCGCTGCCGAGTTGAGATACGACGCCAACAAACCAACGACGAACTGTTGGTGCTGCGACTGGCCACTGAAGCTCAGCAGGTTCAGGTCGATGACGGTTTCGTCGGTGGCAATCCAGCCGGCTTGGCAGATGTCCTCGGCGGTTTGATGGACAGCGACAGCCAACTGAAGCAGTCGGTGTTGTGCCGGATTGTGGCAATCACGTACGTCGAGCAAACGAGCCGCTTTGGGTGAAGCCAAGGCGACCTTGATGTCGTGGGGACGGCTGGGAAACGTCGGGTTCACGTCATCGGTAGATGCAAATCCTGTCGTTTCGGCCAGAAGCCGGAGTGAGGCTGCATCGAGATGTTCGCGGTAGTCGCTTGCCACGCCGCAATCCTAGGGGAGGATTCCTCAGCTGATAAGGGCATTCTGGCCCATGTTTGGATGCCGTCGGTGAGCTAGAAGGCGCCGCGGTTTGAGCGGTTTCGGGCACTAGGGTCATTGCTCGTTGGTGTGTTGGTGACACCATGCCGGTACAAGGAGTCATCCACGCCGTGGCGAGTAGGAAAACACATGTGATTCGCGGCGCGATTGGTCTACTGATCGTTGCACTGTTCCTGATGGCTTGTTCCTCGAACGAGCCATCCGAGCCAGGCGAGCCACCAGCGGCTACGCCCGAAGCGTCACAAGACGACCAGGCGGCCGATGCAGACGATGCAGACGATGCAGACGATGCTGACGATGCTGATGCGCTCACACCAACCGCAGTGCCACAACAAACACTGGCCGACGACGACGTAACCACCGTTACGAATATGGAAGCCGGTGACCAGGTCGAAGATGTGCACGGGAACCTGATCGTTATCTATGGCGTTGTCGAGTGGCCGCGGGCCTTCGATGCGCTGTCGGACGCCGCACACGCTGATTTCCCATTCTCCGGGGATGCGGCGGACGTTGCAGATCCACAATCTGCACTGGTGGCACTCGATGTCGGTATGTGCGCTGCGGGCCTGAGCGCAACCGGTTTCGGCACCGCCGAGTTCTTCGTGCACGAATCGCTCAATGAGCGGCTCTCAAACGATCCGATCCTGGGCCGTGAGGTACTCGCCCGCCATCCTCTTGTTCGACCAGCCTTCGAATTTCCGCCACCTGCCGTGTGCAGTCGAGGGTGGTTGCCTGTCGTGTTGAGCGGCGATCAGGCGCCCACAGTGGCTCGGTATGTGCTTACTGCTCGCGATAGCGCTAGCGCTGATCTTGAACGGCACGTGTACCAGTGGGGTCTTCGTGACCTAGGTGCTGACGCGCTCAGCACTGCCACGTCGTCTGAAGCAGACACGCTCGACGAGCCCTTCACGGCTGGACAGAAGGTGACCTTCAACCAGGGGTTGCTCGACGACACCACGGTTGTGGTCGATGGCTGGTCTGAGTTGGTCGGTGTTGGGTCGCCGATCGATGGCACCCGTCTTGTCGCTGTGTCCGTCAACATTTGCCCGGCGTCACAACGTTTGCCAGAGTTCGGGCTGGGCGTCGACGGTTGGAACATTGTCGCTCCTGTTGGTGGTGAACTGTTGGACGCATTGGATGCCGCAGACCCCGCTGCAAGTTGCATGCAGGGCTGGGTCGAGTTCGCCGTGCCATTCGGTGTTGTTCCCACCGCGTTCTTCGTCACCGACGGAGTGAACGCCACGACCGGTTATGCCGAATGGACGCTGGTTACCGCTGCGCTTCCGGCACCGCAGTAACCAATGCTGTTCCGCACCTCGGTGCGCATTCCGAAGTGGATTTGTATCGGAGCGCTCGCGGCGGTGCTCGCCGGGGCGTGCACCGGTAGTGAAGCGCCAGTTGCCGAGGCGCCGGGTGCGGATGACTCGCTATCAGCGCTACTGCCAGGTCAAGCGGTACCGACAACGGCACCACTCTTGTCACCCACCGTCGAGCCAACGGCTGTTCCTACGCCGACTCCTTCGTTCCAAGGGTGGGTTGATCCGGCAACGGTTGGCCAGAATGTGGGTACCACAAGCGGGCTGCTGACCTTTCGGGGTAACCCAACGAGGAGTTATTACGGCATGGGTCCTGTGCCGGAGTCGCCACAGGTTCAGTGGCGGTTCGGGACCGGCAAGGAGTTGTGTTCGTTCAGCACGGTCGGCACCGAGACGACAGAATGGTGTGGCACCGGCTGGACTGGCCAGCCAACGGTTTTTGACTACGACCAACGCCGATGGGTCGTGTTCGGTTCCTATGCGCCAGCGGTGCATTTCTTGGACGCAGCGACCGGGGAACGGATCATCGCCGACTTCGGGGTGGGTGACCTGATCAAGGGTTCGGTCACGATTGACCCCGACGAGTTTCCGTTGGTGTATTTCGGCTCGCGCGACAGCTTCTTCCGCATCGTCTCGTTCGATGGTGCCTCGCCCCGGGAGCTTTGGAAATTGAGCGCAGACGCGGTGCAGCCAACATTGTGGAATAACGACTGGGATGGCCCCGGGATCGTCGTTGACGACTACCTGTTTGTGGGCGGCGAGAATTCGAACCTGCACATCGTCAAACTCAACCGGGGTTACGACGCTGCTGGAATGGTCACTGTGGCCCCAGAGTTGATCTTCCACGCACCAGGCTGGGACGACGAATTGTTGCGGAACCTTGGCGACTCCAATGTGTCGATCGAGACAGCGATCACCATCGTGGGTGACACGTTGTGGTTCGGGAACAGCGGTGGCCTGGTCCAGGCATGGGATATTGCTGGACTGAAGCAGGGGATCGAACCGACGCGAGTGCTGCGGTTCTGGACTGGCGACGACGTCGATGCATCGGTGGTGATCGATGACGAAGGATTTGCCTATGTGGGAGTAGAGATTGAACGAGGGTTTAGCCGAGCCGTCGAGCTGGGGCAGCTCATCAAGCTTGATCCGACCAAACCCGATGATCCGGTTGTATGGAGCCGAAACTTGACGGTCCGCGTGCCCGACGGGATCTGGGCCACACCTGCGCTCCACAACGATGTGCTGTACGTGCCCACCAGCGAGGGCAATCTTCATGCGATCGACCGAAGGACCGGTGAAACTCGTTGGCAGGTCAAGCTGGCCGGGCCGGTGTGGTCGTCGCCGGTTGTGGTTGATGACGTGCTCATCCAGGCTGACTGCTCTGGTGTTATCCATGCATGGGACGTTGCCGACACCAGTGTCGCACCCACGAAGCTGTGGACCATTGGCCTGCCGTGGTGCATCGAGTCCACACCCGCGGTATGGGATGGTCAAATCTTCGTCGGCCACCGCCGGGGCGAACTGTGGGCTATCAACTAGCAACCGCTGTGGTAGTCCGGCTTTCGTCTCGTTCCTCGTCGAAACCCTGCGTGAGCTAAAGCCTCGACGGTCCCTCTCAGTCTTGAGGTGTTGGTAGTCCGGCTTTCGTCTCGTTCCTCGTCGAAACAGATCTCGGCACAAAACGAGATTCGGATGGAGCGTTTTACGCTCCATCCGAATCTGTTCTGCATTGCTAGTCCTCCCAGACCACGTTTTTGGGAGGAGGGATTCGCCGCTGACCACACTGTGCGCCGCCACACACCACTCGGTCTGTGTGCCAGTTCACACAAGCGGGGATTTCTTTGCGTGCCAGCGAACCGGGGTATGTGTACCGGTCCCTCTTAGATGTCGACTGCGCTTAGATCTCGACCACGACTCGACCACGGACCTGGCCGTCGAGGATGTCCTTAGCGACCTGTTGGACGCCGTCGAGGCCAACGGTCGACGTGATCTCATCAAGCAAGCTTGTATCGAGATCCTGGACAAGACGGCCCCACGCTTCGTTCCGGTCGTCTTGGCCGCGGTGCACACAATTGATGCCGACGAGGGTGACACCCCGCAAGATGAACGGAAGCACGGTGGCATTGAGATCGGGCCCTTGAGCCAAACCACAGGCGGTGACCACACCATTGTCTTGCATGCGAGCAAGCACATTGGCCAACGTGTTGCTTCCCACTGGATCGACGGCTCCGGCATAGGCCGGCTTCTGGAATGGCTTGCCTGGTTCGCTGAGCTCAGAGCGATCGATCACGGTGGTAGCGCCAAGGCGGCGCAGATAGTCACCCTCGGCTTCGGCCCGACCCGTGGATGCAATGACCTCGTAACCAAGCTTGGCCAGTACGGCAACTGCCACGCTGCCAACACCTCCGGCTGCGCCGGTCACGATCACCGGGCCATCGGCTGGCTTGAGGCCCTGCTTCTCGAGAGCGATCACACACAACATCGCGGTGTAGCCAGCTGTACCGATTGCTGCGGCTTGAGACGCCGACATGCCGTCGGGGACACGGGTCAGCCACTCCGACTTCATACGGGCCTTCTCTGCCAGGCCACCCCAATGGGCCTCACCCACGTCGAAACCGTTGATGGTCACCAGCGTGCCAGGAGCCCAGTCGGGGTTGTTGCTCTCTGCGACGGTCCCGACGACATCCACGCCAGGAACCATGGGATAACCACGAACGACTCCAGGGCGACCCATAACGGCCATGCCGTCCTTGTAGTTCACCGTCGAGTGCGATACATCGATCAGTACGTCGTGGTCCGGTAGTTGGGTTTCGTCGATGTCGGTGATGGCAGCGTGCACCCCGTCGTCGTCTTTGGTCAGCAGAAGTCCGCGGAAAGTCATGACCGAAACCTAGCGTCTGAGTTCGATGGAGAACGAAGGGAAAGGTGCAAGATTTGCACTGGCCGGCACCCAGGGCGTCGCCCGTGGTCAGGGAACGTCGTCGCCTGTTGGAGGCGCGACCGCACCACTACACTTGCTGCATGGCAAAACGGAAGCGTAAAGGCGGCACCGCGGTCTTGGCCCCACCCTCGAGTCCACCGGTAATGCAAGGTCTCGTCGGACCCCGACGCAACGTGCCAGCCACGATTGCTCGCCCGCCTTATGCGCTCACTGGTGATCCTGGACCATCGGTGTCCAACGTCGTGCGTTCACCAGACGAGATTGCAGCTATGCACCGTGCTGGCACCGCCGCCGCTGAAGTGCTGATGATCGCTGGCTCGATGGTCTCTCCTGGCATCACCACCGACGCAATCGATGCCCGGGTCCACGAGGAGATCCTTGCCCGTAACGGGTATCCCAGCCCACTGAACTATCGCGGCTTCCCCAAGTCGGTCTGCACCTCGATCAACGAGGTCATTTGCCATGGCATCCCCGACAGTCGCCAACTGCGCGACGGCGACATCATCAATATCGACGTCACCATCTTCCTCGACGGCGTACACGGTGATACCAGCTGCACCTTCCTGGTGGGCGACGTCGACGACGTCAACACCATGCTCGTTCGTGAAACCCGAACCAGCATGTACAACGCCATCGACACGGTGCGCCCCGGCGCTCCGTTTAATGCCATCGGGAAAGCCATTGACACCCATGCCAACAGGTTTGGTCTGGGTGTTGTGCAGGACTTCATTGGCCATGGCGTAGGCACCGAGTTCCACTCGAATCTGCAGATCCCGCATTATTACCATCCTCGACTGACCCGCAAGATGGAAGTAGGCATGAGTTTCACGATCGAACCCATGCTCACTCTTGGAGCTATCGACTGCGTCATCTGGGACGACGACTGGACTGCGGTGACCACCGACGGCCGCCGCACTGCGCAGTTTGAACACACGATGATCGTGACCGACTCTGGCGTGGAACTCACCACCGTGACCGACGACGGTGCCTGTGCCGCCGACATCTATCGCGACTGACACAGAAGCAAGAGATCACGTGACACGAGCCTTCAAACAAGTCGACGTCTTCACCAACAGCCTTGGATCCGGTAACCCGGTTGCGGTTGTGCTCGATGGTCACGGTCTCACCAACGATGACATGGCGCGGTTTGCGTCATGGACGAATCTGTCCGAGACCACCTTCGTGCTCCCACCGACCGAACCGGGCGCGGACTATCACGTACGCATATTCACCCCGACCATGGAGCTGCCGTTTGCCGGTCACCCAACAATCGGCACGTGCCATGCCTGGCTCGAAGCCGGAGGCCAACCAGCCGCAGCCGACAGGATCGTGCAACAGTGTGGGGTAGGACTGGTCACGCTGCGTCGTGTCGATGGCCGTCTGGCGTTCGAGACACCACCGTGTCGCCGCAGCGGTCCGGTCGACGACGACCTGGCTGCCAGCATGCTCACGGATCTTGGGCTCGCTGCAAACCAGGTCCTTGACATGACATGGGCCGACAACGGGCCGGGCTGGATCGGCATCCTCGTCGACTCGGTTGAAACGCTGCGCTCGCTTGAGCCAACGTGGAATCGGCTCGACATCAACCCCGGTGTTGCGGCTCGAACCGGAGCCGAAGATCCGATGGCGCCAGCGCTCGAGGTCCGGGCCTTCTTCTATGGAGGCGGCACTCGCGAAGACCCCGTCACCGGGAGCCTGAACGGTTCATTGGCGCAGTGGCTGTTGGGCAACGGCACGTTGACTGCGCCCTACATTGCCTCACAAGGGGTTTCGATGGGCCGGAATGGCCGTGTGTATGTGTCCGAGACGACCGATGGTGGTATCTGGATCGGCGGCGATGCCGTGACCGGTATCGACGGCACGGTTGTGTTGCCGTGACCGAGACAGAAACGCTGCAACCAACCCGGTTGTTGGTGGTCCGTCACGGCGAGTCGAACGTGACCGTGAACCGTCAAATAGGTGGTCCGCTCACATGCACCGGTCTGTCCGACCTCGGTCGTCAACAAGCCGAGCGGCTTCGTGATCGGGTCGCAGCTGGCGAGTTATCAACAATCGACGAGGTATGGGCCAGCACCATGCCCCGGGCCCGCGAAACGGCCGAGATTATCAATCAGGCGATCGGGCACGAGTTGCAGCTCGACCAAGAGTTCGAAGAGTTTCGTCCTGGTGACGCCGACGGCATGACGTTCGCTGACTATGTTGAGCAGTACGGCATGATCGATCAGATGGCTGAGCCGTACAAGGACCTCTCACCAGGTGGCGAGAGCCGATCCACGTTCTTTCTCCGTGTCGGCCGGGCGTTCGACGATCTGGTCCGGAGCCGACCTGGCAAGACTCTCATGGTCGTTTGCCACGGCGGTGTTATCGATGTTGTTTTTCGGCGGCTGTTGAATCTGCACAGCGAGGCCGCCTTTCAGCTGTGGACGACGAACACGTCAGTGTCGGAGTTCATCACCACGTCGCACGGCCCGCCCCGTCAGTGGCGTTTGGGCCGCTACAACGATGCCAGCCATCTCTACGGGCTTCCCTCAGCTACAAACGCTCACTAATCCCGTTCGGGTTGGGGGTCTGGCGAATGCCAGGAGCAGGCGGAGCCGAGCGGTAGTGCATGGCTGAGCGAGGGCTGAGTGGTTGGGGGTCTGGCGAATGCCAGGAGCAGGCGGAGCCGAGCGGTATTACAGCGCTGAGCGAGCTCCGCCGGCTTGTGGGGTGCGGGTGAACGATGCGACGACGCCATCGGCGATGCGGGTCTGCAGGCTGGTGGTGCGATCGAATACCCAGATGCCGTCTGGTTCGGTACTGCCGAGTGGGCGACCGGAGTAGACAAACAGGTTGCTACTGGGTGACCAGAAGTCATGGCTCTGCGAGTACTGGTCGAAGAACGGGAAATAGGCGTTGCGGGTTTCGGTGCTTGGCACGAACGGAGGGAGGACGGTGCGTTGTCCGTTGGCATCGAAATGCAGCGTCAGTGCGCCGCGAACGCCGATGGACTCTTCGAACCACGCGACGGCCTGACCATCAGGGCTCGGGTACATGGCCACTGCTGGGTTATTGGACAGTGCGAAGGGTTCGCCGCCGAATGTGCCCATGAGATAGGGGATACCCGTTTCAATTGGGTCGATGGCGTCGAGCGAGTCATCAAACTCAGGCGTCGGCGTAGGCTGGGCCTGGGCCTGGGCCGAGATGAATGTCGTCTCAGGTTCGGGCGGTTGTAGGCCCGTCGAGGCGGTTACGACTCCATCTTCTTCCTCAACCGGCGCGGCCTGCATGACAATACGGTTGCCCTCGTTACTCACACTGAAACGCAAGACACCTTCGTAAGTGATCAGCGGGCGTCGGCCCTCGCCAGCGGCACCAGTTGAGACGAGGAACTGCTCGTCGTTTTCGTCGAGGTCGCCATAGAGAAGCGAATCGTCGGGTAACCAAGTGGCTGCCCCGAATCGGGCCGGAAACTCATCGACGATGACCGTGGCGCTGCCGAGATCGATTCGGTCGAGCCGGAACCCTGAGGCATGCACAAGAAGTTCATCGCCGTCAGGACCCCACGCCAGGAAATACGGCTGACCTCGGTCTACTCGTCGATCAGTGGGGCCGTCTTCGCCGAGAAGTTCAGCAATACCTAGGTCGATACCACCGGTCGATGGTGAGAGGTGGGCAATGCGAGATGCCGAAGGATCCCAGTACAGATAAAACGGCGCCTGGTCGATATCGACCTCGCGGAAGTCGCTTCGGTCGAACCGGTCAGCAGCGATTGTCGTCTGTCCGGTTGTTCCATCGACGGAAACCCACGCGACTCGCGAGCCGTCGGGAGCCCAAGATGGTTGCGTATTGACCGTGCCTGGATTGGTGAGTTCGGCGACTTCGGAGCCGTCGGGAAGCATCGTGGTGAGCTGGAAGTCGAAGCCCTGGACGACAAGTCGGCCGTCGTCAGGGTTCTCTTCTGGGGCCGATTCCTGTTCTTCGGGGCTGAAGTCGGGGTCGATGTCAGCTGGTGGCAAGATCGACGCCTCTGGGCGGGTGCGTTCATCGTCGGCTGCGGACGAGGTATCGGAACCGCTTGAGCAGCCGGTGGCGATCAACCCGAGCAATACAAGCAGAGCCAAGAGTCGCCGGAACACGTTGAGAATCTACCTGCTGATGGTGGATCCGTTACGTCGCTCTAGCCCATAGGGGCCAAAAACGGCAATGAGGCATGGGCTAAGCCCACGCCTCATTGCCGTGCACACGCTGGACCTACTCCGCCCGCATGTGGGATAGAGCATGGCACCGGGATTTCCTTCTCGCAACTCGTTCGACAGCGGCGGAGATCTTCGCTGCTGATCATCGACGTGGCTGATACGAGGGCCTAGGAGGCAGTCGGTAGCTGGTGGTCGCAGCGGTCAACGCTTCTGACAGGTCGGACACCAGGTAGTGGTTCGAGCGTCGACGACCATCGAACGCAGTGGCGTCGTACATCGTTCACACGGCTCGCCAGCTCGTCCGTAACACCGCAAGTAGAACTGGTTGTTGCCAGATCCGCCTTCGGCATTCCGGTAGTCGCGCAGGGTCGTGCCGCCGTTACTTATGGCACTCTCGATGACCTCGACGCATGCGTCGCGCAACCTGGCGGCAGCGGGTTTGCTGATGGAACGGGCGGTGGGTCGTACTTGGGCGAGCCACAACGCTTCGTCGGCATAAATGTTTCCGAGGCCAGCGACAGGACGTTGACTGAGCAGTTGGGTTTTGAGGCGCCGTGAACTCTTGTTGAGGGCGCGATGAAGGTGCTGTGCCGTGAATGCAGCATCTGACGGTTCGGGACCGAGGTCCCGCAAGGTAGTGATGCTGGCATAGTCCCCGGCGGGAACGACACGAATCCGGCCGAACCGTCGTACGTCGTTGAATACCAGCCATCGGCCATCGTCGAGTTCCCACTGAGCCCGCACGTACGGGCTGTCGCCGGCCTGTTCAGGTACTGACAGCACTCCGGTCATACCGAGATGCACGATCAGTTCGCGTTGATCATCAAGGTCTAACAGCAAGTATTTCCCGCGGCGCCGGACCTGTTCGATCTGTGCGCCATGGGCCTCTATGGCTGGCGTGAATTTCGCTGATGGGTGACTCGAGGCACTCACGATGCTGCGGCCTGCTACCAAAGGATCGAGTTGTGCTCGGATGGTCTCGACTTCGGGTAACTCAGGCATGACGAGGTCTTCCGTGGCGATAAGGGTGCATGCTCACCCATCTGACGCTAGACCGAAGTCGTGCAAACAACCCCAGAATATGGCTCGCTGCTCGAGGAACTCTACGAACGGGCCTCGATCGTCGTCGACCTCGATGGACCCCAGCTCGAAGCCTGGGTGAGCGGGTTGTTTCCAGTATTTGACACCGACATCAGCATTGGCGACTTTGTTACCTACTGCGCAGACGCACGCACCGGTCGGGGTGCAGTGCTGATCGCTGCTATCGCTGAGTTGTCCGATGGGCTGGACGTTGCCACCTCTGATCTCGCCCGAAATAGCCTTAACCCCGAGCTATTGCCAGATTGGGCAGCCGCCATCGGTACGTCGGAGCTCACCGGTGCGTGGACGGTCACCGCTCCGTTCGGCCGTTCCATCGTGTTGGGATTCAACGCGGTCGACATCATCGAGCCCACGATTGCCAAGAGCAGCGAGGATGCCACCGGAGAGGATGCGGAGCGCGTCGAAGAAGCCGACGACGAGATCACGGACCTGCGACATTCGATCCTTGTAGAACTCGGCGATGATGGGTGCCTCGAAGATCTGCAGCTTGCTGGTGCGCCGATGGACCTGCTTGAGGAGGCCAAAAGTTCTGGCGATCGTGTGCGAGTTGTCGAGATGGACACGGACGATGCACTCGCAGCGGTCGTTGCTGCATGGCCGGGTGAAGGTTCGGTCGTGCCGGAGCTAGGACCTGGCAGTGCCGCCAATCAGCAGTTTGTGCGGCGCCGCATGCTGGTCGCTGCCGACCAGCTTCTGGCCCCTCTTCAGGTAGCCGAGCTCGAGATCGATGTGCGGCGAGGTCTCGACGACCGCGGGTTCGCTGATGCCAACCGTGCGGCGTTGTCGACGATGCAATCGGCAGTGGGGTTTCCTGACGAGGACACCACCTCCAATGCTCCAGACGCTCTTGTTCAGAGCTGGGTCTCGGTAGTGACCGGTGTGGCAGGCGAGTTAGCTCCTCGGGAGCGCGATGCCCTTCTGTGGCTCGAGTGGGCTGACTGGCTTGGCGCAGGTATCGGGCTGTTGCGGGCAGGCGCTGGGACCCCTGCTGACAGTTCGTCACTGGTGGACCACGTCAATCGTTGTCCCGAGGTTTCATCGACGATCAGCAAGGC
>ERZ651776.902-NODE-902-length-38577-cov-6.950390_pt1 | contig 38577 bp, 20 predicted proteins | sample MGYA00514761_ERZ651776 | MGnify/ENA metagenome assembly ERZ651776
ATTATCGGGTGAAAAAGTGTTTTTTCTTCTCTCTGTCTCTCTCCCTCTCTTTTTCACTGTGTTTTACAACAAAAACTCTTCTTCTTTTTTTTATGAAGTTTTGTATAAAATCTGAGACCCCACTTTTGAAAGAAGAAGAGAAAAGAAAGGAAAAATTTTGGCGAAGAGACACTCACGTCCGTACAAAATGGTGCTTGTCCGTACAAAAAATTTTGGCAAAAGAATACCACAAACCCACTGAAACCCTCTCATCAAGAATACAAAAAAAACAAAAACCCCTACATAACGCGCGCGCAAAAAAATGGTGCGTCCCCAGTGGTGGAAAGTCGCTTTTAGTACTCTAACACGCTGCGAGGGGTCCCCGGGTGGCAACTCACTCGCTGTGTTGTACCGACGGTATTGCGTGGAGCTGAAAGTATACGACGGATGATATATCGCGCGCGCGCAGGGAGGACGTTTTTTTGCTCGTATTTTTTTTGTATTCTTGGCGAGGGGTTCAGTGTTGGGTTTGAAAACTATTATGTCGTGGGTTTGTGGTACACTTTTGCCAAAAAAAACACGTTTTTCTAAAAAAAAGAGCAAAAATTGAATTGGGTGTCACCCCCTCTCGCGCTCTTTCTCTTTATTTTTTAGGGGATTTGACTTTACTTTACATTGTTGCAAACAATCCCTAGTAGTAGTAGTAGTAGTAGTAGTATATAAACGATGATGATGATGAAGAAGAATAACGCAAAACAACAAGAACAACAACGTGTAAAAGATGAGCATAAAAGTTACGCGCATTACTTAAAAGCGGTGAGAGAAGGAAACGTGCACGCGTTTGATGATCTCGACGATGATGATGACGATCAAAAGTTGGAATCCTTTTTGGAGAAATCTTTAGCGAACGCTTCGTCTTTAAAAAAAGACGAGGATGACGACGACGAAGAGGATGAGAGGAGTTTTATACACGTCGCGGCCGCAAACGGACACGGAGACCTCTTAGAACTCTTCTTGAACACCAATTTGATGAAACAAAAAGGAGGAGAATTCTTAGAACACCCGGAAAAAGGGGAGTGGGGTGGCACCCCTTTGCACTCCGCAACGGCTGGAGGACACATGTCTACGGTTTCGATTTTATTAGCGGCGGGCGCAAACGCGAACGCGAAAACGCGAGGACGAGATTTAACCGCGTTACACTACGCCAGTTCGAAAGGGTACGGAGATATCGCGAGGAAATTAATCGAAGCAGGCGCGGACGTGAACGCGAAGGACGCGAGCGGGAACGCGCCGGCGCATCGAGCGGCGAGTCAAGGGCGGTTGGCTGTTTTGAAAGTGCTGTTTACGGAAGATACAGAGTTGGGGACGAAAATAGACGAGAGAGATAGTTGTGGGTCGACGCCGTTGTTGGTGGCCGCGGAGGCTGGCCAGGACGAGTGCGCGATTTTTTTGGCGAAATGTGGCGCGAACGTACACGCGGTCGATAACGAGAAGCATGGCGTTCCGGAGAGATTGCGAGGCGTTTTGAAATCAATATAATAGTAGTTATAAGAATGTTCGAAACATAGGAATAGAGAATAGAATTATTAGAGAGCGTAAAGGAATAAAGAGAGTAAAGAGAGAGAAATACAACATGCATTTGTTTCAAAGGAAAAAGCAACTTTCAAAACCTACGCGTAACTCGTCCAAACGCAACCGCCGTCCGATGAGGACGACTTTACTTAATCCGTCCTCTTGGAGTTTTAACCCGTCGAAACCATCCGTTATTTCGTAAACATCTCGCACGCCTTGTAAAATAAGTGGCGGCGCATCGCTTTTACTTTTGCACTTCAGTATCCCTTTACACCGCAAGACGTCCGCGCCGTTTGGTTCGTTCCTCTTCTCCCAAAGCAAATCCTCGATCCAGTTTTCAAACTTTTCCTTATCGACGAAACCTTTCGCGGTTAAGCACACCGTCGTGATCGTTTCGTCGTGTTTACTAATAATACTATTGCTGTTACTACTTTTACTACTTTCTTCTATTCGCATGGCTAAATCTTTCGCGCCTTTTGCGAAAAACCTTTTCGTCGTCGTCGTTTCCTTCGTTTCTTTCATCAATCGACTCTTTACGTTTCCTTTATAACTCTTCTGATCCAAGACTTGGGACAAATCCACTTTCGACCGTTCACTGACGACCAACTTCGCGTCCGCATTTATACTCTCCAGTTTCTCTCGTATCCTTTTCAATTCTTCCTCTGTCTCGACTAAATCTGCTTTATTCAAAACAATCACATCCGCGTACGCTATTTGTTCTCGCGCCTCGACGTGTTCCTCCAACTGCCTCTCGATGTTTTTCGCGTCCGCGACGCAGACGACTGAATCTAACACCGCCGCATTTTCCATGTTGTCTTCCAACAAAGCGTCGTCTACCCATAACTCGCCACATATCGGTCCTGGATTCGCTAATCCGGTCGTTTCCAGTAAAATGTAATCGAACGCTTTCGTTTCCTCTTCGTCTTCCTTCGCTTCTTCTTTCACTTCTTCGCTTCGTGTCTGACCAACAAATTCATTCTTCTTCTTCTCCATCTTCATCAGTTTTTCGATCGTTTGTATGAGCGACCCTTTCACGGTGCAGCAGACGCACCCGTTATCGAGTTCTACCCATCCATCTCGTTGTTCTTGCGTTTCTGTGGTTGTCGTGAATGGTAACATCATCTTCTTTTCGATGCCTAAATCCGTTCCGAATTCGTTCAAAATGACGGCTATTTTCAACCCGTGAAGTTCAGTTTGATTCGAGTGTAAAATGTGGTTCACCAGAGTGGTTTTCCCAGAACCGAGGAAACCGGTGAGGACAGTTATCGGGACCACTTTATTCTTTTGTGTCTCATTCATATTCATACTCGTGTTAGTAGTATTGGTTCATGATTGCTTTAAAACTATGACGCATTTACTAAAAATATCTCTCTACAACAAACTAGTTTTATTACTCTCTTTTGACAACAACACGTTCTGAAATCAAACCAAACGACGTTCGATAAAACGCCACGGCGGAAGCGAGGATGGCTTTCTCGTCGTCCTTTTCCACCGCGAGCATCAACGTGTGCGCTTTCAACGTCGCTCGCGCTCGTTCGAGCGATTTCTCCGTCTCGCTCAACTCCACGCCCCAAAAATCTTCCAAAGCGCGTAACATTTTCAAATCTCTCGTACTTTTATTAATGTTCTTCTTTATCTTCTTCGTTCCTTTCGTCTTCGCCGACGCCGATTCCAAGGAGAAGCCATACTTTTTCTTCTCTTCTTTCTGCATTCTCAGGAAGGCTTTTTGCGCTCTCTTCTTCGATCGTTTCAACGTCGCCGCGCGAGATTTCAAGTCAAACACGAGCGCGTCCAGCCACTGGACGAACATCTTCAACCCTTGCTTTGGCGCCGCTTTCGCGATTGATTCGATTGCTGTTGTTGCTTCATCATCTATTATACCACTAGTTTTCGTCGTCGTAAAGGTAGTCTCTTCTTCTTCTTCTTTTAATTCTTTTAATTCTTCTTCATCTGGTTGTTGCGCGTTGCTTCGCCGCTTCGCCTCCTTTTGGTCTTCTTCTTCTTCAATTTTTGAATTTTGAATATTTTCCAATTCAAAGTTCTCGTCGTCGTCGTCGTTTTTGTCGGTTTCGAGAGGAGGAGGATTACGGGACGGGAAAGGAAGAGGAGGAGGAGTGCTCTCGTCGTCCTTTTTTGTCGTCTTAATTTGTACTAAAGGGCTGGCGCAATCCGTCGCTTCCACTAAAATGCCGAGCAAATTCGTCTTCGTCTCTTCTTTCTCATCGTTCTTCATTTTCATTCGTTTCGCATTATTCGCATTCGGCTTTTGCAACGAAGAGGCATCGTCGTCGTCAAATTTTCTCGTCCTTTTCCTCTTCCTTTTCGTCGTCGTCAAAGTCGCGTTTTTCATCAACGTCGTCGTCTCGTCGTTTAAAGTCGTCATCTTTCGCACAACAACTTGTGTCTGAAAGAAAGAAAGAAAGAAGAATTCGTGTGCATGATAGTTAGGGTGTCAAACCCTAATAAGAACCACTTAAGAGAGAGAGAGGAAAAGGAGAGACGTGTTTTCGACATTTTCTCTCCCCCGTATCTTTCTTCTCTGCTACTCTCGATACTCTTTTCTCGTTAACACGAAGAAAAGAAAGAGAATTTACGACGAGGAGGAGGACGAGGATGAAAACGACTTGTTCCTCTCGTTCTTGTTCGTGTTCTTCTTAGGAGCACGTATTCTGTCTCGAGGAGGATTTTTAAAATTTCATTCACACGTCTCCTCTTTAGTAAAGATGAGTCAATGGAGTAAATGATGAAAAGAAAAGACAAGATATACTACTAAAAGACTATAGTATTCTACACACTACCGGAGAGAGTAATACTCTAAAATGGGCACGAGGAATAAAGAGACGGAGATACTCGCGAAACAAATCGCGTCAAACGTGCTCTTATTTTTCCTGGTCTTTGGTCTCGCCGTGACGGTCGATCCGATCGCGTTTAAAAAGAGGTTCAAGAAACCTTTGCCTTTATGCATCGGTCTCATCTGTCAATTCTTAATCCTCCCTCTTTTAGGCTTTGTATCCTGCAAGTTATTCTTTAAAAACGAACCGTTATACGGAATTCCGTTAATTGCAACCGCCTCGTCACCGGGAGGGAGTTATTCAAACTGGTGGTGTTCCATATTCAACGCGGATTTACCGCTCTCGATGGCGATGACGACGAGCTCGAGTTTGTTGAGCGCGTTGACCTTACCGGCGAATATTTTGTTATACACCGAACTCGCGTTCCCGAAAGAAACGCAAGTGAAGTTATCTTGGGACGGGTTGTTTACGACGATTAGTTTAGTCATCGTTGGGATATTTAGCGGATTGTTCGTCGGGAAGACTTATCCGAGATATACGCAGAAATTGAACGCGCTCGGGAACGCGTGCGGCGTCGCGCTGGTGTTGATGGGATTCTTTTTGAGCTCGAACTCCTCGGCGCCGATTTGGGATCGAGATTGGAAGTTTTACGTCGGCGTGACTTTACCGTGCGTATTAGGTTTGATGATTTCTTTAGCCACGGCGAGGGTGTGCCGGTTGAAAAGACCGTCCTGTTTAGCCGTGGCGATTGAGGTGTGCTATCAAAACACGGCGATACCGTTGGCGGTGATTTTGAATTCGTTTTCGGACGATCCGAAATATTGCAACGGCGGTGAAGAAGGAACGGATGAAAAGATGTGCGATGCGGTCGGGTTAGCGTTAGGTGTCCCGACGTATTATCAAACGGTGCAAATATTTTCGCTGGCGGTGTGTTGTTTGTGTTGCTGGAAAGGCGGTTGGACGTTAGCGCCGAAGGACGAATCATTTTTCAACGTCATAGGGAAAAATTATCAAGTCGCCGAGAAAGAAGACGATGGGGAGGAGGATGAAAACGATGAAGAAGCGATGCGAAGTAGAAGAAGAAGCACAAGAAGAAGCGATTTTGCAACGGCGGCGAATACCACGACGGATAATAATACGAGCAGCAGTGCAGATTTAGAAGACCCGTACGCGATTGATGTGAGGTCGTATCGTTTAAGTTCGAAGGGAAGTGAGATGGTAGCGATTGCGCTAGAAGACGACAAAAACGAAGACATCGACGCCCCCGTCGCCGACGACAGATGATGATTATGATGATGAGCATAAACAATATAATGAAAAAGATAGATAGATATAATGATAAAAGAGGGATAGGAGCAAAGCGGTGGCGCGAGAGAGAAGAAGAAGAAATAGAAAGAAGAAGACTAGAAAGAAGAAGATTCTTTTAATAATAATAACGATGTAACTTTAATAGTAGTGGTAGAGAAATGATGATGATAATTTATACCCCGGCGGACTGGGTAAACTCGATGATTGAGCGGTAAAATAAGAGTACTTTTCTTCTTCTTCTTCTCTTTACGCCGACGCCGAGTTAGCTGACGAATCCTTCTTATGGTTCACAATTTCCACAATAATCGGCAACAAGGACAACAAAATGATCACCACGATTGTCGTCGCAAAGTTTTCTTTCACCACGGGAACGTTCCCGAAAAAGTACCCGAGTCCCATGAACGAGGTAATCCAAACGCCGGCGCCCATGACGTTGTACAACGCAAACTTGGAATAGTTCATCTTGGCGACGCCGGCGATAAACGGCGCGAACGTTCTCACGATGACAAAAAAGCGAGCGAGAACGACCGTTCTCCCCCCGTATTTATCGTAAAACGTTCTCGTCTTGGCGATGTAATCTGGTTTGAAAATTCTCGGGTTCTTCCTAATCGCGACTTCCCCGAAGAACGAGCCGCACATGTAATTCACCGTATCCCCTAAAACTGCCGCGAGGAAGAGCAACCCGTACACCAACGGGAAGTTCAACACCCCTATTGCGCCTAACGCGCCGCACGCGAACAACAAAGAATCCCCGGGTAAAAATGGCGTCACCACGAACCCAGTCTCCGCGAAGATAATCCCGAATAACACCCCGTACGCCATCTTCCCGCTCGTCGCGAACAACTCCACCAAGTGTTTATCCAGATGTAAAATCCAATCGAGGATGACTTTAACGGAGAATCCGGAGGATTGTTCCGCGATGACCGCTTTCGATTTCGCCAAAGCAGTCTCCGGGAAGAGCAACGCCGACGCGGTTACCATCATCGCGACGAGTACAAACATCATCGAGCCCTTCCCGAAGAGACCCAAAAGTTTGTTTCTTCTTTTTTGACTCGCGTTATTCTCGTTCAAAACTCTCTCCTGAATCGTCCTCGTCGTCGTCGAATTTACACTTGAAATTGTTGTGTCTTCTTCGCTCTGCTGCTGCTGACGATGATAATCCCGCGCAGCAGCAGCCGCTTTGGCGGCGACTTTGCCTCTCTTAATAGTATTATTATTATTATCCAAACTAACTACCGATGATGATGATGATGATGACGACTGATGCTGATGCTGATGCGAAGATGGTAATAACGACGGCATCATCACCGCCGCCACACTCAACGCCTTACCTGCTCTTCTGCCATCGCGCTTCGTTTCCGAGGCGTGATGATGATGATGATGATGATGCGGTCGTTGATGATGACGACGGCGCACACTCATCACATTTGTTTTATTCTCTTTCATCTTCTTCAATAAAGAAGACGACGACGTCGACGAGAGCACCCCGAACACACCCGACGAGCAACACGAAGAAGACGTCGTCGTCATCATCGTGCACTTCTCTGTATTAGTACCAAATCCGGGGTGTCCGTTTGAAGACAACAAGAGTTGATGAGAGTTTGTTATTCTCTTCTTCTTTTGAGGAGGAGACCAACTGCTTTTTATTCTCTTCGCGTCTCTTAAATAAAAGGACGAAAGAATACACATGCGAGATCATCATCATCGAATTAAAAAGAGAGATGGAGAAGTCTGGTTGATGACGAGACGCCCTCTTCTGTGTGCACAGAACGCGCAAAAAGATGCACATCAAAATCGATCGCAAAAAGAGAGAAGACGAGACGGTGTCGTCCTCTTTTGCGGGAAAGAAGGGAACACATCACCGCCGCTCTTTTCTTTTAGTACGTCTGCCTTTTTTAAACGAACGGTTTGACCAAAAAACGTTCTCCGTTGTTTTTTACCACACAAGAACTTAGAATCATCCTCGCATATGCCGCTCTTTTCGATATACTAATGCGAATGCTAATACTACTCTGATAAAAAGAAGACGAGAAAGATGACGACGAGCAACGCGTTGAAGTCGTCTTTCTCCTTTAGTTCTTCTTCGCATCGTCATCGTTTTCGTGATGATGATGAGAAAAAGTTTAACACTAAGAGACGACTCTCGTTTTTCAAAAGAATCGAGAAAAGAAACATCATCGAAACGTCGTCGTCGTTACGCGTGAATGGATTCAACGACAACAGAGAGGGGTTTTCAAACGAAAAATACTCCGAAGATGTCGAGAGGAAATACAATTTTTACGACAACGCGTGTAATAAGAACGACGATTACGAGACGAAGAATAAGAGGAATGATTTTTATAGGATGAAGCCGAGCGATGATGATTTTGATGAGAATAATACTAATAACAATAACAATAATAACAATAAGAACATTCGCCCGGCGAAAGAGAAGAAGAGGAAAACAGTCGCCGATTTAATGACGAATCGAAGAAGACTGAGTTCTTCTTCTTCTTCTTCTTCTTCTTCTTCGCAAAAGACGATGGGGAGTAGTAGTAGTAGTAAACGCGGGACTACCGCGGCGAGGAAAATCGAAGGATTAGTAGACGCGAAAGCGATTCAAGAGAGAGAAAAGATGTGGGCGAGAGCGGCAAAAGGAAGCGGGAAAAAGAGCGCGGAGGACAAGTACGGGTACTTGTTCGGTGACGGCACCAAGAGACAAACAACAACGCGGAGAAGCGGGGGCGAGAAAGACTTACAACACGAGGAAAAGAAGAAGACGAGATCTCGAGGCCAATCGAGGGAAGATATACGCGGGGCGTACAAAGCGCACAAGGAGAGATACTCGAAAGCGATCACGTGCGAGTTCGAAGAAGAGCGCGAGCAATTCAAGGAACGGTTGGAATCGTGGCCGTTATCGAGATTGAAAAATGAAGGATACTGCTTGTCGGACGTGCGAGCGAGGTACGAAGGGACAATCGGGAGAGACGCTTTGGTAAGAGTTCTGCGACCGAGGAGAGATTTGCCGAAAAATACGCCGTTAGGAGAGGAGTTGCCGTTTCATCGCATATCCGTCGGGGATATGGTGATTTTATCCGATAACGAAGTCGAGAGAGTGACTTTAGAGGATATCAACGTGTACGGAAGCGAAGAAGGTACGTCGTCCTCTTCGTCTATCGTCGGCATCGTCGCGAGCAGACAAATGTTTTATTTAACTATTGCAATTCCCGAGGACGATTTAGGGGACGTGTTGAGGGACGGCGAGAACGGACGACGTTTGCGAATAGATCTCTCCGCGAATACGGTGGCGTACGATCGAGCGATATCCGCGTTGGAAGCTTTTAGCGAGCCCGGGGGCATGCCGGGATTAGAACGTTCCAAGATGAACGACAGTAGTGGTGGTAACAAGAAAAGCGGCGGGGACAGTAATAAATTATCTCAAACGGCGTATCAAACGTTTCAAAGGAGTTTACTCGGGTTCGTTTCCTCTTCCTCGGTGAACTCATTAGCGTCCACCCCAATTAGCTGGAAGAACGACCAAAGAATCGACCAAGCGATGTCGTCGTACGCGAAAAATTTGAATCCATCGCAACGGAAAGCAGTCAAAGCCGCCATGCAAAACACTTTAACGCTATGGAGAGGACCACCTGGAACGGGTAAAACGAGAACTCTGGTTGCTTTAATCGCGTCTGTGGTGAATTATGCAAACGTACAGGAGAATGGCGGCAAAAGCGACAGAGGAAAATCTTCTAATACGCAAGCGTCGTGGAGAGGACCGAAAGTTTTAGCGTGCGCGGCGTCGAACGTCGCCGTCGATAACATCTTGGATGCGTTACTTCGAGAAAAGATAGATCGCTCGATGAACATTTTACGCTTAGGTTCGCCCGCTAGAGTACAGCCGTGGTTGTTAGAGTCCACGTTGAGTCATAAAGTCGCGTTGCATCCGAAGGGTAAAGAAGCGAATAGCATTCGCGAACGGTTTCGAGGCGTCACGTCCTTGGAAGCCGCGAAAGCCAGAAAACAAGCGCAACAGTTAGACAGGGAAGCGGCGATCCAAGTAGTTAACGCGTCCGATGTGATTTTAGCCACGTGCGTCGGCGCCGGCGACGATTTACTCGCCGACCGCGTCTTTCGCTACGCCTTTGTCGACGAAGCCGCGCAATGCGTTGAACCGCACACTCTCATTCCTTTGACGAAAGCGTTGGCGGGCGTGTTAGTCGGCGATACAAAACAGTTACCGCCAACAGTGGTCAGTCGAGACGCAGTTGCGATTGGTTTACAGAGAAGTTTAATCGAACGACTAGAATTGTTAGGCGTCGAACCGTACTTACTGGAAGAACAATATAGAATGCACCCGGGCTTAGCGGCGTTTTCCTCGGTTCGGTTTTACGATCGACGATTGAAATCGGTGCCGAAACCGAGCGAACGCGTAGCGCCGAACGGAGTCAATTGGCCGAGTACAATGGTTCCGTTAGCGTTCGTCGAGGTCAAAGGCGAAGAAATGCGAGCGCCGGATGGAAACTCCATCTTTAACGTCCAAGAAGCCGAAGAGTGCGTGAGAGTGGTACAAAAGCTCTTACTCTCCGGAGACGTGAAAAACGCGGGCGATATTGGCATCATAGCGCCGTACGCCGCGCAAGTTCGAGCGATTAGCGAAGAGTGGAACCGAAAAGTAACGAGCGATGTCAAGCTGAAAAACACGTCCGTAGTCGAGGCCGACAACCCGGAAAGCGCCAAAGACGAACTCGAAATCCGCTCCGTGGATGGATTCCAAGGCAGAGAGAAAGAAGTTATCGTTTTGTGCACGGTAAGAAACAATCGTCAAAATCAACTCGGATTCGTCGCCGATCCGAGACGATTGAACGTCGCGATTACGAGAGCAAAAAGAGGATTAATCGTCCTCGGCCATCGAGACACGCTCTCGACGGATCAGTTATGGCAGAAATGGCTACAGTTTGTCGATAAATACGAGTGCGAAGTAGAAAGCGCGGACGTTTTTTTAGATGAATCATAAAACACTACTGTAATATTAATACATTTGTTATTCGCAGAGGAGAGCACGCAGCAATTTGAAGAAGAAGAGTTTCTTTTATCATCATCATACATCTTTCGGAACGAATTTCAACGCCGCACCGTTCATGCAATATCGAATCCCAGTCGGTTTCGGCCCGTCCTCGAACGAGTGTCCTAAATGCCCTTGACATCTCTTACACCTCGTCTCCGTCCTCGGTAAAAACATGATGCTAAAATCCGGCACTTCCGTCACCGCGTTCGGTAAATGGTCGTAAAACGACGGCCATCCCGTCCCGCTGTCGTACTTTGTCTCCGAACTGAACAACGGGTTCTCGCATCCGGCGCACACGTACGTGCCCACTCTTTTCTCGGTATACAACGGTGACGATAACGGTCTCTCCGTCGCTGCTTTTCTCAACACTTGATACGCGAACGGGTCTGTGTCTGCGGCGTTTGATAATCTTTCTCGCCACTCCTCGTCCGTGAGCGAAAACTCGCCTTCTCGTCGTAACATTTGCATGGATTTCGCATCGGCAAATTCATTTTCATTATTCGATGATAACGACGACGATGCCGCGAAAGCAGACCCAGAATTTGAAGAAGTTTTAAAAGAAGAGGGAATAACCATCGCTAACGTCGCCGCGGATGCGTTGATCAGAGCGCTTCGTCTGCTGCTTGAACTTCTTTTCTTCGTTTCCTCGTTCGTTTCCTCGTTTCCGTCCTCGTTTACGTCATCGTGTTGTTCTTGCGCTCTGACGACGTTTCTTTTAATCGTTCTCGCTTTCTTGGTGTTGTTGCTGCGAGAAGAAAGGCTACTAAGAAAAGCGCTCGTCGTCGTCGTAAACGTCGTCGCTGAAGAGGAAGACATTAGTAGTATTATATATATTTGTGTTGACGTGTTGTTGAAATGAAGTATTTCAACAGTCTGTTGTGTGTTAAGCTTCATAGTATTAATATGGTACATTACACACAAGAACAACAACTACTACTACGTACTACTCTACTAGGTATATAGACGCTACTAAACTGCGACACCATGTTGTATGTCTACTAAATCTTCTTCTTTCATTCATTCTAAAAGAAATTGTGAATCTCCTCGCACTCGTCTTCGACGAGCTGCTCTAACGCGTTGTTGTCCATCGGGACGGTGATTAAATCCTCGTTGTCGGAAACTTTCTTAATCTTGATCAACTCGTGATCGGTGAACTCGGTGAGGACGCCGCGCAAGGCGAGCTCGGCGGTGACGAGGAAACTCTCCCGCGAAAGTTGGAAGAGTTGCGGGAAGGTGAGTCCTTGACCGTTTTCTGAGATTTGAGCTTCGGCGATGATGCGGTAGATGATTCGCGCGTTCCTCGTTAAGGATTTTAGAACGTTCGCGGCACCTCGGACGTGTCGTTCCTCACCTTTGCTCGCCAAGAGTTGCGGATCGTTGGCGGTTTCCTTGGCGTACGGCGCGAAGGTGACTGCTTTTTGGTAAATCCAGTTGAACTTTGCGGCTTCTCGTTTGGACCATAACAAAGGAGCGTTGACGTGATCGACCGAGGCGATTAAGTGCACTCGAGGGAACGAAGACAGCTCGCCTAAAATCGATTGCGTTTCCGCGTTGCGCATAGCAACGCCGTCGATGTTATGCACGACGAGATACAACCGAGACGCGGAGCCGCCGTCGTTGAAAGACGCCGTCGATTGGTACTGATTTTTGTCTCTTTCGTACGACGCGTTGACGTTCGCATCACGCAACGACGCGAGAGCAGCAGCGGAGTTATTACCATTGCCTCCGTCTCGTCTGCTGCCTCTCGTGTTCTTTGTCGCCGCCGTTCCTCCGGTTGTCGTCGTCGTCGTTGTGTTGTTCGTGATGTTATGCATCATCATCGCATCGCCGTTTTCGTTTGTTTTTTCTCCTCCTCCTCCGGAATGATCCGTCGTCAACTCTGCAATTCGTCTCAATAAAGCCTGCGCGTTATTCGCGACATCAGCGAAACCATTATTACTACTCCCACCGTTATTATTATTGGAAGAATGATGCATCAAATTCTCGGATTCGTCCGACAACGCAAACGCGCACTGGTTCAAAATCGCCAGCGCCGAGACTCTTTGCTGATACCCGTTGACAACCACCACCGCCCCGTCCAGAAGATACCTCCTCGCGAAATCCTCTAAAACTTGCTTCTTCGACCCGAACCCATATAATAAAACCGAAAAATCGTGCGTCAAATACCTAAACCATTCCGGGTACCTCATTTCCAAACTCTCCGCTTTCCTCTTTCTCTCCTCGTAATGCGACACCGGCAAGGAAGACAACGCGTTGCGCACCGTCTCCTCGTCCGCTAAATCTAAATCCGCCAAGTTTGCGTTCTGGTTTATTGTTCTCCCGCCGCCTCGTTTTCCTTTCGCGGATTGGTAGCCTACTCTTTTATTAGTAGTATTACTTCTTCTCGTATTCGTCGTATTCCTTTCGCTCGCGAGGCGTCTTTGCATCTCTCCTAAATCCAAGACGTAATGTTTCTCGTCATTTTCATCATCATCGTCCTTCTTCTTTTTCTCGTCGTCGCTCGTTTTCATCATCAAATCTTGTTCTTTTGCGACGTCTTCATCATCGTTTTTATCGTCATCCGTATCGTTCATCTTTTGTTGTTGTTGTTGTTGTTGTTGTTGTTCTCGATGCATCATCATAAACTCGTAACTCTTCGCTTTATTCTTGTACGATTTCGGAAAGGCTTTGGCTATTCTCCCTTTCTTTTGTTTGTACAAAGCGTTATTATTATTAGTAGTATTATTCGCTTTTGACTTTGGAGGAGGCTTATTAGGAGGAGGATTTTTATTAGGCGCCATCTTTAGTGCTCTTCTGTTACGAGTGGTAGTATTCACCACCTCGTCACGTCTTCTTCTCGCGCGTCTCTGTTTTGAGGCATTCGCGCTTTTTGAAAAGATTTTCGAAATTTCAAGCTTTTTTATTTAGGGTCCGACACCCTAAAACATTCGTCTCTCGATTTTTTTATCCAAACAAAGAGAGAAACGTCACATAAGGAGAAGCGAGACGCGACGACTTTGTATTCTCATCAAAGGAAAGAGAGTCATAAAAGAGGAAAAGACGTATTGTTCGTTTTCTCTGTTATTTCTGTCTTCTCGTTGTTCTTAGTACAGAGTGGTATATTTCTTTTATATAGAGTACCGCAGGACCATTACGAATAAAATACTCTTTCGAGATGATGATGACGACGAAAGCAACAACACGCATCGGAACATCATCATCATCGTCGTCGTCTTCGACGACGACGACTCGGGAACGGATGTTGGGAGGAGTTTTGCCAAGAAGAAGAACAAAAAGAAGACATTCAACTGCTTCGAGGGGAAAAGTCGCCGGGAGTTTTGTCGTCAGAGCAGCCGAAGAACAAGATGGAGAAGAAGAAGATAAAGCGACGTATAAAGAAACGTTCGACTCCTCCACCGGGCAGATGGTGAAAACGCTGACGCAATCGATCGAACAGATAGATGTAAACGGACAAACGTGGACGCAACGGCGAGGTTCACCTTCGGGAAAGAATAAAGAAAAGAAGGAAAACGCGGTCGTGTTTATCCACGGTTTAGGTTCGAGGGCGTACACGTTTCGACAAGTCTCGGTGTTGTTGCAAGAGAAAGGGTACGAGACGTTCGCGCCGGACGTGGTCGGACACGGGGATTCGGAAAAACCCTCCTCGAATGGAGGATTTAAGTACGACGAACGGTCGTACGTGGAGGCGATGGAGACGTACGTGGAGAAAGTCGCGAATGGGAAACAAGTCGATCTCGTCGCGCAAGGGTACGTTATTCCGCAATACGCGATATTGTTGGCGAGGAAGCGACCGGATTTGTTTCGCCGAATAATTTTAATGAACATGCCGTTGGACGGGAATCACAATTTGGCAGCGCCGTTGGCGACGTACGCGCAAATGTTTGGCATGGGGAAAGGGAAAGCGTTCGATGCGGTGTCGTTGAATTACATGGGGAACGAGTTTGCAATCGGCGGAGATGATATGAAAGAGTACGAGAGAGCGTACGTCGGGAGCGACGCGGAAAACGCGCGAATGGCGGTTGAAATGACCGTCGCGAACGCAGACTTTAAAAACTTGAAGAAGAAAGTAAAAGACGCGTACTTCCAGGGTGGCATGCCGAAAACCAGAATCGTTTGGGGCGTCGCGGATAAATACCTCGACCAAGCGCCCATGTTCAGCTGGGCCTCGGACGCTCGAGCGAGCGAGAAAGCGCTGAGAAAAGTCGGACACATGCCGCAAGAAGATTTCCCGCAAGTCACCGCGGATGCCATCGACGAGTTTTTCACCTCCGATTTGAAAGTTGGCGCTCTGAAATCGGTCCGAGGGAGGAAAGTTACCGCCGACGACGGTCAAGGATAACTAAAAAAAGAACATTTCATCATTGTAATACCGCGAGCGAATACCTAAAAAAAGAAGGAGCATTAAATTAGATACAAAAAATGTCCTCCTTTCCCTCTTCTTTCTCATCATCATCATCGTCGTCATCTCAAATCAGACTCTTTCTCGCGGGCGATTTCATGCCTGGACGAGGTGTCGATGCGGTCATGCCTTCACCTTGCGCTCGGGAAATCCGCGAAGGATTCTGCAAAGATGCGTTCGATTACGCGCGATTGGCAGAACAAAAACAAAAAAGACGTTTTGCAGATACGAAGAAGAAAGTTTCCGCGCGAGATGTGCTCGGAGAAGTCGCCAAAGTCATCGAGAGGTTTGAACCTCACGCGAGAATGCTCAATCTGGAAACCAGCGTGACGAAAAAGTCGTCGTTTTATCCGCACAAAGGCATCAACTACCGCGCATCCGAGGAGAACATGTTCGCGTTGTTGGATGTTTTAAAACCAGATATCGTTTCCTTGGCGAACAACCACGCGATGGATTTTTCGAGAGAAGGGATGGAGGATACGTTAAAATTCTTCGATTCGATAGAAGGTAGCAGTGATAATGCGTCGCTCGGGTTGCGCGTGAAACGCATTGGTGCCGGTTGGAACATTGCAGACGCGATGAAACCGGCGGTGCTGGAAAACGTCTACCCGTACGGATTCGCGCCGGCGAGGAACGATAAGCGAGGCGTCGACGTCGCGGCGTTTGGGCTGTGCTTCGAAGACAGCGGCGTGCCTCGAGAGTGGCAGTCGACGGAACGATCAATGGGCGTGTTTTTGGCGACAGAGGATGACAAAGTGCCGGAGCGCTTGTTGAGCGCGATTGCAAAGATGAAGAAAGAATCCTCAAACAACGCGATCGTCGTCGTGTCCGTACACTTCGGTTCGAATTGGGGATTTGAGGTTCCGAGAGCGCACGTGACCGCGGCAAAAGCGCTCGTCGATGCCGGCGCAGATATAGTTCACGGTCACAGCTCCCATCACGCGAAAACGGCTATGCTGTACAAGAAAAAACTAATCTTGTTTGGATGCGGTGAATTTTTCAACGATTACGAAGGCATTCGACCGCATCCCGGCTTTCCCGAGACCTCGTACTTAGGGCATTTGCGTTTGCTCTATTTCGTCGACGTCGACGCGAAAACGCACAAATTTTAGCAAACTAGAAATTGTTTTGATGCGTCAAAAGATGTTCGCGCTGACGACGTTGGAAAATCCTCGAGAAGAAGCCGAACAGTTCTTGGCAACTTTGAGGCAGCAATACGCGTTTGGGCATTTGAAATTGCAGCTGAAAGGGGACGGGACGACGTTGATTGCCTGGCCGGATGATGCGGTCAGATTGCGACGACGCTCTGACGATGATGAGCTGTGAAGAGAGTACGTGGCAGTTTTATTATAACGTGCAATTACGCGTCAAAAATACAATCGATCAATCTTCTAAGTTCTACGCGTACCTTTAGACAATCGCGTTCGAGGCGACGCTCTGGTTGGCGACGGCGCCACGATGCTCACTCCTGCGGCACCATTAGTGTTATTATTATTATTATTATTATTCGCGGTGAGCGGCGACAGACTCGGCAACGGCGGCAAATCTGCTTTCTTCGTTGGAGGAGGGAGTATCGCAGTTTCCGATCGGACGAACAATTTCGGTCGTCGCGCGAACGAAACGTTGTTTGCGCCCACGTCCGACACTTGCATCGCATTCGCGTCTTCTTCCGCTCGTGCGACAGTTCTTCTACTTTGTCGATGACCCGCGGCGGCAATATCGAAAGGCGATCGCGCTAATCGGTGCGTTTGCGACGCGCGCAAAGCGTCGCGAGGAAACTCGTCTCCAGATGCCGGCGAAGTCGTCAACGGTCTCAAGAACGGACTCGGTTGCACCTCGGAGTTTCCAGCTGCTCTCAATACAAAATCTGGAGTCGACGATTCTGCCACCGCAGAAACAGCTTCTAATACCGTCACGTCCGCATTTAATTTATCCTCCGTTTTCATTCTCTCCATCTCGCGGCCTAACTTTTCTCCGCCTTTCACCGACCCGGTGCCTAAATTATCCGTCGACATTTGTTGCACAACTACCGGTAAATCTCTAACTCGCTCTTCTAACATTTCAATCGTTTCTTTTTTCGCTTTGCCCCAAGCGATCGCGCCGCCTCGTTTTTCTAAATCGAGAATCCTCGCGTACGCTTCCACCGCTTCCGTCGCGCGACCTCGCTGTAAAAAGTAAAGAATCGTGTGCTCTGCGCTCACATCTTCGCGTATTTTGTTCTCCCAAAGCCAGGATAAAAACGCGCGTTCCATGCAACCATTCAGTGCCGTGTTTTGCAACGGCAAGGCGATGATTTGATCGAGTTGTCGAACGTCCGCGCAGTACTCTGCAATTTTCATGGTCAAGATGTTCGCCAATTGTTCTACGACGATCGACTCTTCTTCTCCTGATCTCACGGCTAAACTCAACTGCTCTTTCGCGCATAAAAATGCCTCCGCGACTAATCCCAATTCAATTCGTACTTCTACCTCCAACGTCGCCTTCTCGACGCTTTCAAACGTGAAATCGTTTCGATCTCTCGCTCGCAGCGTTCGCAAAGCCGCCGCGGTTTCGCCTCGTAAGTGCACGACTTTAACAAATTGTAACGGTAAGAAGCGGCCAGATAACGTCGCGCAGTTCGGCAAGGCTTCGTTCGTGATGATATCTTTTAACGGATCGTTCGCGAACGTCCAAGACTCGTCGAGTAAAGATGCCAATCGGATTTCAGAGTACGTCTTGGAACCGATTCGAGCGTTGCGAGCGTACCGAGCTGGAGCGTCTTTCCACGGCAATCCCGCGTCGAGGACGTAATACAGAAACAAAGATTTCTTTACGATTTGAGAAACCTCTTCGTCTTCTGTTCCTTCTCCTCCGCGTCCTCTATTATTACTACCGTCGCCGTCGCTGCCGCCCCAGATGGCATTCAACGCGTCCGGTACGGATTTGAACGGGTAAGACGCGACATCCGCATTTCCGCTCTTCTCTTTCAAATATCGCAACAAAACGTCCACGAACAAACAACACTCATCACTATCGTCGTCGTCGTTAGCATTATCAAACCCGAACGCACTCTTCGCGTTCGTTCGCCTCTCTTTTACTTCGTTGGACCACTTCGCGGCGCCGGAAAACTTGTTCCCTAGATGCCCTCTTTTCAAAAACCCTTCCTCGACCGCCCACATCGCCGCTTCCGCTTTGTTCGCTAAATTGATAGACTCGTCGCGCAATTCGTTCAACTTTTCAATCATTTCACCACTCTTGCTATTATTATTGTTAATGTTGTTGTTGTTCCTTCTCCTCCCGCCGTCCTCGGCGCCGAGCGTCTCGAACGCCCTCCGCGCGCATTGAAACGTCGCCATCGACCTCGCCAACGACGAGGATATATCACCATCTCCTCCACCATCTTTGCTCTTCAACGTTTTACTCATCTCCTGTTTCTCTTCTTCCATTAAACCCTTCATGCATTGAAAGACATTCTCCCCGTCCCTCAACCTCGCTTCCACGGCGTCCGCCGAGACGCAATTCGCGTCGTTCGAAATCTCATCGATAAAATGTACGATCACGTTCGCTAATCCAATTCGTACGCACAGGCGGAATATATCGTTCAATCTGTCCGTATCGTTCGTGCTTTTATCGCTCTCAGTATCGCGAAAACCACCGCACTCTGCCGTTACATCCGGAAACGCATTCGCGACCGTTCGGTGGCAAATGCGAACGAAAGAAACGTCGATGAAGTCTTTCATGCGCGCGGATTGGAGGAGTTCGTAACACTTAATCTGATCCTCGGTCGTGAAAGAATAAGAATCAATGTTGTTGTTGTTGTTGTTGTTGTTGTTGTTGGTATTCATCTCGCTTCTCTTCTTCTTTGTTCTTGTTGTTGTTATGTACTAAGAGTGCTTTTCGTGCGTTTACTCAACTGAGGAATTTGAAAGCAAAAATCGGAAAAGAGAGAAAAATGTAACAAAAGTACTTTACGACATGTGAAGAACGACGATGAAGTTATGAAGAAGAAGAAGAAGAATTAAAACGTTAAATACTTCAGAACGCGTGTTGTTGTGGTTGTGCGTATTCTTTGGGCATCTGTTACAGTTTTTGTTGTCGTGATCGTCGTCGAAAAGTCTCTGATGTGAACATCTCTCTCTCTCTCTCGTCGTCATCAATCATCAAAACTTCTCTACATCTTCTTTTTTTTCTTATACTGCATCATCAAATCTTTCACTTTTTGTCCTCTGACGACCATGTTATCTAAGATATCGTTCTTTATGACGTGATCGTCTAACATTTTCTTGATCCGTCGGTGTTCGTCCGTTTCCGGCGGGATTTGTTTCCTCTCGTGTTCGTTTCTTCGCTCGGTCGGTTTGAGTTGCATGCCGAGCATGTGTTCGTATTCTTTGATGCGGCCGGTGCGGGAGTCGATTTCGTGCTCGTCGTCTGGATGTGTAAAGGTTGTTTCGTCCGTGTATCGGTGCTCCGGGTGGGCGTAGATGGTCGCGTCTTGTTCGTTGGTTTCGGGGTCGACGTAGGATTCGGAGACTCTGTGGCCGTGCGCGAGCGGGTGGTCGTCGTCCGGGTGGTCCGGGACGAACAAATCCGGGTCGGTTGGGTATTTCAGTAACGTCAACGTCCTGTTAGCGATTCGCGTTTGAACGTCCACTAAAGGCGAGTTGACGCGGTAATCGAAATCTTTCTCGTGCCTTGAGAAATGCGACGCTTTCGAGCGCAAGTATTGAAACGTCGAAATTTCATTCGCCGTATCCGCCGGTAACTTTAATAACTGAATCAATTTATTCAGCGGTCGCACTCTTAACATGTGCGCCGGTTTTGCACTTCCGTCGCTCCCGACTAACTTCCAGTGTTCGTTTCTAGGTTGGACCAAATCTTCGCTCTTTAAAATAATCGCGTGGTTGCGATACGGTCCGAGCGCGAACGCGGCCACTTCAAAGTTCACCGCCGTCCAATGCGCGGTTGTTCTCAACAAGTCAATCACGTCCTCTTTCTTCACGTTTCGCATTTGCTTGTGCTTTTTCAAATGTTCCCACTCTCGCTCAAACTTTTTCGTCAACTTTTCCCATCTCTCCTCGCCGAAATATTTTCGTTGCAATCGTCTTTCCTTTTCGTGTAAACCTCCGATGGGAAACGTCCTCGGATCTCTCACCAAATGCACGTACGTCGCTTTCCTCAAATACGTATCCGCAAACAACGGCAACAAATACTGCGCGTACGGATCTTTCCATCCCCACCTCGGAATATCTTTCTTCGACACGTACGTTTCCGTTTGATCCGGGTGCACCCACTTCTCCTGCCTCGCGAACATCCTACACAAATGGTCCGCCACGTCGTATTGCAACTTATACGGCATATCGTTCGGATCGTACAAAGGTCTCTTCGCCCACTCCATGATGTCTAAAACCATCGTATCCACTCCACTTTCTTTTTGTGCCACAGAATTCCCGTCCTCGTCCACTGGACCGAACTGTACCGCGTTCGCTTCGAATAAAAACTTCTCTAAAGACTTCCCCGCGCCGCCGCCGTCGCCGCCTATGATGACTGGATTCGAAGGAATTTGCGTGCAGTTCCACCCTTTATGGACGACGAAATGGTTCATCCACGTTCGTTTTCTTGGCGGTGGTTGTTCGAGTTGCGGTGGTTGCACTTGTTGATTTTGTTGATTTTGTTGTCCTCCTTGAGACGAGGAAGTGGATGCTTTCCTCGGTGAACTTCGTCTCGGCGACCGTCCTCCTGTTCCTCTTCCGTGATTCCCAATCGCCGCGTCAACTTCTCGGGTACAAAATGTAATCGTCAAAATCATCATCGAGAACAGAAGACAAACTTTGCTTCTTCGGAAGAAGAAGCTTATTGAGGAGAAAAACATAGTAAATCGTAAAGTCTTTAGAAAGTTTTACTCTTCTTTAATAGTCCTTTCTCTCTCAATGAGCTTCTTCTTCTTTGTCTTCTTCTGTTGTTACAAGAAGAGCTCGAAATGCAATATCGAACGTCCAAAAGGGCGAATTACTTCTCTCAAAAGAATTTTGAGGAGGACAGACGAAAAGAGGAAGACGACAGCGTCGAATGAGAAAAACGCAGAAAACGCAGATAGATTTTTGATACAACGAGAGAGTTCATTTCGTTGACCTTTTCCACAGACAAGACTTCACAAAAAAAATGCGTTTTTTCCTCCTCTTCGTACTCGTCACAGCCCCGGCGTTGTTCTTCTTACTCAACGTCGCGAACGCGAATATCGAGGAGGAAGGTATTGGTGGCGAGAAAGAAGGAGTGGTTTCTTTGGAAACGCGCTTGGAATTCGCGGAGGAAGCGGAACGAGAGATCGAATCCGATGTTGTTTTCCCCGCAGAAGCATCCGATGATGACTTCGATATCAAAGACGACGACGAGGATGTATCACTACTCTACGCGCAAATAACCGAAGATTTAAAACCATTCCTAAAGAATAAAGTCACCAGAGAAATGACCAATCGAGCGCGCGTGAAATACGGGACAGAGAACCACCGAGCGTTCGGATTCGTTTGGGTGAAAAACGAGTTGTTTCTCGCCACGAGAAGACCTTCGCGAGAGTTTAACGGACACCACGTCCAGTTGATATACGAGTACTTTTACGATTTGTGCGAGGTTTTTGGAAAGACAAAAACGAGGGAAGAGGATGGAGAGACGAGCAGCGAGGATGGTTCGAAGTTGCCGCCGATGGAAATGGCGTTATCGACGTTCGATTACAACCCTCCGGACGAGGAACGACTTCCGGTGCTTTGCTTTTGCCGCGACCTAGAGTTCCCGGAGGAAACCGGGTGCATTTTACACCCTGGGTTTGGGTTTAGGCACAACAAGATAGACGAGAACGTGTACGCGAGAAAAGAAGAGTTCGATGAAGATTTCCCGTGGTCGAAGAAGGACGAGAAGTTAGTCGGGAGGTTTACCATGTACCCTCGCATGGGGCGGCACGCGGAGATTCGAGCGAGGAAAAATTTCGTCGATTGGGCGGAGAATCGAACCTCCTTGGAGGATGGTTTTTTAGACGTGAAGATGTACTCGAAAATCTCCCTGAGAGAACACATGGAACACAAATACATTTTACACTTGGACGGTCAGGGCCACTCGTTTCAGTTCGAGGAAAAGCTCGGATTGAACTCCGTCGTCGTCAGCGAGAAGAAATTGTTCCAGACGTATTTCAGTAAATTTTTAAAGCCAAAGACGCATTACTTGGAGTTTTGGGAAAACGACGAGAAACCAGAGGACGTTTTAGAGGTTTTACACTACGCGCGAACACACGACGAAGAGATGCAACAAATCGCCAAAAACGGTCAAAAGTTTGCCCAGAAATACTTCACCAAGAAAGCGCGATTAAAGTACTACCGAGAGTTGTTTCGAAGATTCGCCGAAGAGGCGATGGCGTACGAAGTTACGGAGACACCGGAAAACGCCATTCGAATATGTTGTCCCGGGCACGCGTGCGAAGAAAACGACATCGACGTTAAAAAGTACGCCGAAGAAAACTTTTAATAACACACATATAGAGAGAGAAAGTAGATAGAGCAGCTGTAGATTAGAGACATTATTGTAAGTAGTTTGGGATGATGATAAGCAACACACCAAAAAGGGAATCCAATTCTCGTCAAAACTATGCTCCCACGACTCATCAGAAGAAGCGTAATAAAAATGATCAAGCACTATCCACGCATCAGCGGCACGAACGCGCCTCAGCACTCAGCGACGATGAAGCCTCGAGTTGGTGGTGTCACAGTCGCTTCTTCGTCGCCTTTTTGTTCGGACAGAAATCGTTTCCAATTCAAGCCGTCAAAAAACGGAAGACTTTTATACGGAGGAAGAGGAGGACGAGGAAGACACATCGCCTCAACGTTTTCTTCTCATAAAGACGAGAAAGACGAGAGTACTCGCGATGATACTGATGCTGAGAATGATAAGGAGAAGTATTATTCCGCGAAAGCTATTCGAAGAGGCTTCATGGATAAAACGGTTGAGTACGATAAAAAGTACCTCTATCACGGGAGGAAGCGAGTGTATCAAGGTGATGAGGATGATGATTCAGACGACGAGAAACAGATGAAGAAAAAGATATTCCCGTTCACGACAAAGAACGGGTTAAATTTTGAAGGCGTTGAAGCGGAAATACACGAAATCGAAGAGATTGTCGTCGGGAACGATATGATCGGCGCGGATCGAATACGGCGCGTAGAGGAGACGGTATCGAAGAGAGTGTTTAGCGTGCTCCCGATATTGGAGAACGTGTACGATACCGGGAACTTTTTAGCGGTGTGTCGATCCGCAGAAGCGCTGGGTATAGGCGCGGTTGGCGTCGTCGCAGAGAAAGGTTTGGTTTTTAAACAGTCCGGACGGACGAGCGGAGGCGCCGTGAAATGGCAGCACATCTCGCAGTACGAATCCACAACGGAGTGCATTGAAAAAGTGAAGAAGCGAGGGTTTCGAGTTCTGGTGACGGATTTCGATAACGAGAAAGCAAAATCGGTTGGAGAGTACGATTGGGCAGAGGTACCAACGGCTGTGATATTCGGTAACGAGTTGGATGGAGTTTCGGAAACCGCGAAGGAGTTGGCCGACGGGAAAGTCTACTTGCCGATGTCGGGTTTTACGGAGTCGTTTAATTTATCCGTATCGGCGGCTCTTTTACTATATCACGCGACAGAAGATAGAAAGAAGAGAATAGCATCATCATCATCATCATCGCACGAACAACGGGGAGACATGAGCGAAGACGAGGAACGTTTGTTGCGTGCGATTTGGTTGAGTCGTTCAGTCGCGAATTATTCTAGGCCAAAATACATGAAAGGGTTAATCGAACGGTTCAGATTACGAAAGAAGAAAGGAGAAGAAGGGGAGGAGAGAACAACAACAACAACGATCGTGCACGATGATTTCAACAAGAAAAGCAACGATGACGAAAAAGAACACGAGGACATCGTTGCTTTCCAAGAAATTTTGCAACCGTCGCAACTTTTAAAACGAGGGAAGTTCTTAGACTAAGAGAGAGATAGACGACGCACTCGCACCAGATAGTATTCAAGTTTGTATTATTAAATTAAAAAGTTGTAGCTACGTAGTTTTATATCACTGTTGTGTTAATGCTAAATGTTGTTATAGATAGATAGATAGATAGATAAGATTTTCTCTTCGCGGTGTATATCACCGAAGAGGTCTGAAAGGCACGTACGGAATCCCTTGGTTTTCGCAACATTGCGGGCACGCAAACTTAATATTCGCCTCTTCTTGCTCGTCCAAGCCAGGCGGTTGCATGCCGATGCACTCGTAGTGAAACCAGCCGTCGCATCGGTCGCAGCAAATCATCGATCGTTTCGCATCGTACGCGGATCGACAGACGCAATAGAGTTCGCATCGTTCGCCCAACTCCTCCAGTTCGTCTTTGAGATGCACGGGTAACGCTCGACCTTCGCGCAAAAGAACGCGAGCGGCTTCGATTGGAATGGATTTATCTTCGACGACGGTGGCGGCGTGTTCGAGCCAAAGTTGACCGGCGGATTCTAAGGCAAACGCGCGATCGGCTAATGGATCGACACCACCTCCTGGACAAAGGCCAGCGGCTACGGCGGTCTCTTTCAGTTCGTGCAACTCGATGAGTTTTGGGAACGGCGGGCCTCGCATTAAAGACGTGGCGCGTTGTCGCCACGCCGGGCCGCACACTTCTCTCATCATCGCTAACGTCTCCTCGACCGGTTCCAATTCCATGGCTAATGCACCTTTCATGCCCGCAAAGATTTGTTTCTTCAGGTCAATTCCGACGGGTTGTTGCGTACCATCAGGACCGGTACCGCTGAGTTGATGTTGCGCTGTCGCGGCGGCGAACATTTGTTCTTGTCCCGGTTGCGGTTGCATCGCACCCATCATCTGCAATTGCTGTTGCTGGTGAACGAGAAATTGTTGATCGTGCTGTTGCTGGAACTGTTGTTGCTGCGCGAACTGTTGCTGCATGGCGGCTTGCGCTGCGATGGCAGCAGCTTGCGCGGCTTGCGCGGCTTGCGCGTCTTTGCCTACATCCATCGGCGTCGCCGCGTCCTCTTCTTTCACAGCTTCTTCTTCCTTGTCCGCCGCTTCGGGCGCGGGAGCTTCAACTTCTTCTGCAACTTTCTTCCCCTTCGCGCCTTTTTTACCTTTTGCCGCAGCTTTACCTTTCTTGCCTCCTTTCACCGGGGGCGCTGGTTTCTCAGGCGGCGGCGCGGCAGCCGGCGCTTCTCCGGCTTCCTTTTTCACGTCCTCCTCGGGCGAAGGTTCCTCCTTTCCTTTTGAATCGTCCTTCTCCTTTGCCGCTGCTGCTGCTGCTGCTGCTGCCGCTTCTCTTTCGACGTTAGCGGCGGCAACAGATGGAGGAACCGCAACTTGTGCGTTCGGATCCATCGCTTGCGTAATCGCTGCCAATATCTGTTGCTCCCCGTCGTCCTTCTTCAACTCGACCGCGAGTTGCTCCATCAGCTTCGCGTGTCGATCTCGCAAAATCAAGACGTGGACAATGTGCGGGTGCGAAATCGCCGGCGCCATGTGTAACTGCGCTTGACACAACGCCAGCTGAACGCCAAACTGTTGCAGCAAAGTGAGTTGGTTGATGGTAATATTCTTCAACTCTTCGGAGAGTAAAGTTGGATTGGCTTGCGCGCCTTGCAAAGCAATCGTGCGTTGCGTCGCCGCGGCGGTGACAGATTGGCCCATGAGCATGACGTGCTGAATGGCCGTCAATTCGGCGTTGTGCGGGTTTGCACCGCGCATTTGCGCCTCGTTGACCTTTCTCGCTCTCGCTTCGGCTTCTCTTCTGGTCGTTGCTCTCGCAATATGCGCGGCTTGCGTCTCCGCAGACGTGGAGGTTTCGAGGACGTGGTGATTGTGCAAGCACTCGCGAACGCGCAAGCACCACGCGTCGTGCGCGTTGACGATTTCAATAATCAACTCTTCTTCGGGCATTTCGCACGGAAAAGACACAGACTCTTGCAAAGCTCTTTTCAACGCTAAAATGTTCGGCCGTTTCGTTCGATGGACCGATTTATACGTCTCCAAGGACAGCGCTTTCGGCTTTCCGTTCTTTGCCACGCACGGCGCGCACACGTAGTTGTTCATCGTTTTTGCCGCAGAAGCAGAAATGTTGATGCACTTCAAATGGTACCAATCGCCGCAATCGTCGCACCCGAGCATTTGTACGCCCCCGGCTTGTCTGCAGAGACAAAATTGACCGTCTTCGGTTTCCGGAGGAATACCAGTCCCGGTGACGTCCAAAATAGCCGCGTGGATAGATTCTAAAATCGTTTGCAGAACTTGCTTGGAATTCAGTTGCACCTCTTCTTGCTTGCTCTCTTCTCCTGCAGGGCCAACAACGGTGGGAGGGGTGCTCGCGTTAACTACCGGACGACGCAACAAAGCCATTCGCAGATTGTCGTTCCACTCTTCGCATCGAGTGACAACCGCGGTCAATTGCGCTCGTTCTGGGCACATGAACGCGTCTCCTTCGCTTTCGACTTCCTTCAACAAATCTTTGAAGTCCGAGAATGGGCGTCGTTTCTGCTTCTCTTGTTCTTTACCATCGTCGTCAGCTCCTTTCGCACCAGCTGCACCATCATCACCCGCAGCAGCAGCTACTGGAACCGGAGCCGATGCCAACAACTCTCTCGCCGCTGTAAACCAAACTTGGTGATTCGCCAAGTTCGCCTCGAGCTCGTCCACTTTCGCGACAATCGCCGGTAAGTTTTTCCCTTCCGAAATCAAAGCGTCCAACTCGTCCGGACCGATCGTTTGCTTTGGCCTGCCGTTTTCATCCAACTCTGGATTCAACATTGCGTCTGCTTTTTGACGCCACTCGTCCACGAGTTTCCATCGTTTGTTGACTTCTTCGAGAAGTTTCGGATTGAGTTCGTCCAAGTCTTCGGCTTCTTCGTGAAGCTCGTCCAATAAGGCATCTTCGGGTAAGTCTTCTTCCTCTTCCTCTTGTTTCTTTGATGCTTTCGACGACTTGCCGCTCCCTTTCTCCGACGTCCCGGCGGTGCCTTCGATTCTCTCAAGAATAGACGCAAAGCACTCTCTCGCTTTCTCTTCCCAATCCAACGCGCGTAATCGTTTTCTCACCGTAGCCATCGCTGGTAACTCCAAACCAAAGTCTTCGTGCGATAACTCCAATTCTTTAAACGTAATTTCCGCACCTTCTTCGCGCCATCGCGAGACGCAATCTTCCGCTTCTTCGTTCCAAGATTCGGCGTCTTCGACGCGTTCGATCAAAGCGGCGACTTCCTTCACGTAGATGCGCAAGTCCGGCGCCTCCTTGACGAGCTGCTTCGCTTCTTCCAACGTCGGTAGAGGTTGCGCCGTCCCACGTCGAGTGAGCTGTTTACCTTTCAGACACGGTTGCGCGCGTTCGAGCCACGCTTTGGTGGTGTTGACAGTTTCTTGAAGAAAATCGAACCCTTCGAGTTTGAGAGGGATGCTCGCGCCTTCGCGCACAATTTGAGCGACTTCATCGAGAGACTTCCTGTCCGCTTCTCTCTTAGAATTCGCGCATTGAACTGCTTGACGACCTTTTACTTCCCATTTCTTCCCAGCGTCTACGTGGCCTTTCAAACTTATCAAAAGTTTCTCTTCGTCTGGAGCGACTTCGTAGTCTGCAGAGTCGAGTAACTCCTCGCCTTCTTTCACCGCCTTAATCGCGTCGTCGATCGGGTCTTTCACGAGAAGCATGTTCTTAATGTCTTCGGCCCATTGACGAACGGTGATTCGGTTCTTAAGCCACGTCGATTCGGTAACTGTAATTGCGAGCGCTTTCGAAGCTTCCAAGTGTGTCTTCAATTCATCGATTGACGTCATCGGCGTGTCCATCTTGAGCGCTTTATTGACCCAAGCGTACGCGTCGTCGACGGCGGTTTCCATCGTGGTGATCTCGTCGCAATACACACCAAGTTCTTTGCCTTCGTTGAACAACATTTCCGCGTCGTGCAAGGGAGCATTTTTGGTATCCAAAAGCGAAATGGCTCGAGCGCGCCACGTGTGCGTCTCTTCGCGCGCCTTGATGAGCGTTTGCAGCTCCATCGAAGATACCGGCAAACCGTGCGATTCTTTTTCGAGCTCATCGAGATCATGAATTCGTACTAAAGTTGCCGCGGTATCGTCGCCGTCGTCGTTATGGTCTTCGTAACTCGCACGACCACCACCTCTGCCGGTACGACCCGCGCGACCAGGGAGCGCGGCGCGAACTTTTTCCGCCCATTTCGTTGCTTTTTGAATCTGCTCGAACAGTCGATGGTGACTGGGAATCTCCACGGAAATTTTCGTAGAATCTTTCAACAACTTCTCGCACGTTCTCGGGGAAGGGTAAGGTTGCTCTTTCAAAGCGTCTGCGACTCTTTTTTCGATGTTTTCGGCATCAGATTTCAAGTTGGTGTACGATTTCAAATCCGCCGCAGTCATCGGGACCGGTTTCGTCGACAACAGTTCTTCCAATCGGTCCAGCTTCATTCGAGGAACAATTCTGTCCTTCTTGGATACTTTTTGTTCGTCGTCCACGTTAGCCGTCGTAGTCGCCGTAGCACCGGCATCTTCTCTGTCTCCTTTCTTCTCTCCGTCGATAACCATGAGGTCGTTGTCGTCAGCCCCGGCTGGCGCTTTTTCAGCAGCTTCTCCTTCGGCGTCTTTTTCCTCCTCGTCTTCTCGCTCTTCTTTTTCTGTTTCTCCTTCTTCTCCTCCTTCTACGTCGTCCTCTTCTTCGGATAGATCGTCCTCGAGCATGACGTCACCTACCGTCAACTCTTCGCCGTTCATTCTAGCTTTCAAAACCGTCAAGTCGACTTGCCACTTCTTGGCGAGCGCTATTTTCGCGGACAACTTGCGCGTCTCCGCCATCTCGCTTCCGCCCCAAACGAACTCTTCTCCCGCGACTGCTAAACTTTGCAAATCTGCAATTTCCGGCATCGGAGCTTTCTCCAAGGCTTGTTTAACTTTCTTTACCCAGGCGTTGGCTTTAGTAATCCTAGCTTTGCCACAGGCGACTGGTTTGAAGTCCGCGTTGATTTGTTTCCGATGCTCCGCCGAGGTTGATTTCTCAACCGTCGAAACGAGCTTCTCGATATCTTCCAACGTTTTGCGGTAGAAAAGAACTCTGTTGTCCGCCGCGCATTCGCATAATTCCGCGCAATGCCTCAAACACGCTTTCCGCCCGACGTTGCATTTACACACGACGCCGGAGAGGTGTAATATGGAGCGACAGATGGTACATTCCGGATCATCCTCGGCGGTTCGCGGCGACGTTCGCAATCGAGCTTCTTTTGGTTTCTTGACTATAACTACAGCTTCGGCTTCAGACGACGACGACGACGACGGCAACGATGAAGACTTCTTCTTCTTCTTCTTATCGACAACTAACTTCGATCTGACGGTCCCATCCGCGGCGAGCTGTTCCCTCGCTTGGCGTTCTTCGTTCATCATCGTTCGAAGTTCCGGTAACAACCACCTCGCGGTGTTCTCGCTAATCGTCGTCGCTTCTTCTTTTCCTTCATCTTTATCTTCGTCTTCTGCACCAAGTTTCGGTGATGTTGTATCCGCGCTATCGCACAACAACCGCTCGTGACAGAACATCGACAGTTTTCGACACGATCGATATCGCTCCACCGCGTCGGTGCCGTGCGATAACCAATCCGGAGGCGCAAAGTTTACTTTCTCGCTAACGTTGAACCCGCAATCGACTTGCGCGTGGTAACTCTTTGGAAACGTCACGATAAAATCACCCGGGTTTTGCTCGACGCGAAATACCGGCACGTTGTCGTTTCGTAAAGTAGACGGCGGAAGCATCGCGACTACGCGTATCATCGCATCCGGTTGGTTTCCGAACAAATCCGGAACGGCTCGTTTGAACGAGTTCTCCATCGCCTCGCAGGAAGCCGAGGGAATCGCGTACCACATTTTCGCGGCGCCCGCGTGTTGATAGGTGACTGAATACAGATTATTTTCTTCCACGTGCCAACACGTCGAGGCAAACGTCGACCCGACGTATAAATACGGTTGCGACAAACCAGCCACGTGTTCCGGTAAACTTGCTAATAGACTTTCGTGTTCGCCCGGACCTCTCAACACCGGTAAGTTATTCAAATTCCACGGCGATTTTCGCATCTTTGCAACCATTTCGTCCTCTTCTTCTTCCTCCATTTTATCATTATTACCGTCGTTGTTGTCCTCCTCCTCGTCGTCACCGCCGCCGCCAGACTTCTTTTTCGTAGCAAAAGAAGAAGGCGCGTCTCGCATCCTCGGGAACCCGGAGCCTCGTCTCGTGGTGTCGATTTCCGCCGCGGATCGAACCTCGACGTTCTCGTGCGACCCTTCTTCAACCATCTGCCAAAAACTCTCTTCCACGTCTCCGCACGGAATAGTGAACGAACCGTATTGCTGTTGTTGCGCTAAAAGCATCTGTGTTTGTTGCGGATTGTTCCTACCAAAAAACGCTAAATCAAACGCGGCGCACGCCTCTCGAAATCCATCGATGGTATACTCCGCTCCGTCTTCGAATTCAACAGCACGCGCGGCTGCTTCGCATCCGACGCAAAACCATTTCCCTTTCGGCACCTTTTGTAGCGGCGGCGACAAACAGTACGTGTGAAAGCCTTGGTCGCATCCGTCGCACACGAGAAACGTCTCCTCGTCGTCGTGCCCGCTCTGGCCGCAATGCTTGCACGACTGCGCCGTCATGCGTTCAATCTCTAACTGCTCTGCGATTTCTTCTAAACCATTCTCCAATTTTGGTCTTTTCGGTGCCGGTCTGGAACATCGAAACTCTAAATCCAACATCGCCCCGATCAACTCCTTCTCTTCCTCCGTCGGTTCTTCCTCTTTCGTCGTCGTTTCCTCCTTTGAATTTGCCGCTCCTCCTCCTTTCCCGGATGATGCTTTACCTCCTTTCCCTCCTCTTTCCTCCTCGTTCTCCTCGTTTTTCTTCTTCTCCTCATCCTCCTCTTTCCTCCTCATCTTCTCAAACGGCAACACCCACTTCTTATATAAACATTTCAGCGAGAACGAGTTCGACGTCCCGTCGTTCGCGCGCGTTTGCGTCATCCCGGGATCTAAAACCCTCGCGATATCTCTCCACTGTTTGTTCGTTTTCACCGTTTCAAACCCTTTCAAAGGATTGGTGTTGACGAGTTCGTAGAGTTTCTGCACGTCTAACTTCTTCCCTAAAAACGTCGGCCACCGTTCGATCGGTCGGTTGAAGTGCGCGCCCATTTTTTGGCAATAGTCTTGGCGAAATTTTAGGGTTTCATGCTGTCCAAATCCGCTTCGATTTTTCTTCCTTCGTTTTCCTCCTTGGGGGCTGTCGCGCTTCTCGTCGTCGTCGTCCTTTTCGAAGTCGTTGAGTTCGTTCACCGTTTGCACTCTCGTTTGGACTGAAAAAGTCGACGCATCAATCGCCAATCTTGAAGTGTGTTTTGAGCTCGTCGTATTGGTGGTATTGAGCACTGTTTCGGTGAAAAACTCCCGCGCGGTTTTCGGAGGTTGAATTCGGCACAGACCAAACCTCTCCGCTTGTTCGCGTATGGATGAAATGTATCGCAAAGGATCGGAAAATTCTTCCTGAGTTGGACGAAACGTCGGCGCGTCTTCGCAAAACGCGACGCGAGAGGATACTTTTTCTTCGTTTTGGGCGCTCATTTTGTATGCGAAACGCGTTTACGGGGATAAAGACCCGCTCGAAGTATTCCGAATTCTTTCCCGCCGATCTCTTTAGACCTCTCTCCCGTCGTCGAATTCCGAAGGAATTCAACGCGCTCTTTTCGTCTCTAAAACCCGTCTTTATCCGCTCAAAAGAATATCCAGACGACGTTCGCTCGTGGTTTGTGCTCTGGAATACGCTCTCGCGCTCGTTGAGATCGATTTGAGAGCGAGAGGACTCAGGGAGTAAAGAGATGTGCGAGAGAGATATGAAGATTTATCTCCCCAACGAGAAACCAATTGAGAACAAAAAAAAGCGAGAAAAGAATTATTTGAGTACGACTTGAGCACTTACGTAAGTGCTCAAGTCGTACTCTTTTTCAACCCTCTCTGAGTGCTTAAGCGTTACTCTTTCAGTTTTTTTACGTGCTCGAGCTTACTCTCTCGCTCCTTTTTTTGTTTGTTTTTTTTTTCTTCGAGAAAACAGTCGTTCGTTTTCTCAAAGCACTCGCATGTGAAATTGACTCTCTCTCTCTCTCTCTCTGTGAGTATACATACCGTTATGAACAACTTCGACGACGACGGCGAAGGAGGAGGAATTTCAGACGCAAAAGTGTTGACGGGATGCGCGTTCAACGAGGAGATTTCAAAGCTCGCGGTGAGTCGCACTTCCTCGGTCTTAGCCGCGAGCACTTGGAGTGGTGATCTGCATGTGTTTTCCCTCCTCGCGGGTGGTCAAGAGGAGAGTAAAGAATACGTCGGACGGTTCACGAGCGCTTCTTCGTCGTCTTCTGGAGAAATAAAGAGTCCGATTTTAGATTGCGCGTTTTCTCCTTCGAACGGTGATAACGGATGCGTGTGTTTTGGAACTCTTTCTGGTGAGTTGTTGTGCGGAGACTCCGCGACGAGAGTTTTAAAAACAGAAGGAGGAGACCAAAACGTAGTAATGAACGACGATTCGGTAAAAGTCGTCGGAACGCACAAAGACGCGATTAAAAACGTTTTCTTTCTGGAAGATAAACCCGACGTCGTGTTCTCCGCCGGGTGGGATTTGTACTTAAACGCGTGGGATTTACGAATGCCGTCGAGATCGAGGAAGATTTTGAGCAACGCGTTGCCGTTTAAGCCGCACCTGGCGGACGCGAAGAACAATCGAGTTTTATTCGTGTCCGCGGAAGGGAAGGAAAGACGATACGACTCTTCCGTGATTTTGCTGACGAACGCTCCGAGTTTCGAGAGGACAACGAGTCGGTCGTTTTTGAATAAAAAGGATTTTGGAGAAGGACAGGAGCAGCAACAACAACAACTGGGGCAGTATCAACACGTTCGCTCGTGCGCTCTGAGTTTCAATCCAAAGCACTCGTACGGCGCTCAAAGAGAAGAAGAAGAAGAAAGAAGAGACAGCAGCAGGAAACAACAACAAAAACAACAACCGTCGTGCGATTTTGTTTTGGGACTGAGCAACTCGAAATGTTCCGTCGAATTTTTTCGAGAGGAATTGGACGAGAAATACGCGTACAACTTCCTCTGCCATCGAGAAACCGTTCGCGCCGACGACGCGCCTAAGTTCGCCTTCCAGCGGCAACAACAATTTAAGCAAAAAAAGAACCAGCAACGAAAAGTCCTCCTTCACCCGATAAACGGCTGCGCGTTCATTCAACAATCCACCAACCTCCTCGTCACCGGCGGCGGCGACGGAAAAGTCGAGCTCTGGTCCACGAAAACTCGCGAACATTTAGAAACCGTGTGCGATTTAAAAAAAGGCAGTTCGATTTCCCAGCTCGCGGTAAACGAACCCGGCGACTTAATCGCCGTCGCCGTCACAAAGAATAACAACAGCAGCAGTCGCAATACTACTCACTCATCAAAGAGCAGGAAAGTCTACGTCAAGCACTTCCGCCCGGACGAAACGGAAGAGACCGCCACCCGCGCAGCGGAAAAATAATAAGAACGACTTACGCCCGAGAGAGATCATATCATCCAAGCGGAACAGAAAAGCAGCACCAGGAGTCGTCACAGCAGTACTCGAAACACTCGCAGTAATAACAATAGCACCGGTGAAATACATATTCTTTTCTTCGTTCTTTCCATGTACTACCCAAAGAGCGCGAGAGAAAAGCGAATTTTTTGTGTTCACAATTTTCACTAAAACGGCCGTCACATGCGCAAGATAAAACACATGCTGACATCATCATCATCGCTTCGTGTGTCGTCAATTCACCATCGGTATTGCTGCTTTGATGGTCGTCGTGGCACGTCCTCACCCTCGTCGTCGTCGTATACGTCGTCTAAAGCTTTCAACGCGTCGTCTTCGTCCTCGTCTTCGCTTCCAAACGACGTTTTGGAGAATGCGCAAAAGACGATTCAGACGACGGGGAAGCCACTGAAGCATCGTCCACCAAACTTTGATTTCACGGCACTGGTGGCATCCATCGCGTCCATCCGCTCGAGATTACCACTAAAAGTGACCAATTGCATGCAATTAGATCCACACACGCTGACGATGCACTTTATAAACGAGGAGAGGGAGAAGTTGGTGGTGCAATGCAGCTCGCACCCGGATTTTGCACGAGTCGCTTTAGTACCGCGCGGCGAAGCGACATCGAGGACGACGCAGACGATGCAGACGAAAAAGCGAGACCGGTTATCGTTTGGCGTTCTCGCGAACGAGATTTTGAGAGATAAAGTTTTAATCGAAGCGTTTGTGCCGGTGAAGTTTGAACGCGTGTGCGTGTTTCGATTCGCCGAACGCGCCGTCGCCGGCGAGAGCGAATACGAGGTCGTGTGCGAAGTGACCGGGAGGAAGAGTAACGTCATCATAGTAGATTCAAAGACGAGAAATGTGGTCGCTGCGTCGCACCAAGTCGGGGAGAAACAGTCGCAGGTGAGAAGCGTGGTTTTGGGGAAGCCTTACGCGTTTCCGCCGCCGCCGCCGGGGAAAGATCCGATGGAGATTGGAGACTGCGAAGCGTTTCGGAAAGCGATTTTGAACGTCGAGGACGGCGAAGACGATGACAAAAACTTTGGTTCGCTTTCGAAAGCGTTTCAAGGCGTATCACCGGCGTTAGAGCGGACGTTGCGCGCAATAGCCGCCGCCAATGCTACGGTAGGAGCAAATGAGACGAAAACGAGTGAGTATTACGAAGCACTTTTCGATGCGTTTGCGCGATGGCGCGCCAGCGTCGACCGCGCGTTAGAAGCAGTAGAAGACGAAGACGAGCGAGCGAAAAACGTCAAGGCGTATTTTAGCGAGCACACGCGACAGATTCTCCTTCACGAAACGGAAAATGCCGTCATGGTTAAAGACGACGATGAAAATGAGAACGAGAATGAGGACGAAACCCGAAGAACATCACTCGGCGCGATCTTCACAGAAATGTACGAAGAAAAATCGAACGAAAACGAATACGAATCCGAGCGCAACGATTGTTTGAAAGCCGTGAAGACCGCGTTGCAAAAATCCGCGAACAAAAAAGCTGCGTTTGAGAAACAAATCAAAGCCGGCGAGAAGCACGACGAGATGTCCTTGGAAGCGGACGCGATCATGGCGTACGCTTCGCAGTATAAGAAAAACGACGATTTTGTCAACGGTTTTGATTTCGAAACCGGCGAACCGAAAACGTTCAAGGTGGATAAAGATCTCGGCGCGATTGGTACCGCGGAAGCTTTGTATAAAAAAGCGAGAAAGTTAAGGAGAACCGCCGACGCGGTGTTTCCTTTGATGGAAGAGTTAGAGAAAGAAAGAGAATACTTGGAACAGGTGGAGTTTAATTTGCGCGAACTGTCTCTCGGAGCGGTCGACGATGAAGAAACTTCGTCGTCGTCGTCTTCCTTGGAGGACAAGATTGTTCTCGAGGAAATTAAAATCGAGCTCGTGCGCGCCAACTTGATGAAACCGAGAGATAAGCAATCGGCGAACGAAGTTAAAGCGATGAAGGCGAAGAAGAAAAACAACAACAACGGTAGTAATAAAAATAGCAATAGCAAACAGTCGCGGAAAGAGCAACTCATGTCGGGCGTTCGACAGTACGTGGCGCCTTCGGGTAAAATCGTGCTCTGCGGCCGCAACTCTCGAGGGAACGAAGCCGTCTCTCTGCATCTTTCGCAGCCTCAAGACGTGTGGTTTCACGTCCGCGGGGCGCCAGGTTCGCACGTTGTTTTACGACAACAACCTGGCGCGATAGCAAGTGACGAGGATATGCAGTTTGCGGCTGATTTAGCCGCGTTTCATTCGAAAGTTCGGAACGACGGAAAGGTTCAAGTGAGTTACACGTCGCCGAAGAACGTTCGCAAACCGAGCGGCGTATCGAGACTCGGTATGGTGACGATAACGAAAGAAGAGGTGATGATTGGACGACCGGACGATAGCGTATCGTTTAAAAACGGAGAAACCGGCCGCGCGCGAGGAGATGTCACGGAAGACGGGTTCGATTAATCAATCAAAAAGTGCATTAATCCATCATATATGTCTTCAAAGTCTTGTGTATTTGTGGGTGTAAAAAATAAATCAATTTGATGATAGATAGTAAATTATATGAGCCTCCTCTTGTCGCCGTCGTCTTTCGTCGCCGTCCTCGTTCGTCATCGTTTTGCAACTCGTTTTGTCCTCCTCTGTTTTTTCTCTCTCTGTCTCTGTCTCTCTCTCTCTCTCCCCTCTCTATTCCTCTCTCTTTTGTTTTGTATTCGTATCCGTCTCGTCGTTTACGCGCCTTCGGCGGACTTCAAAAACGGATCGATCGGTTTACCCAACGCGTAGACGATGAAACCAATCTCGCTCAAGTGCGCGTGGTCCAAGATATTTCTCCCGTCGAACACAAACGCCGGTTTGTGCATGACTTCGTAGATAGCTCTCCAGTCGTACGTCTTGAACTCGTCCCATTCGGTCATGATGGTCACGGCGTGCGCGTCCTTCAACGCCTCCGTCGGCTTCGAGTAGCACGTGATGCTCTTCATAGCTTCTTCGCCCATGTCCATTCTGACTTGTTCTTCCGGCACTTGCGGGTCAAACAACGCAATCTTGGCACCATCTTCAATCATCCCATGCGCGACGTCAATCGCCGGCGTTTCGCGAGTATCCCCGGTGTCCTTCTTGAACGCAAAGCCGAGCATGGCAATTTTCTTGTTACGAATGGTGTTGAACATGGCGGAAACAACTCTTCTCACGAATCTGGTCTTTTGGTAATCGTTCATGCCAACGACGGAGTACCAGTAATCGGCAACTTCTTGCAATCCGTGGCACTCGCAAATGTACGCCAAGTTCAAGATATCTTTTTGAAAGCACGAACCGCCGAAACCGACCGAGGCGTTCAAAAACTTCGGGCCAATTCTGGAATCTTTACCAATCGCAAAGGAGACTTGGGAAACGTCCGCTCCGGTGCACTCGCACAACGCCGAGATGGCGTTGATGGAAGAAATTCTTTGCGCTAACATGGCGTTCGCGGTCAATTTACTCAACTCCGCGGACCACAAGTTGGCGGTCAAAATTCTCTCCTTTGGCACCCAGTTCGCGTACACTTCGCACAAAGCGGCGCACGCCGCCGTCCCGCGGTCGTTTTCAATCTTCCCACCGATCAAAACGCGATCTGGCATGGTCAAATCGTCAATCGCGGTCCCCTCCGCCAAAAACTCCGGGTTGGACAAAATGTCAAAGTGCACGCCTTCCTGCGGGCAGTTTCTCAACAAAACTTTCTCAATCGCCTCCGCCGTTCTCACCGGAACCGTAGACTTCTCGACGATAATCTTATCGCTGGTCGACCACGCGGCGATATTCCTCGCCGCGGATTCCCAATACGTCAAATCCGCGGCTTTCCCTTTCCCCAAACCGGTCTTCTTCGTCGGCGTGTTCACCGAGACGAAGATGCACTGCGCCGCCCGAATAGCCGCCTCGCAATCCGTGGAAAAGAACAAGTTCTTCCCTCTGCACGCTTTCACGACTTCATCCAATCCGGGTTCGTAAATTGGGAGGTTGTCCGAATTCCACGCGTCGATTCTTTGTTGGTTCAAATCAACCACCGTCACCTATATATCATCATCGCGATAAAAAATCGTGCGGATAAAGAGAAAGATTGCGTGAAGAGATTAGTGTTACATCCAATGTAAGAGGAAAATGAAGAAGAGAAAAGCATCCGGAAGCACGCGCTGCGCTCGAATCTCTCTCTCTCGACCGAGATCGATCGAATCGAGAAAAGCGAGAGAGAGAGGTTGGAGCGAGAGAGACGCGCGTAAAAGTTCTCAAACGAACTTTGCGATTTTACGAGAGAGACGAGAGAGAAGATTGTGCGAATCCATCGTCTCCTTTTCCCCCGCGCTCTGCGTCAAATCATCGTCTCTCACAAAAAAATAACATGTTTATAGTATTACCTCGATGTGCGGGCACTTCAGAGCGATCATGGCCATGGTCGGTCCGCCGACGTAGCCGGCGCCGATGCAGCAAACTGAATTAAAAGATGATGTGATGATAAAGAGAGGAAACGTCAGTACGTGAGAGCACGAGAAGAAAACTTGTGGTTGAGATGGAAACAAAACTCCGAGACGAAGATCAGGCCGCTCGAGACACACACAGACACGCGCACACAAACGCACGCACAAACGCATTTTGAAAGGAGAGAGAGAAAGAATACGAACGCGAAGAAAGCGCAACATGGGAACAAAAGAGAGAGAGAGAAGGAGAGAAAAAGAGCCGCAGGAAAGGAACAAAGAGCGCGTACTTTTGGTAATCTTGACCATTTCTTTCGTTTTCTTTGACGTGTACGAAGTGTCGAGAGGAAAGGACTTTGGTGTTTTTTCAAGGCAAATGCACTCGAGAAATTTTGGTCGCACAATGAAGCACTCAGAAATTTTTG
>ERZ651776.904-NODE-904-length-38489-cov-8.818442_pt1 | contig 38489 bp, 35 predicted proteins | sample MGYA00514761_ERZ651776 | MGnify/ENA metagenome assembly ERZ651776
AACTGAGCGCGACAGAAAGGAGAACAATGTCGGCTCTTCGTCACCGGGCTGCGATTCAAGCTTTTCCCAGTCGATGGTTCGGCCATCCAACCGCGGCGGGGTACCCGTTTTTAAACGACCAAGTGGCAACTCAAAAGAATCTATCCGCTCGGCAAGTTTGACCGAGGCTTTATCCCCCATCCGACCACCGGACCTGGATATATCACCAATATGGATGACGCCGCGAAGGAAAGTACCGGTCGTTAGAACGACCGAGGTTGAGGAGATCTTGGTCTGGTCCGCCATAACGACACCTGACACCCGGTCTCCATTAAGGAGAAAGTCGACCACTTCACCTTCGATAATTGTCAGGTTTTCCTGTTGCTCCATTTCCGAAAGCATCTCGGTCTGATAGATTTTACGATCTGCCTGGGCTCGTGGACCCTGTACAGCTGGGCCTTTCCGTCTATTCAGCAATCTAAATTGAATACCTGCTTTGTCCGCAACACGCCCCATGACGCCATCCATCGCGTCAATTTCGCGCACAAGATGCCCTTTACCAAGACCTCCGATCGCGGGGTTACAGGACATTACGCCGATCCCATCCCGTGACATCGTAACAAGGGCCGTTGACGCGCCCATTCTTGCAGCTACATGCGCGGCTTCTGCACCTGCATGTCCGCCGCCGATCACAATGACATCAAAATGTTTCACGTGAAACACTCCATCTATTTACCCAAACAAAAGCTAGAAAAGATCACATCCAAGAGATTTTCAACATCAATGCGGCCAACCAGCGCCTCTAGCGCCCGAATCGAATGGCGCAGTTCCTCTGAAGCTATATCATACTGATCGGGCCCGCGATCCAGTACTGACATTGAAACGGACAATCCGTCGGCGGCTTTTTGCAGCGCAATGCGATGCCTCTCATGCGTTGCCAGCCCAGCGGTCAAGCTACGAACCCCAAGAATAGCTTGGATCTTAGCAACAAGCTCAGACACCCCCTGCCCCGTAACACCAGATATCGAATTTTCCGGACTGCTACGCAAATCGGCCTTTGGAAGCAAACGAATATCATCAGGCATAGCAGCAACAGGGAGGTCTTCATCTGCTTCAACTAAGAAAATCCGCAAATCGGCATCCGCCGACCGTCTTAATGCCCGATCGATGCCAATCGCTTCAACCTCATCAGCACCCTCACGCAATCCGGCCGTGTCCAAAAGAGTAACAGGAAGGCCGCCAAGATCCATACGAACCTCGATCACATCACGGGTCGTTCCTGCCACAGCAGAGGTAATCGCAGCATCGCGTCCGGCAAGTGCGTTTAGAAGGGTGGATTTTCCAGCGTTCGGCCGACCAATAATTGCTACTTCAAAACCTGTCCGGATACGCTCTGCCGTATGGGTGCCTACGATCTCTTTTAGCAATTCTTGGTTAACATCGGTAAGAAGGCTGCGTACCTCGGGGGACACATCAACTGGAACATCTTCATCAGCGAAATCTATCGTAACCTCAAGCAGCGCTGCCGCGCGAATTAACTTTTCACGCCATGCTTCAACCCGTTGCCCAAGATGACCAGATAAAACCCTAAGCGCTTGTTTTCGCTGCGCTTCTGTTTCGGCCTCGATCAAATCACCCAGACCTTCAACCTGCGTCAGATCAAGCTTTCCATTTTCCATCGCACGGCGCGTAAATTCACCAGGTTCCGCAAGCCGCGTATCGGGGAAAGTTGACAGCAACGCCAAAACAGCGCGCACAACTGCGATGCTGCCATGAAGATGCAGTTCAACAACATCCTCGCCTGTAAAACTGCTTGGGCCCTTGAATGTAACGACCAAGGCGTTGTCGATCACACCGCCATCATGGCCGATGATCGGCCGCACAGCAGCGTGCCTCACCTCCGGTAACGGAGAAGCGATCTTTTCAGCAATTTCAAACGCCATGATACCAGAGATACGAACTACGCAAACCCCGGCACGCCCCTGCGCCGTGGCTTGAGCGAATATCGTATCCATAAGACTTAACCCACTGTTATAATGTAATAACTTAGGTGTTCATCGAATCAAAAAAGTCTGAGTTAGACTTAGTTTGCTTGAGCTTCCCAAGCAGGAATTCGATGGCATCGGTTGTCCCCATCGGGTTCAAGATCCGACGTAGAACAAAGGTCTTTTGCAGATCAACTTTATCGATCAACAGATCTTCTTTGCGCGTACCTGACTTGAGAATATCAATCGCTGGGAAGACACGCTTGTCAGCAATCTTACGATCCAGCACGATTTCAGAGTTACCGGTACCTTTGAATTCTTCAAAGATGACCTCGTCCATCCGGCTACCCGTATCAATCAGGGCGGTCGCAATAATGGTCAGTGACCCACCTTCTTCGATGTTGCGTGCCGCACCAAAGAAACGCTTGGGGCGTTGAAGCGCGTTTGCGTCGACACCACCGGTCAAAACCTTACCGGACGATGGCACAACTGTGTTAAACGCGCGGCCCAAACGGGTGATCGAATCAAGCAAGATGACGACGTCGCGCTTATGCTCAACCAAACGCTTGGCCTTTTCGATCACCATCTCGGACACCGCAACGTGGCGTGTTGCTGGTTCATCGAAGGTGGACGATACCACTTCACCCTTCACACTGCGCTGCATGTCGGTGACTTCTTCCGGGCGTTCGTCGATCAGCAAGACGATCAGATAGCATTCCGGGTGGTTTTTTTCGATAGAATTGGCGATATTTTGCAGCAGAACCGTTTTACCCGTGCGTGGTGGGGCAACGATCAGACACCGCTGGCCTTTCCCGATCGGGGAAACCAAGTCGATGATCCGCGCAGAGCGGTCCTTGATCGTCGGGTCTTCGACCTCCATCGTCATACGCTCGTCAGGGTAAAGCGGCGTCAGGTTTTCAAATGCAACTTTGTGACGCGCCTTTTCAGGGTCTTCAAAGTTGATTTTGGTGACTTCGGTCAGGGCAAAATAGCGTTCTGTATCATCAGGAGCCTTAATTAGACCCTCAATCGTGTCCCCGGTGCGCAAGGAATGCTGGCGCAGCATTTCAGGCGACAGGTAAATATCATCCGGGCCCGGCAGGTAGTTCGCTTCTGGCGAACGCAAGAATCCGAATCCGTCCTGAAGCACTTCCAACACGCCGTCACCCGAGATTTCCCAGCCTTCATCCGCGCGTTCGCGCAGGATCTGGAACATCATCTCGCCTTTGCGCATGGTCGAGGCGTTTTCGATCTCAAGCTCTTCGGCCATCGCCAGAAGGTTCTTGGGGGTCTGCGCCTTTAGATCAGCCAGGTTGAGCGTTTCGATTGTCATGGAAATATCCTGTTCCGGCCCAAGCGGTTTGGGCGGGTCGTGTCATAAGAATTTGGCGGGCAAATGCATCCCCGGACGGGGTACGTCAGGACCATTAGGCCAAAAGGGCTGTTTCGTCAATCCGCTTAGAATTTGACGACGACGGACAGGACAATCAGGATCATCAGCAGCGTCGGGACTTCGTTCATCATCCGGTATTGCCTGCCAGTCAGGTTATTTTTCCCCTTAGCAAAGCCATTGACGCGCGCCGTCAGCCATTCGTGAAACACTGTCATTGAAATCACGCCTACGGCCTTCGTCCAGGGCCATACAAGCGACCAATCGACGATACCAGGGGTGAACACCAGACACAGGCCAAAGACCCATGTGGTGATCATTGCAGGGCGCATGATCACATTTGAAAGTTTATATTCCATCATCGTGAACAGATCATGGGTTTCACCGGTAAGGCCCACCCGCTCCGTGTGATGAACCAAAAGGCGCGGCAGATAAAACAACGCTGCCATCCACGAGATCACAGCCATGATATGGATCGACTTTGTCCAAGGGTAAGCTAGGGCCAGAAAGTCAGACATATCACGCTCCGTTCATTGATCCCTTTCTATAATAAATAAGAAAAGAAGAAAGATGATGATGTAAGTAGGGAGGCTGATTTCTGTGGATTAATGAGATATACCAGTGCTTATCCACCTGTGTATGATAGATGAAGGTGGACGGTGACAACTAAATCATATGTTAATATTAATAAACAATATCAATACTTTAATTCTGAATTATAACTCTAAAATCCGTGAAAAATCTGTGGATAAGTTAGGGATACTTTGATGTCACTGTGACGCAGCTTTATCCTTATCCCTCGCGGTATAAACCGCGAAAAGTGCCGCGGAAGGCGCGATTTTTACATAGGCCAACAGCAACTCTCGCATTCTGAGGGATAAGTCCCTAAAAACTTCTTAACTTCACACACAGGTTATCAACATGGCACAACAACCGCTTATTCTTGCCTCAGGCTCAAGCATCAGAACGCAGTTGCTCCGGCAGGCGAATGTCGCCCATGAAATCAGCGTCGCGCGAATTGACGAAGAAATGATTAAGGCAGCCCTGATGGCGGACTCTGCCCCGCCGCGCGACATCGCTGACACCCTGGCCGAGATGAAGGCCCGCAAGATCAGCGATAAAAATCCCGGTGCCTTGGTGTTGGGCTGTGATCAGGTTCTTGATCATCGCGGCAGCCTACTGTCCAAGCCCAAGACTCCAGAAGACGCGATTGCCCAGTTGACTGCATTGCGCGGGGATCGCCACAGCCTGCTGTCCGCTGCTGTGATTGTCGAAGATGGTAAACCGATCTGGCGCCACATCGGTCAAGTGCGCCTGCGGATGCGCGATGCCTCTGACGCTTATATCGCGGACTATGTGGCGCGCAATTGGGACAGCATCCAGCATGCAGTCGGGGCCTATAAGCTGGAAGAAGAAGGTGTGAGGTTGTTCAGTAGTATTGAAGGCGATTACTTTAATGTCTTAGGATTGCCCCTGTTGGAATTGCTGAACTATTTGACGCTTCGGGGGGATTTGACCGCATGAGCCTGCCTAAAATACCGCTAGCCGCGGTGATCGGATCTCCGATTGCGCATTCGAAATCCCCGCAGATACATGGGCATTGGCTGAAAACACTTGGCATTCAGGGGGCCTACATCCCGATGGATGTCGCCCCCGAAGATCTCCAACAGGTTTTGCAAACCCTGCCCAAGATGGGTTTCGTCGGTGCAAATATTACCATCCCTCATAAAGAGGCCGTGATGGACATGGTCGATGTCATCACCGACCGTGCCGCTTTGATCGGGGCAGTAAACACGCTGACTTTTCGCGCCGATGGAAAGATTATGGCTGATAATACAGACGGCTACGGTTTTATCGAAAACCTGCGCGCTGGTGCGCCGTCTTGGAAGGGCACGGATGGCCCCGCCGCCGTTTTGGGTGCCGGTGGCGCTGCGCGTGCCGTTATTGCGTCCCTATTGGATGCAGGTGTGCCGGAAATCATGCTGTCCAACCGCACACGGGTTAGGGCCGACCGGTTGAAATCGGTCTTTGGCGGGCGTGTGACTGTTTACGATTGGGTGAAGGCTGGCAATATGTTGGATCACGCCGCGTTGGTTGTGAATACCACCTCTCTTGGGATGATCGGCAAGCCAGCGTTGCGGGTACCGCTGGATGGGTTGCGCGCCTCGACGGTCGTGACCGATCTGGTCTATGCCCCATTGAAAACCATGCTGCTTGAAACCGCCGAAGAAGCAGGGTGCATCACTGTCGATGGTCTGGGCATGTTATTGCATCAGGCCGTGCCGGGGTTCGAGCGTTGGTTCGGTACCCGACCCCAAGTGGACCGCGCCACGCGTGCGGCGGCACTGCGCTGATGTTTATTCTGGGGCTGACGGGATCCATCGGTATGGGTAAATCAACAACGGCGGCTATGTTCGCTGATGCAGGATGTGCGGTTTGGGATGCAGATGCCGCTGTGCATAGGCTCTATTCAAAGGGCGGTGCCGCTGTTCCGGCATTTCAAGCCGCCTTTCCGGACGCGGTGGTAAATGGTGAAGTATCACGGCCAGCGCTGAAAACCATCATCGGCCAAGACCCCACCGCCCTGAAAAAGATCGAAGCGATCGTGCATCCGCTGGTCGGTCAGGATCGCGCGGCGTTTCTTGAAGCGGCACAATCCGATATCGTGGTTCTCGACATTCCGCTGATCTTCGAGACTGGCGGAAATAAACGGATGGATGCGGTTGCATGTGTCACTGTTTCGGCGGAAACACAGCAAGAACGCGTGATGGCGCGGGGCACAATGACGCTGGAACAGTTTGAAAATATCCGCGCCAAGCAGATGCCAAACGCCGAAAAATGCGCGCTTTCGGACTATGTGATTGAAACCGATACGTTGGACCATGCCCGCGCCCAAGTGTTGGCCATCATTGACGACATCAAAGGAAAACTGACCCATGCGTGAGATCGTTCTTGATACTGAAACCACCGGTTTTGACCCTGAAAGCGGTGACCGGATCGTCGAGATTGGTGCCGTTGAACTGATGGGTCACATGGCGACGGGCAAAACCTATCACCAATATATCAACCCCGAACGCGGTATGCCTGACGAGGCGTTTCAGGTGCACGGGCTGGGTGATGATTTCCTGCGTGACAAGCCCAAATTTGCCCAAATCGGTCGGGATTTCCTTGATTTCATTGGCGATTCCAAGCTGATCATCCACAATGCGGCCTTTGACATCAAATTCCTGAACGCCGAACTTAAATGGATGAACCTGCCACAAATCCCTTGGGCGCAGGCGCTTGATACGCTTGCGATTGCGCGCAAACGCTTCCCCGGCTCGCCCGCGTCGCTTGATGCGCTGTGCCGGCGGTTCAACATCGATAACACGTCGCGCACATTGCACGGTGCCTTGCTGGACAGTGAAATTCTGGCGGAAGTTTATCTGGAACTGATCGGCGGGCGGCAACCTGATTTCGGCCTGTCCACACAGCCTCAGCGAAAAGAAGGCGATACGTCGGTTGATTGGACACCAAAACCGCGGCCAACACCCCTGCCCTCGCGGATCTCGCAAGACGAAGCCGCCGCCCACGCTGAATTTGTCAGCAAGCTAGGCGACGGCGCTGTTTGGAAAACGATTTAAGCGTCGGCTTTTGGCGGGTTCTCGGCCTGACGTCGCGCGATTTCGTTCCGGTACAGAGCCACAAAATCGATGTTCTCAAGGTTCAGCGGCGGAAAGCCACCGTCGCGCGTGATGTCGCTGACCACACGGCGCAGGAACGGGAAAATCATGCGCGGGCATTCGATCAACAAGAACGGGTGCATCTGGTCTTCCGGGACGTTTTCAATGTTGAAAATGCCGACGTAATCAATCTCTAGCAAAAACAGCGTCGCGTCGCCGTCTTTGGCTTTGGAGGTTACTTGCAGCTTGATCGCGGATTCGTACTGGTTTTCGGCAGACCGCTTCTTCGCATCCAGATTGACCTGAACCTGCACGTCGGGTTGCACGTCGGACGGTGCACCTTTTTGTGCCATGATGTTCTCAAAGGACATATCACGGATGAATTGACCCAAGATGCGCATTTGCGGCTGTGGGGCTTGGGTTGGGGCGGTTTGTTCTTCTTCAGCCATCTATCGGGCTCCTTCGATCTGAAAAATAATTTACGCGGGCATACCAGCTTCGTGGGCTGCGCTCAATGCTTTGTCCAGCCGGACGGATCTTTGGCAAGCCGTTCCTCTTCGGAAAGCTCGTGATATTCGCCATCGATGACGTCCCCTTGCATGGGACGGTGCGGGTGGCGGTTGGGTTTTTGACCAAAATCGCCCGACATGTTTACGGTCCCGCTAACATTGATCTTGCTGCGGATCGCGTTGAATGCTGCCTTCCGAACACCGGGCACCAGCAAGGCAAAGCCGACAGCGTCGGTGAAAAACCCCGGCGTCAGCAGCAAAGCACCAGCAAACAGGATCATCGCCCCATGGACCAGCGGTTCCGTGGGATCGCGGACCTCGGACAAGGAGGATTTGATCTGACTAAGGGCCATCGCGCCTTGCGTGCGCATCAAAGACGTCCCGAGGATCGCCGTCAAAATAACAATCGCCAGTGTCCAACCGAGGCCAATTGCCCCACCTACCTGAATAAAAAGTGTTATTTCTATCAACGGTACAGCGATAAACGCTAAAAATAGCCACATGGCTAGGGTCCTTTCATAAGGGCCAGAGTGGACTTGGCCCGGTTCACACCCTACATAAGGATCAATGAACGATCTTTCCATGTTTCTCACCAAGAGGTACCTATGAATTCGCCCATGATACAGCTTCTGGTGCTTGCCGGTATCGCCGTGTTTCTGATCCTGCGTTTAAAGAATGTGCTTGGCACACGCGAAGGATTTGAGAAGACGCCAGAAATAGACGCGAAACCCCAAAAGGCATCCGGCCCGGCGTTCGAAGTGATCGAAGGCGGCCCTGACCTTGATATTATCGACCACGCTCCTGAAGGGTCCGACACGGCGTTGGCCTTGGCGGATATGAAGCGGGTCGAACCGTCCTTTGGCGTCAGCGACTTTCTGGGCGGTGCACGCGGTGCCTACGAGATGATCGTGATGGGCTTTGAGCACGGCAATCTGGATGACATCAAACCGTTCCTTTCCGAAGACATCTACGAAAGTTTTGTCGATGGCGTTGCCGCCCGCGAAGATCAGGGGCTGACCGTTGAATCCACCTTCATCGGCATCCGCGAGATGGAACTGGAAAAAGCTACAATCGATAAAAATACCAACGAGGCAGAGCTGACAATTCGTTTCGTCGCCGAGTTGACCTCTGTGGTGAAGGACAAAGAGGGCAATGTTGTCGAAGGCAGCCCTACGGAAGTCAAACGTCAAAAGGACACGTGGGTCTTTGCGCGTGTCATGGGTTCGGATGATCCAAATTGGCTTCTCGTTTCTACAGACGGTTAAGATGTGCCTGTGCGGGTGCAATACTGGGGGCGGGCCTGATGGTGCCGCCCGCTTCTGCTGATGTGACGTATACAGTGATGGATTTTTCCCAGCTTGACGGCTGGGAAACTGACGATCACGCCGCAGCACTCAAAACCTTTCAGAACACTTGCGGAGACATGAAGGACGTCGATTGGCGCAACCTGTGCAAATTCGCGAATTCAGATCCTGAACCGCGCCAGTTCTTTGAACTTTTCTTTCGTCCCGTGTTGATCGACGATGGCCAGGATGCGCTGTTCACTGGCTATTTCGAACCGGAACTTGATGGCGACCTATACCCGTCCGCGCGCTATCGCTATCCGATCTACGCCATGCCGCCCGAGGCCAAGCAAAACAATCCGTGGCTGACGCGCCGCGATATTCTGGGCACCGATGTGATGAAGGGGCGCAGTCTTGAAATCGCCTATGTCGATGATCCGGTTGAACTTTTCTTTTTGCAAATTCAGGGTTCCGGCCGCATCCGATTGCCCAACGGCAACTTTATCCGTGTCGGGTATCGCGGTGCGAACGGGCATCCCTATCGGTCTATCGGGGTCGAACTGGTTCGGCGCGGGGTCTATGACGCCCACCAAGTCAGCGCCGATGTGATCAAGAACTGGGTGCGCCGTAACCCTGCCGAGGGGCGCGAATTGTTGTTTCACAATCCGTCCTACGTGTTCTTCCGCGAGGTCAGCAAAGTACCCGCTGATCAAGGCCCGCTTGGGGCGATGAACCGGTCCGTGACAACCAAACGCACAATTGCGGTGGACCCGAGTTTCGTCCGCCTTGGGTCGCCGGTCTGGATCGAAAAGGCAGGTGCCAAACCGATGCACCGCCTGATGATCGCGCAGGATACCGGATCAGCCATCAAGGGTGCGCAGCGCGCCGATGTGTTCTTTGGCACAGGTGATACTGCCGGACGCGAGGCAGGCAAACTGCGCGATCCGGGCCGGATGATGGTGTTGATGCCGATCCAGCGCGCCTATGCCATGCTGCCAGAGCCGCTGCTATGAAGCGCAAGCGCCTGAACAAGGATGACCTGTCACTGTGGCAAAAGGTGACCGAGCGGACTGAAAAGTTGGACATGAACCAACTGTTCCGCCCTGAAATTGACGGCCCCCCGCCAAGCGCCCCGCAAATCAGGAAATCGACTTCGGTTGTCATGGGCAAACCCAAACCGAAACCACGCCTTAGCACTCATGATTTAATGCCGTCCCTGCCCGACCAGATCCGCAAGGCACCTGTCCAGATGGACAGCAAGGCATTCACCAAACTGAAGCGCGGCAAGATCAGTCCCGAAGGTCGGATTGATCTGCATGGTATGACGCTGGACCGTGCCCACCCTGCCCTGACGCGGTTCATTTTGAACGCGCATAAGAATGGAAAACGTCTGGTTCTGGTCATCACCGGCAAAGGCAAGATGCGCGACGAAGGCGGGCCAATCCCCGTCCGCCACGGTGTCTTGCGCCATCAGGTGCCGCAATGGTTAGCCATGGCACCGCTGGCCAGCGCCGTCATGCAGGTCAGTCAGGCCCATATCAGCCACGGCGGCGGTGGTGCCTATTACGTCTATCTGCGCCGTCACCGCTGAAGGCGGGCCAGCTTGCCTTGATATTTCAAGACGCCTGCCGTCGCCATGGCGGCTGCAATTACATAATAGATCGCAATCGGGATCATCTGTTCAGGGAAATTCACCCCCAGATCGATAAACAGCCCGGTAACACCTGGCCCGATCGCCGACCCGAATACCATCAACGCCGCCGCAACCGCCTTGATCGACCCGATGTACCGCGTGCCATAGAATTCAGCCCAAAATACGGAAGTTGCAGTCGCCTGCATCCCCTGCCCGACACCAAATATCATCAATCCGATGCCAGCCACGAAAATCGTATCGGCATAGGCCAGCACGGCAAAGGACAACGCAAAGGGCAACATCTGCACTGGCGTCACCCGGTTGACGCCAAAGCGGTCAACGGCCCAGCCGGAAACGAAAGTCGAGATGACAGATGTAACCGTATAAAGCGGCATCAGGGCGACGAAACTGACCAAAGACCAACCTTTGACCTCGGTCAGGTGGACCTGTTGGAAGAACAGCGCGGTGCCCCAAGCCGCTGGGCCAATAATCATCGGGATCATGAGCCAAAACAACCCGTGGCGCATCATCTGCATTCGCGTCCAATGCATGCCGTCCATTCCCACCACTTGGGTGGTTTCGGCCATCGATTGCGGGGTGCGTTCCTGACGCAATAGCGCCAGCATCACGGGCATGGTGACCAGCACAAGCACTGCGGCCAGCACCCAAAGGCTACGCCAATGAAAAACGGCGAAAAGGGCCACAAAAACCACAGGCAAGACCGCCTGCCCCATGGCAAACCCCATCGACGATAGTGAAAGCGCCTTACCGCGCGTCGCCTCGAACCAGCGGACCATCGCAACGGCACCCAGTTGCGACATCATCCCCTGACCGGTCAGGCGAAGCGCATAGATAACGAAAATCAGCGCGATCCAGTTTGGCACAGCTGCCATCGCCAGACAGGCCGTCGCCAATGCAATCATCACCCAAAATGACAGGTGCCTGACCCGGAAACGGTCCGTCAAAACCCCCGCCCAGACCATTGTGATCGCGGAAAGCGTCGTGCCAATCGTGTAGATGCCGCCCCACTGCCCATCGCTTAGGCCAAAGCTGCCTTTAATATCACCCGCGAAAAGCGAGATGAAATAGGTCTGCCCATAGGATGACGTGAATGTCAGCAGAAAACCTGCCAACAAAAACAGCCAATTGGCGCGGATAAACTGAAGGTATGCCATGCGCCAACATTCTCAGGCGCATGGCGGAAAGAAAAGAGTTAAAGTACGTAGCGCGACAGATCGGTGGATCTGGTCAGTTCGCCCAGGTTCTTTTCAACGAAATCGCCATCAACAACGACCTTTTCCCCACTGCGATCCGGCGCGGTAAAGGAAAGCTCCTCGAACACACGCTCCATCACGGTGTAAAGCCGACGGGCACCGATGTTTTCGATGGATTGATTCACATCTGCCGCGATCTTGGCCAGCGCTTTTATCCCGTCTTCGGTAAAGGACACCTCGACCTCTTCGGTGCCCATCAGGGCGGTATATTGCAAGGTCAGGGCGTTGTCGGTTTCGGTCAGAATACGCACGAAATCACCTTCAGTCAGGGCGCGCAGTTCGACGCGGATCGGCAAACGGCCCTGCAATTCGGGCAGCAGATCAGATGGTTTGGCGATATGGAAGGCACCCGACGCGATGAACAGAATATGGTCAGTCCTCACCGGCCCGTGTTTGGTCGAGACGGTGGTGCCTTCGATCAAGGGCAGCAAATCGCGCTGCACACCCTCGCGGGACACGTCGCCGCCGCGGGCATCGGACCGTGCGCAAACCTTGTCGATTTCATCCAGAAATACGATGCCGTTTTGTTCAACCGCGTCAATTGCGGCACGGTTCACGGTTTCGTCGTCCAGCAGCTTGTCCGCTTCTTCGCCGATCAACACCTCATAGCTTTCGGCGACAGTCAGCCGTTTCTTGACCTTGCGGCCGCCCATGGCTTTGCCGAACAGATCGCCAAGGTTCATCATGCCCATGCCACCGCCGGGCTGCCCGGGGATATCCATGGTGGGAAAAGGCGACGATGTATCAGACACCTCAAGGTCGATCATCGTCGCGTCTAGCTCTCCGGTTTTCAGCTTTTTGCGGAACATTTCGCGGGTGCCTTCGCGGGCATCTTCGCCGGCAATGGCGTCAATCACGCGTTCTTCGGCGGCTTTATGAGCGCTGACTTTGACGTCTTCACGCATGTGGTCGCGGGTCATCATGATGGCACTGTCAACAAGATCACGGATGATCTGTTCAACGTCGCGGCCCACATAACCTACTTCGGTAAACTTGGTCGCTTCGACCTTGAGGAAAGGCGCGCGCGCCAGTTTGGCCAATCGGCGGCTGATTTCTGTCTTGCCGACGCCTGTGGGCCCGATCATCAGAATGTTCTTGGGGTACACCTCGTCGCGCAAATCATCGCCCAGCTGCTTGCGGCGCCAGCGGTTGCGCAGGGCCACGGCAACGGCGCGCTTGGCGTCGTTCTGGCCGATGATAAAGCGATCAAGTTCGGATACGATTTCGCGGGGGGTCAGATCGGTCATTGTTTGATTTTCTCCACCGTCAGGTTGCCATTTGTATAAACACAGATGTCCGATGCGATTTTCATCGCGTCACGGGCAATGGTTTCTGCATCTCGTTCGCTGTCCATCATGGCGCGGGCTGCGGCCAACGCGTAATTTCCACCTGAACCGATGGCAGCCACGTCATGTTCAGGCTCTAGCACGTCACCGGCACCGGTTATCACCAGCAGTTCGGTGCCATCAGTGACAATCAGCATCGCTTCGAGTTTCTGCAGATATTTATCGGTGCGCCAGTCTTTGGCCAATTCGACACTCGCACGGGCCAACTGCCCTGGCGTCGCTTCAAGCTTGGCCTCAAGGCGTTCCAACAAGGTAAACGCATCCGCCGTCGATCCGGCAAAGCCAGCGACCACGTCAAATCCACCAGGGCTAAGCCTGCGCACCTTGCGCGCGGTGCCTTTTATAACGGTTTGGCCCAGACTGACCTGCCCATCACCAGCGATGACGACTTCACCGGCTTTTTTCACACCGATGATGGTGGTCCCGTGCCATCCGGGGAATTCTTGGCTCGACATGCGCGGTCTCCTTTTCTTGCCTCCTATATGGCCGCAGCAAAGCCGCGCCACAAGGGCAGGGTCCCTTGTGGCAAAGTCTTGCCACCGTTAGCGTTGCCCTATGACCCAAGATCCAACCGTTCATTTCCTGCTTGAGCCCGAACTGCGCGAAGCTGCGCAAGCGGGTGACCATCCGTTTATCGCCAAAATGGCGTTGGTGCTGGAATCTGCCAGCTTTAGGGTCGCATATCGGGGTCATAACGATACAGACCGCAGTGCCGAAACCTATGTGCTTAGCCACATGAAGGCCCCGCCGACCAACCGCGGCCTCGTCTTCCGGCGCGTCTATGAATATCCGTTCTGGCAAATAGAAGCCTCGGCTGAACGGTGGGAATGGGATGTCGCCAAATCCACGTTTGATCCGGCGCAGATTTCGGCGCAAGACGCGGCGCAATTTTACGCGTTCTGGCAAAAACGCCAGTATCAGGACGCGCCGATGCAGACCTCGCGGGCGGGGTTCATCTATGTCCCTTTGCAAGGTCGGTTAAGGGATCGCCGGTCGTTTCAGTCTTGCAGCCCGCTTGAGATGATCGAACACTGCCTTGCCCATGACCCGTCGCGTCAGGTTATCGCAACGATCCACCCGAACGAGATTTATTCTGATGCAGAAATCGCGGCGCTCGAGGCGATGGAACGCAAACACAAACGGCTGCGCGTCGATGTGGGCGACATGGTTCCGCTGTTGCAAGGCTGTGATTATGTGGTCACGCAAAACTCAAGCGTCGCATTTGCGGGGTATTTCTTTGGCAAGCCCGCGCTGTTGTTCGGCAAGATCGACTTTCACCATATCGCGGTACAGGCCGACATGGGCAATCTGGCGCAAAGCTTTGCCCAAGTGTCCAAGGCCAAGCCGGAGTATGCAAAATATCTGTATTGGTTCTGGCAAGATCAAAGCATCAATGCCGGGCGTGATGACGTCTATGGCAAGATCACAGCGCGGTTTCGACGTTTTGGCTGGCCCATAGATTAAGGGCGCATCGTTTCCGACACGCCCTTTGAAATTCTCATGTTGCCAAAGGCTTAGATCGACTCTTCGATCCAGCTTTGCAGGGCTGCCTTAGGGCGGGCACCTGCCATGTTCGATACGACTTCGCCGTTTTTAAAGATGAACAGTGCCGGAATACCGCGAACACCCATTTGTGCCGGGCTGTTGGGGTTTTCATCAACGTTTACTTTGACGATCTTTACCTTGCCGTCCATTTCAGCCGAAAGCTCCTCAAGCGAGGGGCCGATCTGCTTGCATGGGCCGCACCATTCTGCCCAGAAATCCACAACTACGGGGATATCTGAATTCTTAACTTCGGCGTCGAATGTTGCGTCTGTGACTGCGACGGTGGCCATGGTGCTCTCCTGACAGCGATTGATTAGAGTGCGAACTTATGTAGCCACAGCACCGTCGTCAAGGTTGAGCGCGCGCGATAGGGCGTTTGTGATCAGTCTATCGGGCAGGGTCATCAAGGTCGCATTCCGGGTCCAAAGTATCGCGGTGCGGATGTCGTGATCGGGGAACACCTGACGTAATGCGGCGGCATAGGCGCCCATCTGGCGCAGCAACCCTTCGGGGCAGGCGTCCGGTGTGTGGGGCACCACGCGGTTTGTTTTGTAGTCGATGGCCAAGACCTCGGTTTCGGTCACAAGCAACCTGTCGATCGTGCCGTGAATGCGTTTGCCAGCAATCGCCGCCGTGATCGGCACCTCTGCCAGCGCACTGGGGTCAAAGATGTGCCGGATGTCGGGGTTTTCCATCAGGGTAATCGCCTCGTCCAGCGCGGTTCTGGCGATCTGCGGATCATAGCCGTCGCTCAGCGTCTTCAGCACGCTATCCCACATGTCGCTTTGCATCAGGGGCAGGGTTTCCAGCATCCTGTGCACAAGGTTGCCATAGGATTTCGCAGCGTCTTCGGCCATGCCCTCTTCGCCGGCAAGCGCTTTGGCACCACCAAGATCAGAGGGGGAAGTGGTCTTTTCTCGTTCGGGAATGCTGCTGATGGGTTGGTCAAAAATCGGCTCTAACACGGGGAAAATGCGGGGTTCTTGCGCCTTGGTGCGGATGGGCAGCCCGTCCCAGTCACCATGCTGGAACCGCAGCACACCGGTTTGACCCACAGGTGCCGCACCAGCCTGACCCATCGCGGCACCGACCATCTGATACCAACTGCTTTCGTCTTTGGGCAAATCCCCTGCAGCAGCAACGATCAGCCATTTTTCCGCGCGTGTCATCGCCACATAAAGCAAGCGCAGGCGTTCGTTCATTTCGCGTTCTTTGCGCGCATCCAAAGCCGCGCGCATGGCGCTTGGCATATCCGCGTCAGACATTTTCCAAACGGGGGTGTCGTCGACTTTGATAATTTCATCGCGAATAACGAGGGTCCGCTTGCCGGTATCGGGCAGGATCACGATCGGCGCCTCTAGCCCCTTTGCACCATGCACGGTCATCACCCTGATCTGGTCTGACGCATTGTCGATCTGCCGTTTGATTTCCAGATCATCGGTCTGCATCCAGACCAGAAACCCGGTCAAGCTGGGGATCGCGCCGCGCTCGTAGGACAGCGCTTGGGCCAGCATCGCGTTGATACCGTCTTCGGCCTCTGGCCCCAGCCGCGCCAGAAAATTCCGCCGCCCTTTATGGCGGGTCAGAATGCGTTCGATCAGGTCATAGGGGCGAAGATAATCGACCTGCGCGCGCAAATCCCGCAAGATAGATACGGTTTCGGGATGTTCACTGCTGTTGCGCAACGCCTGCCACAAATGATCTTCGGTTCGGTAATGCGACAGGCTGAACAGCATCTGTTCGGTCCAGCCAAACAGCGGCGATTTTAGCGCAGTTGCCAGCGACAGGCTGTCCTCGGGCGTGGCAAGAAAGGACAGCAGCGCGGCAAGATCTTTGACCGCCAGTTCCGCGCCGACCTTCAGCCGGTCCGCCCCGGCGATGGGCAAATCAGCGGTTTTACAGGCGCGAATGATTTCGGAAAACAGATCGCTGCGTCGCTGCACAAGGATCAGGAAATCACCCGCCCGAATGCGCCGGCGTTCAAAACTGCCAGCGGTATCGCCGTCAACGGGGATGTAGTGGTCGCCGTCGACCAGCGTTTTGATCTGGTGGGCAATCTGTTCTGCAAGAATGACGTTATGGTGATGTTCGGATTTCTGGTCGACGGGGTCGGACCATTCGCGTTCATCCTCGTCGTCGGATTTGGCGACCAAGGGCCACAGATCAACGCGACCGGGCAGGGCGGATTTGAACGCCTTGTGGGTCGTGTCAGCCTGAAATCCTGCGCTGGCATGGGGGGCAAAGCTGGTATCGACCAACTGCAAAATGGCCGAGGACGACCGAAAGGAATAATCCAGACTGCGCCGCTGAAAAATCTGTCCGGCATCAAGAATTTTCTGCTCGAACAGAGCTTGCTTATGGTCAAATTCGCGCGGATCGGCCCCTTGGAAAGAATAGATCGACTGCTTTTTGTCACCCACAACAAACAGCGTCCGCGCATCATCCTCGCGCGCGCCATCGCCACTATAGAATTCATCGGCAAGCCGTTCGATCACGTCCCATTGGCGGGGGCTGGTGTCTTGGGCTTCGTCAACCAGGATATGATCTATGCCGCCGTCAATTCGGTACAAAACCCATGCCGCTACGGCAGGATTGGTCAGCAAACTGCGGGCCTTCAAGATCAGATCATCAAAATCCAGCCAGCCGCGTTTTTGTTTTTCCAGCGCATAGCGTTTTAGGAAAGACCCTGCGAATTGATGCAGAACCAGCGTCTTTTGCGCAGCTTTCAAAGCCAAACGCGCGTCTCGTGCGCTTTCCACCCGCGCCATCAGATCGTCGATCTGTGCCATCAGCTGGGACAAAATCTTTTGCGTCGGCTTGGTGGGGACGGCACCGATTTTAGCGGTAAACGGGGCTTTGGCAGTGGCACCCGTCAGGAAAACATCCTCCAAAACGGGCAGGGCAGTGATGTCCATCTTGTCGAGCGTCTGAAGCTTGACTGCGGCTTTGCCGTCCAAACCGCCTTTTTCAATCATCGGCGGGATCATCTCGGCGAATATTGCCTGTTCGGACCCCAGAAAGACCGATGACGCGACCGTATCTTCGGTCAGATCCGCAGGCTGACCAAACAGCAGCAAGGCATCGTCCCGCGTCATGGGCTGCGCAAACCCTTCGCGCTGGCCGACGATGCTGTTGGTCAGTTTGCTGAAATCCTCTCCGGTATAGTGCCGCGCAAGGGCGGTCACGAGGTCCGCGTCGCGGCCTTCGGCCATGTCGTCCACAATCTCGGCACGCAGCAGATCGGCGGCGCGATCTTCGATCTCGGTGAATTGGGGGCTGACGCCTGCTTCTAATGGAAAACGCCGCAATAGAGACGCACAAAACGAATGGATCGTCTGAATTTTGAGCCCGCCCGGGGTTTCAATCGCGCGGGCAAACAACGTTCGTGCCATGCGCAGCTTTTCGGGGGTAAACGCATCGGTCACGCCAAGTTCGGCAAGCGAGGCCCGTAAATCAGCGTCTTTCAGCATCGCCCACGCTCCAAGCCGCTTGAACAAGCGGTTCTGCATCTCGGAGGCGGCGGCCTTGGTATAGGTCAAACACAGGATATGCTGCGGTTCGACTTCGTTCAGCAGCAAACGTGCCACACGGTCTGTCAGAACACGGGTTTTGCCCGACCCCGCATTGGCACCCAACCACGTCGAAGCATCCGGCCGTGCGGCATCAATCTGGGCGCGGGTGGCATCGTCAAAAGGGGCGGTCATGTCAGATCCTCGGGGGTGGGGTCAGTGGTGGCATCCCATTCGCCAAACCGCGCAAGCTGATCATAATCGCCCGCGAAATCTGTCGTCTTGACCATGCGGCGCGCGGTAAACCCTTGTTCATTAGACAGATAGCTGGTGATCAGCGCATGCAGTTTCGCCAGAACCTCGTGGGGCGGTTCGTCTTCCAAGGGCGCAGCAAGCTCAACAGGTTTGCTGCCAAGCCCGATATAGGCCGCATGGGCCACGGTCGCGACGCCGATTTCTTTGAAGCCGCCCTCTTCGACCATCGCCGCCTCAAGCAGCAATTGTTTGTCGAACGCTTTTTGTTCGGGTTTGCTGGGGGGCGCACCGGTTTTATAGTCATAAATCAGGATATCACCGTCATCCGTGCGGTCGATCCGGTCGGCATATCCGGTCAGGGTAAAGCCAAGATCGGGAAAGACATGACTTCCTTTCGCGGCTTTTTCAAAGGCGGCGGGGCTGGAATAGCTTTGGCGCCTAATCTCGTTTTCAATGAACCAATCCGCGATCCGTTCAATTTTGGTCAGCCACATGATACGTGCGGCGGGCCATGGGGCCTGAGCTTCCAAAACAGCGGAGGCAGTCTCTAACAAATGGGATTTTGTCAGTTTTGCAGGGTCCGTGGTGACGGATTTTATGAAGTTTTCCATGATCTCGTGGACGATGATGCCGCGCACAGGTGCATCTGGTGACTGTACCAAGGGGTTCAGCGCGCGCAGTTTCAGGCTGTGCTTGGCATAGACGGCATAGGGATCGCGGATCAGGCGCTTTATCTCGGTCACCGACAGGGCGTGGGGGCGCGCGGCGCGCGGTGGCCGGGGAGAGGGGCGAATGGCAGATTCCACCCGATCGACGGCCTCCATCGCACGCGCCTGATGCAGCCAGTGATCGCCACGTTTAATCATTGCTTTCCACGCCGCGTCGCCGCCTTGTTCTGGCAGGCCGTTCAGCAAATTACCCAAGCGGTTCAGCCAGCGGGACGGTACGGTTTCCGCCTCGTCTGACCGGATCGCGCGGGTCAGGCAAACCTCGGGGGCGGCGATGGATTGTTGATAATCGTGCGCCGACAGGCCAATGCGCCGTTCGGGCAGCAGCAAACCCGCTTGCACCCGCATCTGCCGGTTCAGCCAAGGGTCGGGCGGCGGTGCCTCGGGCCACGTGCTGTCGTTCAGGCCGCCCATGATAATCAGATCGGCACCTTGCACGCGCGCCTCCATCGTGCCCCAGATCATGACGTCAGGATGGGGTGTGTCGCTGTCGCGAATTTCGCCTTGTTGTAGCAGGGCGCTGACCAGATCGGCGTAATCCGACGCTGACATTTCGCCACCAAACGGGGCGTTTTCGGTCAGGTTGGCCATCACGGTACGGGCCTCTTCGCCCGATTTACGAAGCCAAAGCGCGCTTTCTTCGGCGGGGTTTGATCCATCGGCAATTGCGGTCGCCACAGCAAGGTGATCTGCGACCCAATCCTCAAGCGGTTTGTCTTGCCCAGTCTCGATACCAGCGAAATGTGCCCCGACCCATGCGGCCCAAGCGTCCATTTGGTTAGGTTTCTTTGATCTGGAGACTGTTTTTTGCGAAAGCCGCAGCACCCCGTCGGCATCAGGATAAGGAAGACCATCGCGGCGGACTTGCAGCTCAAGCCGCTGAGTGTTGAGCTGGTGAATGTTCCGGTCGCCACCGCTATGGGTCAGCGGATGTTTGAGCAGGGTCAACAACGCTTCTGAATCCAGCTTTCGAACAAACAGATCGGCCACATGGCGCAGGAACCGACCCGGAGGGGACAGATGCAAGGGCATACCGGCGCTGTCATCGGGCAGAATATTCCACCGATCCAACGCGGATGTGACCTGCCGCGACAACATCCGGTCAGGCGTGATCAGCGCAGCGGTCTGCCCGTCTTCGACCGCTTGACGCAGGCGCAACGCGATGGCCAATGCTTCGGCGCGGGGGGTGGGCGCCTGGATCAGGGTCAGGTCCTGTGTTGCCTTTGCCAGATCGGGCAGTTTCGGCCCCTCGGTCAGCCAGACATGGGTGACGGGGGCAGGGCGCAACGACAACGATACAAGGGCGTTGCGTTCTGGCGATGGCGGTTCACGTGTGGTCCAAGGTTCAATTGTGCTGCGCGACAGATCAAGAGCGCGCAGGAAATGGCGGAACCTATATTGCGGGTGGTCCTGCGACAACTGTTCTTGCGCCTCTCCCATATCGGCCCAAACGGCGGTCGGCATCTCGAAATCAAACCCGGGCAAGATCACGGCACCTTGGGGCAATCCGGCAACCGCTTGCATCAGCATCGCGGACGTGCCGCGCGACCCTGTTGAACCTGCAACGATAATCGGATGTTGCGGCGGCGTTTCGGCCCAACCTGCGATCATCTGCGCAACGATCTGCCGCTGGCGCGCACGCGGGTCCGGGCGCGTGACGCTTTCCCCCAGATAGCGGTGCGCAATGTCCAGAAACTGCTTGGCGCGTTCCCAGTGGCCGGATTGATCGCTGACATCGAGATTTGTGATTGCCTCGACGGGGACGCCTTCGCCCTGCATTTCGTCGATCAATCCGGCCAGACTGTCGGACAAGTCATAAAGCGATGCACGCGGGGCCAGTTCGGGGGCTTGGTCCAGCAGTTTCGACACCAGCGTGATCAGTTCAAGCCTGCGGCGCAGCGCGGGACTGGGACGGGGTAGGGCGATGCCCGTGGCCAACGTATCAAGGTTGTCGATCAGATGGATGCGCGGCAACAGGCTGGCGGGACCTGCGTCGAAAATTTCGCGCAGGCGTCGCTGCATGCGGCGGGTGTTGACGACCAGATCAATTCGCCCAATGGCCAAAGGCGACTGCCCTTTCAGCCGCGCAACCAAGCCGGTGACAAGTTCCTGTGGAAAATCAATGCCGGGGGCCAAGCCATAGACGCGTGGGGTCTTTGTTTGGTCAAACACAGTGGGTCCTTAGCATTTCTTCGGCCAGCGTGATCCCTTGGGGATGGCCGACATCGCACCAATGTCCGGTGTAGGCCAGCCCATAGATGCGCCGCTGGTCCAACATCTGATCCCAAAGCAGGTTCAACGAGAAAACACGCTCGGGGATCGTCTCTAACAAGGACGTTTTTATGATTTGAACGCCACCATATATCACACCCGGCCCGCGTGTCAGCTGGCCATCAGCGGCCATTGTGAAATCCCCGTTTCCGGAATGACCAACAGCCTGCGGCACTGGAATGCCAATCAACAACGCGTCCATTTTCAACGGATCCCATGCATCAAGCAGCAGGGCAAGTGGGTTCGGCCCTGCCCAGATCGCATCGGTGTTCATCGTGAAGACCGGACCTTCGCCAAGCATTGGCAGGGCATTTCGCAGACCGCCGCCGGTTTCAAGAATATCGGGTGCCTCAATGATCGTGCGCACATCACGGCCCATCAGATGCCGCTGCAAGGGGTCAGGTTTGTAATGCAGATTCACGACGATGCGGTCTGGTGCGATCGATTCCGCGAGATCAAGCGCATGGTCAATCAACGGACGGCCCGCGACTTGGATCATAGGTTTAGGCTGATCTTGGGTCAGATGTTTCATCCGCGTGCCGAAACCCGCGGCAAACATCATCACGGCATTGGGTGTGTCGCGCATTTGGATCTCAGGTCCTTTAGGAAGGCGGGGGTTGGGTCGGGCAGGGTGTCGCCAAGAAACTTTGCTATTTCAGCAAACTCCGAATGCGCCAGATTGCGCTGCACATAGCGCCACACCCGCGGGATCAGATCAACGTAATGCGCCTTGCCGTCGCGCAGGCACAGTCGGGCGAATATGCCCAGAATGCGCAGATTGCGCTGCAAGCCCAGCAGACAATAGGCGCGGTGGAAGGTGTCGGCATCAGCATGGGTTTTGCCGATGTAATGCGCGATCATCTCGGCCTCGATCTCGGGGGCGACATCGCGGCGGGCGTCTTGCAGGATGGATACCAGATCATAGGCCGGATGGCCCAGCAACGCGTCCTGAAAATCAAGCAAACCGACCCGCGCGACGCCAGTGCGATCTGGCAGCCACAGCAAGTTTTCGGCATGAAAATCCCGCAGGATCATGACACGGGGTGCATTGTCCAGACTTTGGGCGAAGGGACGAAAAAGCGCGTTGAACGGGTCAATTGCGTCGGGGTCCTGCGCAAACCATTCGAACACAAGACCGGTTGCATCGGTCAGCCATTCAGAATCGCAAAGCGGCAGATCGGGGGGGGCTGACCCATGCAGGGCGATTAGCAAATCAGTTGCAGCAGTATAAAGCGGGCCGGTCATCTGAGGGGTGTCAACCATCAGCCGCGCAAAAAGCGCATCGCCAAGATCTTCGATTAACAGAAAGCCGTTGGTCGCGTTCTGGGCAAAAATGCGCGGCGCGCTTAGGCCCTGTGCCGTCAGATAGGTGGCGATTTCCACGAAAGGTCGCACGTCCTCACCCTTGTCGGGGGGCGCGTCCATCACTACAGCCGTGCTGCCATTTGCTTGGGTCAGCCTGTCATACCTGCGGTTCGACGCGTCACCAGCCAGCAAACTGCGTGTGGCTTGCCCCCAGCCTGCATCGGTGATGAAATCATTAAGCGCTGTTGTCCGGTTTTTCATGTCGGCAGTACGCCCAGCTTTTCCGACCACTTTTCAGCGCTCCATTTGGCAGTCAGGCGGCGGGTGTCGTCGCCGGTCGTCTCGAAGGTCAGATCAAGCGCATCGTCAGGGCGCAGAGTTCCAAGCCGGTCAGGCCATTCGACCAAACAAATTGCGGTATCAAACGCATCGGTCAGCCCAAGTTCTTCGACTTCGATGCTTGAGCTTAGACGATATAGATCGGCATGCCAGATCTGACCCAGCCGTGTTTCATAAGTCTGAACAAGCGTGAATGTGGGCGACGGGACGTCTTCGGCTGTGGTGAGCTGTGACTGAATCAAAGACCGGGCGAAATGGGTTTTACCTGCACCGACATCGCCAGTCAGCAGAATCGTGTCGCCGCCCTTTAAAACGGCACCCAGATCGCGCGCAGTTTGGGTGGTCTGTTCAGGACTAAGCAAGGAAAGGGTGAGGGTTTGCGATGACATGCGCACAAGGTACGTGCGCGTGTTGGTCCGCTGCAAGGCAAAACCGATGTTTTAGGGGACTAGATCGGCGTCAACCACGTTGATTTGATCAGAGGACAAGACGGCGTTTGTAACAATATCAAACCGGATCAATGTGGCACCCGCAACAATCGGCGAGATAATGCAGTTCAATTGCGTCCCGTCGGCCAGATACAATGGCGTATTCCATGTTTTGCGATCACCGAAATCGCGAATGAAATCTTCGATTTCATTCCACATCAGGTAGGGCGCGCATTTGCGTTTCCAGTCTTGAATGGCGTCATGGACGGTGACATCGGCAAAGCTGGTTTCGTGATCGACTTTCCAAAGATCCTGATAGGCTGAATTCGAAAACGTCAGAATGCCCGAGGCCGAGAATACAGCGATGCCGTCATCAAGCGTGTCCAGCATGGATTGACCCAACTCAAGCTCCGCACGGAAATTGCGGGTCAGGCTGACTTCGGCGCTGATGTCTTCGATCAGAAATGCCGTGGCGCCGTCCGGATGGGGGCGCCCTTTGACGTTATAGGTTTGGCCGGAATCAAGTGACCAAGTTTCTTCGTAGCGGCCGTCATGCGCGGCGCGGATCATTTCGGTGATGGCGGTGCGCCAACTGGAATAGCTTTTCGGTTCGGGCATTTTTCGGGTTTCGCGCAGCTTGTCGAAAAAAGTCTGAACGGTCGGGCGCGCGCTCAAAAACTCTGCGCGCAGGCCGGTCAGGTCAATCAAGGCGGGGTTGAACAGCACAAGCTGGCTGTTACGGTCGAAAATAGCCAGCCCGATGGACAGTTGCGCAAAGGTTTTGGTCAGCGTCTGTACGAACTTGCGCTGGGCTTCTTCGGCTTGCACTAGTGAATTGATACAGATGGCCTGATGGCAAGCCACGCCATCTTGTTCGGTATGGTTGAGTTCATACCAGTCTGTCTCGCCGGACTCTGCATCTTGCAGAAATACCCGACCTGAGGGTGAAGGCGTCTGGTCGCCAAACAGCGGCTGTTCGTCTTGATTGGCAGAACCGACCGCCGCGCGAAGCTTTTGATGCGCCTCGTTGGACCAAAGCAGCTTTCCGTTTTGATCTGTGTGCCAGATGGGAAAATCAAGGCTAGTTGTCAGACGTTGGACCAACGCCTGTTCAGTGGTTTCGGTGATTTTACTTTTCTCAGTATCTGCCAAAAGCCTGACACGGCACAGCCCGCTTTGCCATGTGATCGTGATCTGTTTGGGCGCGTTTCCATCGTTTGCGGCAAATGTCACACTGCCGGTACCAACGGTTTCCAGCGTTTCTGGGAAATCTACAAATCGGTCGCTGACTTTCTTGTGTAAATCGGACCAGTCGTGAAATCCGGGTTCAAGCGCCAGAAAACTATCCGCCGCTTCGGTCGCATGTTGAAGGATGCCGTCGTCAAAAAGATAACAGATATCTGCAGCAGAAGAGTGATCCTGAGTTGGTTCCACAGCTGGCGATCTTAGCCAAAGATAGCCCAAAGTGCCGCTGGTCAACGTGGCAAGAACGACAATAAGGACATCAAAATAAGAGATCAAAGCCGGTCTCCTTTAAAAGTTGACACCAGCTTAGAGAGCAAAACCTTAACCTTTGATTAACTGAAAATGAGTGCAGCAGGGTTTTGCGGGCAATTCACGCTTTGATCGGCGTGTTTTCCCCCAATGCTGTTCGCGGTTCACCGTTTTGCGGATCAAGCTTGCGGCGCGGCCAAATCACCTCGACCACAGCACCATGTTGGCCTGTCACAGTATCGGACCCGTTCGCAAAGCGCAGTTCGGCACCTGAACGTTCAAGCAGTGTTTTTGCGATGAAAAGACCAAGCCCCATCCCCTCGTAACCGGGTCTTTGTGTCGAAGGTCGCCCGCCTCGCCGTCTGCGCATGAACGGATCACCAATGCGCCCCAGCAGATGTGGCGGGAACCCTTTGCCATCGTCAAAAATGCGTACGGAAATGTGATCATCGGTCCAGTTTGCATCAACCCAAACGGTCGTCTGCGCAAAGTCGACAGCGTTCTGGACAAGGTTACGTAGGCCGTGAATAATCTCGGGTTTACGCAATACTTCGGGTTGATCTGCCGCGCCGCCCAAATTTTCTGTCGAAAATTCGATGGTTTTGCCCCGTGCCCGATGGGGTTCGGCGGCTTCCTCTAAAACGGCCATCAAGGGTGCCTGACGCAGGTGCAAATCGTCTTTGCCGACGCGTCCCATATCGCGCAGAATGTCCCGACAACGATCCGCCTGATCACGGATCAACGCGGCGTCTTCTGCAAGTTCCGGGTTTTCTTGCAGTTCGTGCAGTAGCTCTGTGCTGGCCAGCTTGATCGTGGCAAGCGGTGTGCCCAGTTCATGCGCAGCCGCCGCGACGACACCGCCCAGATCGGTCAGTTTCTGTTCACGCGCCAGCGCCATTTGCGTGGCCGTCAAAGCATCTGACATCGAATGGATTTCGGTGGTGACCCGACGCGAATACGAGGTTGAAAACAAGATCGCGATGACCAGTGCAACCCAGTTCCCAAAGACGAATATCTGCGGGATCTCAAGCAAACCGCCGCTTTGTGTGATCAAGGGGAAATGAAAAATCGCCAATACAGTCGCCAGCGCAATCGCGGTGCTGCACAGCACGATGGTCGACCGCAAGCTAAGCGCAGTAGCTGAGATTGTGACCGGACCAAGCAGCAAAAGCGAAAACGGATTGTGCAACCCGCCTGTCAGGAAAAGCAAAAACCCGAGCTGCAACAGATCGAACATCACCATGGACAGGTTTTCATATTCAGACAGGCGCTTGTTCTCGGGAAAGACCAGGATAGCGACAAGGTTTCCGATCACGGAAGCCCCAACCGCAAAATAGCACAGGGCCAACTCAAGCTGTAATCCGTATATCCGGTCGGCCACGGTGATCGCCGTTAACTGGCCCGCGATTGCGACCCATCGCAGCACAATCATCGTGCGCAATCTGATCCAATTCGCACGTGTGCGTTCCCCTAAGGGCTTTAATGTCGCCTGCGTCATCGGCGCACCTTTTCAACTTTAACCATTTCAATGATATAGCCCAAGGTTAAGACTGCACCCAACTGTGATCAAGAGCGCGATTTCGCGCAGGAGACTGAAGATGAGACGCCTTTATGCAATCGCCGCCGTTGTCGTGGCACTCGGATTTCTTGCTGTAATGCTTTTTATGGGAAACCGACCAGAGACCAACGATAAATATGCCCAGTGCAAAAGCTCCACCATTGCAGGGGGCGCTGATCTGGGAGGGCCGTTTGAACTGGTAAATGCCCAAGGCCAGACGGTGACGGATGCGGATGTGATCACCGAGCCAAGCTTGATTTACTTCGGTTATACGTTCTGCCCCGATGTCTGCCCCTTGGATGTGGACCGTAACGCAAGTGCTGTTGATGTGCTGGCTGAACGGGGCATGTCGGTCACGCCGATCTTTATCTCGATCGATCCGGCGCGCGACACACCCGAGGTGGTCGGTGAATTTGCAGACAACATGCACCCCAAGATGATCGGCCTGACCGGATCCCCCGAACAGGTTGCCGCGGCAAGTGCGGCGTATCGGACGTATTACAAGGCACACGAGGCGGTGGATGACTATTATCTAGTGGACCATTCGACCTTTAGCTATCTAGTCATGCCCGGCGAAGGCTTTGTCGATTTCTTTCGGCGCGATGTAACGCCGGACCAAATGGCAGATAAAATTGGTTGTTTTATCGAAAATCAGTAGAAAATTTGACCAATGCCCTATGGTGACACATATCAATGAAATGAATGTGACACCAAATCAGATGGATGCGAGGCAAAACATGGCTGACAAAGCGCTTGATCTTGGCGAAGACCGCTCTTTGCTGCTTGTGGATGACGACGAACCATTTTTGCGGCGTCTGGCCAAAGCAATGGAAAAACGCGGTTTTGAAATTGAAACCGCAGGGTCTGTTGCTGCGGGTCGCGCCATCGCAACCGCGCGTCCGCCAGCCTATGCCGTGATTGATCTGCGGCTTGAAGACGGCAATGGTCTGGATGTCGTCGAAGTACTGCGTGAAAAGCGCCCGGATGCGCGGGTCGTGGTGCTGACTGGGTACGGTGCGATTGCGACGGCTGTGGCTGCGGTCAAGATTGGCGCGACGGATTATCTGTCGAAACCCGCGGACGCCAACGACATCACCAACGCGCTTTTGGCGACGGGCGATGATCTGCCCCCGCCCCCTGATAACCCGATGAGCGCGGACCGCGTACGGTGGGAACATATTCAGCGCGTCTATGAGTTGTGCGATAGAAATGTGTCCGAAACCGCGCGCCGGCTAAGCATGCACAGGCGGACCTTGCAGCGCATTTTGGCGAAAAGATCCCCGCGTTAGGGTCTAAACGTCATATCTTTTGCTGATCTTGTTTACGATCTGACCTGACTCAAGCCTGACGCCTTCATCGAAATGCCAATCGCGAAAGCCACGGCTTTGGTAATAGGTCAGGCCGCCGGTGTTGTCCGCGCGGATGGTCGCGTTGATCCAGACATATCCCAGCTGTTTTGCCACCGCTGCCGTGGCTTCAAACAAGGCCGATCCGATACCAAGCCCGGTACGCCCGACTTGAACAAACGTTGCCACATCGCAGGCCTCGGGCGGCAGGTTCGGGTGGGGGCCGATCCATTGGAAACCCACCACTTTCTCCACTTCGTCCAAGGCTACATGCCAGGCGCTTTGATCCGCATTCGACATCATCCATTCGTTCAGATCATCACCGGTCACCGGACGGGTAAGTGCTGTCGTTCCGCCGATCTTGATGATCTCGTTCAAGAGCCGCGCCATGTCGGGGGCATCCAGCGATATTGGCCGCCGTACCTTTGCCATCAAATTTCCTTTAGTAACGCATCATGCCGGGCTGTGAATTCAGTGCGCGTTTCAACGGGCGGGCGCAGCACGATGGACAAGCCTTCCATGATTTTTGTGTCGGGCCTGCCGAAAAACTTCGTTGCCTCGGCCGATGAAAAGCCAGCGATCTGCGTTGCTTCCATCCAGGCGCTGATTTTGTCGGCTTTTTTGATTTGTTGCTTAACGGTCTTGGGGATGGCAGCGGGCAAGCCGAACCTGATGTGAATGGCTGCTGTCAGACGATCATCCAGCGCGCCATAGCTGGGGCCAACAGCGGCTTTGACTGGCGAAATCATGTCGCCGATCACATATTCGGGGGCATCATGCAGCAAAGCAGCCAATTGCCATTTTGCGGGGGCCTTCGGGTTCATCCGGGTAAAAAGCGTCTCTACCAAAAGGGAATGTTCAGCCACGGAATAGGCATAGTCGCCATGGGTCTGCCCATTCCAACGCGCTACAAAGGCCAAGCCATGGGCGATATCTGCTATTTCGATATCGACGGGGGTCGGGTCCAGCAAGTCAAGCCTGCGCCCAGATAACATGCGTTGCCACGCGCGGGGCTGCTGCGCCATGTGATCGCCTCCTCTTTCGCGAAATCGTTAATACAGACAATACATGACATGTGGTTTTCGCCGTGACGTCAACACCCGTTGAGATTGGACAGCGAAAGTGCTAGGCGCGTGTCAAATATTCGATGTTTGAAAAGGAATGCCAGATGGCCAACGATTATATCGTTAAAGACATTAACCTTGCTGCGTACGGCCGCAAGGAACTCGATATTGCTGAAACCGAAATGCCAGGCTTGATGGCCCTGCGTGCCGAATACGGCGAGAAAAAGCCGCTTAAGGGCGCGCGTATCGTTGGGTCGCTGCACATGACGATCCAGACGGCTGTTCTGATCGAAACGCTGGTTGAACTTGGTGCCGACGTGCGCTGGGCATCTTGCAACATCTTCTCGACCCAGGATCACGCGGCTGCTGCGATTGCTGCGGGCGGCACTCCTGTTTTCGCGATCAAAGGCCAGTCCTTGACCGAGCATTGGGATTACCTTGATAAATCCTTCATGTTCGAAGACGGCCCGAACCTGATCCTTGACGATGGTGGCGATGCGACGTTGTACATTCTGCTGGGTGCCCGTGCCGAGGCTGGCGAAGACGTGATCGCTGTGCCAACATCCGAAGAAGAAGAAGCGATCAAGGTTCAGATCAAAAAGCGTATGGAAGCAAGCCCCGGCTGGTTCACCAAGATGCGCGATCAGATCAAAGGCGTTTCCGAGGAAACAACAACCGGCGTTCACCGCCTGTACGAACTGGTCAAGCAAGGCCAGCTGCCGTTCCCTGCGATCAACGTAAACGATTCGGTAACCAAGTCGAAGTTTGACAACAAATACGGTTGTAAGGAATCGCTGGTTGACGGCATCCGCCGCGCCACAGACACCATGATGGCCGGTAAAGTTGCTGTTGTCATGGGCTACGGCGATGTTGGCAAAGGGTCGGCAGCGTCGCTGGCTGGTGCAGGTGCCCGTGTCAAAGTCACCGAAGTCGATCCTATTTGCGCGTTGCAAGCCGCGATGGACGGTTTCGAAGTTGTGCTGCTGGAAGACGTTTTGGCAACCGCTGACATCTTTATCACCACCACAGGCAACAAGGACGTTATCCGGATCGAGCACATGCGCGAGATGAAGGATATGGCGATTGTTGGTAACATCGGTCACTTCGACAACGAAATCCAAGTTGCGTCGCTGAAGAACCACAAATGGACCAACATCAAAGAACAGGTCGACATGATCGAAATGCCAAGCGGCAATCGTTTGATCCTGCTGTCCGAAGGTCGTTTGTTGAACCTTGGTAACGCAACCGGTCACCCGTCCTTTGTGATGTCCGCGTCCTTTACCAACCAGGTTCTGGCGCAGATCGAACTTTGGGAAAACAACGGTCAGTACACAAACGAAGTGTACATCCTGCCCAAGCATCTGGACGAAAAAGTCGCGCGTTTGCACCTCGACCGGATCGGCGTAAAGCTGACAAAGCTGAGCAACGAGCAGGCAGCCTATATTGGCGTGTCCGCCGATGGCCCGTTCAAGCCCGAGCATTATCGTTACTAATCAGGGTGTGGGGGAAACTCCACCCTTCGGCATCTTCAACGCCGCCCCGCAGAAATGTGAGGCGGCGTTTTTTATCTTACATCCCGCCCTTGGTTCAGGATTATCACGTTGCCGCTGGATATGTCTCCGGCGGGAGAGATCAGAAAACCAACCCATGCCGCGATCTCGGACGGTTGCATCGCGCGGCCGTGCGGCATTTGCGCGATGGCTTTTTCCAACACCTCTGCGCTGACCACACCGAACAACGGCGTTTCCGTCATGGCAGGCGCAATTGAATTCACGGCGATCTTGTCGGTCGCATAGCGCCGCGCCAGATCTTTGGTCAATGTATCCAACGCGGCTTTGGACGCACGATAATGCGGCGGATCAAACGCATCGAAATTATACGCCCCGTTCGAACTGATGTTCACGATTTTGCGGACGCCATCCCGCCCCGCCATCAATTTGATCGCCGCCTGACAGCAATGAAACGCGCCGGAAAAATTCAACGCCATCTGTTTTTCAAATTCGGCTTCGGGGATGTCGGGGAATTCCGACATGAAACAGGTGCCGGCGTTGTTCACCAAGGCATCAATGCCACTATGCTTTTGCTCGATCTGCGCGAAAGCTTGGGCGATGTCCTTGGCGTTGGTCAGGTCGACCGAGATGCCTTCGAAACTGTCGCCAAGCATGTCGGCCAGTCCGATCGGGTCGATGTCCAGCCCGACGACGTGAAACCCGTCAGCAATCAGACGGTCCACGATGGCGCGCCCCATACCGCCTGCGGCCCCTGTAACTACTACAATTTTCTTCATTTCTACCCCCTCACCATTTGCGATTGGCTTTTCCAGCCCGACCGCGCTATCCAATTTAGATGTAAACGCATGTATTTTCCCATGCAAGGAGAGCAAGATGCCCATTCGCCCCGCCCGCAGGATCACCGATACCAGCCCCAAGAACTTTGGCATGTTCGCCAAAGCGGTGGCCATGACAGGCGACCTGATCCATCTTGAACTGGGCATGCCTGCCGAAGATACCCCCCAGCACATAAAAGACGCGACAATTGCAGCGCTTCAAGGTGGGGCTGTGCATTATTCTGACCTGCAAGGTCTGGCAGAGCTGCGACACGCGCTGGCGGAAAAGCTGCGCCGGCAGAACAAGCTGGACGTGACTGCCGATAATGTGCTGATCACTAACGGACTGACCCAAGGGTCTTTTGCGGCCTTTATGGCGTTCCTAGATGATGGCGATGAGGCGCTGTTGCTGGCCCCATACTATCCCCAACATATCGGCAAGGCCGAGCTTGCAGGTGCCAAAGTCACCATTGCGCCCTTGGATGCGGCAAACGGGTTTTCCATCAATCGCGCCTTGATAGAGCAACATATTACCCCCGCAACCCGTGTGATTGCCCTGATAAATCCGTGTAATCCAACGGGGCGCGTCTATTCGAGAGCTGAGCTGCAGATTATCGCTGACCTTGCCCATGAATACGATTTGTTGGTGATTTCGGACGAGGTCTATGAAGAGATCACCTATGACGCGACGCATATCTCGATCGCGGCACTGCCGGGGATGAAAGAGCGGACGATTTCAATGTTCGCCTTTACCAAGGCCTATGCGATGGACGGTTGGCGTTTGGGGTATGTCGTGGCCGACAGCGCCCTGATGGGCCCGCTGATGAAGATCACGACCAATGAAGTGACCCATGTGAACACGTTTATCCAACATGGAGCACTTGCGGCTGTCACGGGGGACCCGTCGGTGTTGGCTGGCATGGTCGCGCGGGATCGCGAGCGGCGCGATCTGGTGGTGACGCGGTTAAATCAAATGCCCGGCGTGACCTGCGCTGCCGTTGAAGGGACGATATATGCCTTCCCGGATATCACAGCGACCGGGCTTACTGCGCAAACTTGTGCGGATCGTTTGCTTGAGGAAACCGGCGTGGTGGTCGAGGCAGGTAGCTTTTACGGTCAAGCCGGCGAAGGGCATCTGCGTGTCTGTTTCGGCTGTGCCGAGATTGACGTGCTGACCGACGCGATGGACCGGATGCAGCGCTTTTTCAACAGTCTCTAGATCAGGGGGTTGAGTGCCTGAAACAGCATTACAACATGGGTTTGTGTCGTTATGGCACCCGGTGAAAGCCGCAAGATTCGCCCGCGGCAATCCACGTGAATTTGCTGGTGCCGTAGCTGAGTGACTAGAGTTTGCGTGTCAGTGTTGTCCGGCAGTTTCATCATCACCGATCCGCCGCGCTGCGCTGTGTCGCGCGGTGTGGCAAGTTGTATGCCCGCATTGTCAGCATGTTCGATGATCAGGTCTGTCAGGTCCCGGTTATGCGCCAGCAAATCAGGCTGCGCTGCATGCCATTTTAGCGCCGGAACAGACCCCAAGCATGCCATGATAGACGGCGTGCCATGGTCAAAGCGGCGGGCATCAGGGGCATAGTCAAATGCATCCAGATCCCATGAGAACGGATTATCCTGTGAAAACCAGCCCCGCAATTCGGGTGTAACCTGTTCAATCAGGTCATGGCGCATCTGAATGATACCGGCCCCCGGCGTGCCACAGAGCCACTTTAGACTGGTGGAAATCACGAAATCTGCCGGATGATCTTTTAGGGAAAATGGAATGATCCCAATCCCTTGGGTCAGGTCGATCCCGATCAGCGACCCCATATCGCGGCCATGGGCCAGCAAGGCTGTCAGGTCGCATCTGTGTGAACTGGTTGATGTGACAAAGGTCAAAAGGGCTAGGCCAACATCCGGCCCCCAAGCGTCCAGCATATCCTCATCACGGACCCAGAACTCTCCTGCTCGGATCGGGACTGTATGGAGGGTAAAGCCCATGCGGTCGGCCACCCCGTTCAGCAGGAAATGCAGTGATGGAAAACAATCTGCCGCGATCAGGACGCGTTTGCCGCGCAGACGATCTTTTGGCAGACCGCCAAGGATAGAAAACAGCGCAGTCGTAACGTTTTCGGCGCTGGTCAGAGTACGGTCGGGGGCGTCTATCAATCTGCGCCAAAGAGACAGAAACTCGTGGCGCTGCCCAAGGACCTTGGGCCATTGTTCATCGTTGTATGCCCCCCAGATATCCGAGAAACCGGCAAGTGCGGTCGCCATGTCTTTTGCTTTGCCGGGGTATTGGCCAATCGAGTGGTATAGAAAATAAGCAGGATCAGTCATGGCACCCTCGTTTTGCTAGGCGCACTATGCCAGATGGGATTTTAGTTGCAAACGCATATAACGCTACCTAACATCTTCTTCCAACAACCGTGCCTTGGCACCCAAAGGGAGAGATGAAGATGAGCGGCGCAGACAGTCTGACGAACCTTGCCATGATGCTGGCCTCTGGCGGTGTCGAAGTGGTCGATTGCACGGGAATTCTGGGCCCGGATACGCCGATCCTTCAACTGCCCGAAGATTTTGCCAAGAATACCCCCAAGGTCGAGATTCACAAGATTAGTGAATATGACAATGATGGTCCGTTTTTCGCGTGGAACTGGATGAAACTGGGCGAGCATTCCGGTACGCATTTCGACGCCCCGCATCATTGGATCACCGGTAAGGATTATGAAGACGGCTTTACCGATACGCTGGATGTCCAGCGCTTGGTCGCGCCGGTGAATGTGATCGACTGCTCAAAGCAGTCCGCCGAGAACGAGGATTTCCTGCTGACCGCTGAGGGTGTCAAATCCTGGGAAGCCGTAAACGGTGAAATCGGCAAAGGCGAATGGGTCGTGATGCGCACCGATTGGGATAAACGTGCAAACGACGAGGCGAAATTCCTGAACGCTGACGAAACAGGCCCGCACAGCCCCGGTCCGACGCCCGATTGCATCGAATATCTGCTGTCCAAGGGGATCGTTGGCTGGGGGACCCAATGCATTGGTACCGACGCCGGTCAGGCTGGCGGGATGGAACCGGCATATCCGGCCCATAATCTGCTGCACCGCGACAACTGCTTTGGTCTTGCGTCCCTTGCCAACCTCGACAAACTGCCAGCAAAGGGTGCCATTCTGATCGCCGCACCGCTAAAGATCCAGCGTGGCACAGGTAGCCCTATTCGGGCGCTTGCCTTGGTCCCAAAGGGCTGAAGTGGCATGAGGAAAGGACGCAGATGACCAGCGCAGATACCGCTTTGGACCAAACCCATGAACTTGGGGATATGGGGTTGGACAACTTTGCGCCCTATCTGATGAACCGCATCATGGGCCGCTATAACGCCGCCTTGCAGGAAGAGATGGCCAAGCTGGGGTTAACCACGCCTCAGATGCGGTCCTTGGCGGTTTTGTCTGTGCGTGACGGCATCTTGATCCGCGAACTTGCGGTGTATGCGGTTGTGCAGCAATCGACCCTAAGCCGCGGTTTGGACGCTTTGTCCCAAAGCGGTCTGATCCTGCGCGAACCCGACCCCGACGACAGTCGCGCCACCCGGATTTTCCTGACCGACGCCGGGCGTGCCGCATATCGGCAGCTTTGGCCCCATATGTCAGAGGCCTATCAGGCGATGTTCGCGGGTGTGTCCGATAGTGAAAAGAACGCCTTTGTCGGCACATTGCAAAAGATGTTGAAAAACATTCGCAAGCACGACTTCTGAAAGGAACCGGATGGCCGAACGATCCTTTAAAAAAGAGGTCGCACATCTGCGCAAAGGTGCAGGCGATACATTTACCGGAGAAGGCATTCTTGCCATCACCAAAGCGCTTTTGGAAAATGGTGTTGGCTATGTCGGCGGCTATCAAGGTGCGCCGATCAGCCATTTGATGGACGTTCTGGCCGATGCGCAGGATGTGCTGGGCGAATTGGGCGTCAGGTTCGAGGCGAACGCAAGCGAAGGGGCTGCCGCCGCGATGCTGGCTGCTTCTGTGCACTATCCGATCCGTGGTGCCGTGACGTTCAAGGGGCCGGTGGGCGTGAATGTTGCCTCTGACGCGCTGGCGAACCTCAGTTCGTCTGGCGTGACCGGCGGGGCGCTGGTGATCGTGGGCGAGGATTACGGCGAAGGGTCGTCGATCATGCAGGAGCGGTCCCATGCTTTTGCGATGAAGTCGCAATTCTGGATGCTGGACCCGCGCCCCAATCTGCCCAGCATCACCAAGGCCGTAAAAGACGGGTTTGAGTTGTCCGAGGCCAGCAATACCCCCGTGATGTTGATGGTGCGCATCCGGTCATGCCATGTCACGGGCAGCTTTGAGACCCGCGATAACGTGCCGCCGCCGCTGACCGTGCGCGACGCACTTTCAAACCCGCGCAGTGACTTCGCCCGTGTCGTGCTCCCCCCGATGAGCTATCTGCATGAGCAGGATAAGATCAAGAACCGTTGGCCCGCGGCCGAGGCCTTTATCGTCGAAAACAAGCTGAACGAGGTCTTTGGCCCGGATCAGGCCCCCTTGGGAATTGTGGTGCAAGGTGGCATGTACAACGGTGTTGTTCGTGCGCTTCAGCGACTTGGGCTTGCCGATATTTATGGCAAAACCGATGTCCCGCTCTATGTTCTTAATGTGACATATCCTTTGGTCAGAGACGAATTTGATCGGTTTTGTCAGGGCAAGGACCACGTCTTGGTGGTTGAAGAAGGCCAGCCGGAATTCATTGAACAGCAGCTTGGCAATTTCTTATATAAATCCCGAAGCAGCGTGAATCTACATGGCAAGGACATGCTGCCGATGGCAGGGGAATATACCGGACAGGTAATGCTGGATGGCGTGACCGCGTTTTTGAAGAAAGCGGCGCCGGACATGTTGCCCGGTAACGTCCGCGCCCCGAACGCAGAGGCATCGCAGATCCCGGACCTGTCAAAAACGGTTCCGATCAGGCCACCGGGGTTTTGCACAGGGTGCCCCGAACGCCCCATATTTGCCGCAATGAAACTGACTGAACAGGAATTGGGCAAGCATCAAATCAGCGGCGACATTGGCTGCCACCTTTTTGCTGCGCTGCCGCCGTTTGAGATCGGCGGCGCGACCATGGGCTATGGGCTTGGCCCCGCGTCCAACGCTGCGTTTGATGGCGGCGGTGAGCGGCGCGCGATCTCGATTCTGGGGGATGGCGGGTTTTGGCATAACGGGCTTAGCTCTTCGATTGGGAACATGGTTTTCAACAAATCCGACACCGTCGCGGTCATTGTTGATAACTATTATTCCGCTGCGACAGGTGGGCAGGATGTCCTGTCCAGCCGCGCGAAAAACGACACTAAATCTACCAATAATCCGATTTCCGCTGCACTCAAGGGGGTCGGCGTCGAATGGGTTCGCCAGATTGACCGCACCTATGACGTGGGCAAAGTCCGCGAGGTTCTGCGCGAGGCACTGACGACCGATTACGCGGGTCCCAAGGTGATCGTTGCGTCCTCTGAATGTATGCTGAACAAGCAACGGCGCGAAAAACCGCTGCGCAATCAGGCGATCAAAGAAGGCCGCCGCGTCGATATCCCGCGTTTTGGAGTTGATCCGGATGTTTGCACGGGCGATCATGCTTGTATCCGCTTGTCCGGTTGCCCGTCGCTATCGCTAAAAAAACTTGATGACCCGCTGCGTGACGACCCCGTGGCGCATATTGACCAGACATGCGTCGGCTGCGGAAATTGCGGCGAAGTTGCCGATACCGCAATTCTGTGTCCGTCGTTCTATCAAGCTGATGTCGTGCATAACCCGACTGGGTTTGAGGCATGGCGCGCCAAGCAACGCCGCAAGGTGATCGCTTGGCTGCAACAGCGGCGCGATACGAAACGGTTGGTGCTGCGATGAACGCGTTGATCCCTGCGAAAACGCCAGATGCGCGCGTGGCGCAGATTACCAAACTGGCTGTAATGGCTGTCGGCGGGCAGGGCGGCGGCGTGCTGACTGCCTGGATCGAAACGCTCGCCCGCGCCCAAGGCTATGAGGTGCAGGCCACCAGCGTTGCAGGCGTGGCGCAGCGCACAGGTGCCACGATCTACTATATCGAAATGACGCCCCAAACCGACCACCAGCCGATTTTTGCACTGGCCCCGTCAGCCGGTGACGTCGATATCCTGATCGCGGCCGAGATGATGGAGGTCGGGCGCGCTGTGCTGCGCGGTTTCGTGACACCGGATCGTACAACGTTGATCGGATCGACCCACCGGGCCTTGGCTGTGTCCGAAAAAACGGTTCCGGGGCACGGCATCGCAAACGCTGACGAAGTCCGCGCCGCTGCAGAAGTTGCCGCACAGAGACTGATTTTGGCGGATATGGAGGGGTTGGCCGTCGCCCAAGGGTCGGTGATTTCCGCAAGCCTGTTCGGTGCTTTGGCCGCGTCTGGGGCGCTGCCGTTTTCGCGCGACGCCTTTGAAGATTCGATTCTTCAAAGCGGCAAAGGCGTTGATGCCAGTCTGCGCGCCTTTGCGGAGGGGTTTAAGGCCGCGCATGCGGGCGTTGAGCCCGTCAAAGAGATCTCTGACGCGAGCGCCAAAATCGTGGGTCCGCAAACCCTTGTGGAAGATTGGGAGAAGCTGATCGTAAGGGTCGAAGCCCTGCCGTCGAGCGTGCAGTCGATGGCACTTGCGGGGTTGCAAAAGGTCGTCGACTTTCAGGATTGCGCTTACGGCAGCACTTATCTGGACCGTCTAAACGCAGTAGTCGCCCTTGATAGTGCCGAGAATGACTGGCTGCTTAGCATCACAGCCGCGAAATATGTCGCCAATGCGATGGCGTATGATGACATCATTCGCGTTGCTGACATCAAGACGCGGCAGCCCCGATTTGATCGGATCAGGACAGAAATGGGCGCAAAGCCGGATCAGGTCATGCAGCTCACCGAATATTTCCATCCCCGCGCCGAAGAAATTGCGGGCCTGCTGCCTGCCGGACTTGGCGCACGGATCGAAGGGCAGCCCAAGACCATGGACCGACTGGATCGCTGGTTTGGAAAAGGCCGGCGTTTGCGCACCGACAGTCTGCCGGCTTTTGCAATGTTGCACGTTTTGGGCGGGTTGAAATCCTACCGTTTGAAGACCCGCCGTCACGCGGTTGAGGTTGCCCATCTTGACGCATGGTTAAGCCGCAGCCTTGACCCGCTTGCCGCGGATTATGCGCTAAGCGTTGAACTTTTGCGCTGTCGGCGGCTGATCAAGGGGTATTCTGACACCCACGC
>ERZ651776.909-NODE-909-length-38346-cov-6.007421_pt1 | contig 38346 bp, 31 predicted proteins | sample MGYA00514761_ERZ651776 | MGnify/ENA metagenome assembly ERZ651776
CGATTTCAAATTATAGTTGGTTACGATTGCTACCGGCCCGTCCCACAAAGTTAGGCCGGCGGTTTTCCATCGTTAGATCAAGCATAAGCCAACTGTCACGCCGGGGCCTGTGATTGTGGTCACACGCTCTCGCGAAATAAGTCGGCAAACGCCGTTACATCAGGCCTGAGGTCGATAGAACCCACAACCGCTACCAGATATCAGGCAAAGGATACTAAAACTTTAGCAAAAGTACAACTTTTTGTATCGAAGTAATACTTCGAGTCGCGCATGTAAGTTGCGGTTTTAATAGTAAATTTGGTTGTGTAGTTTGACGTGCAGTGGCACAAAATGATGGCAAAAATGGGTAGATTACTGCGGTTACGGTAGCAGGCTACGTTTTTAGCGTCGCGAGTTTAAATTACAGGGCTAGTGGCAAGGTGTTGAGCCTGAACGGGATTCTTCAGTAAAATATCGAAAATACAGACCGTTAGAGAGCTATACTGAACCCGAGCTCGACGGCGGTGTCGCTCAGTTCGAACAGCTCGATATTACTCGACTGATCTTGGTGGTAAAAATTAACAAGGAATAAGGCGCTTCGAGTGCCCAGCCGCATCGGCGTGCGGTGTTGTATCAAAAATTGGTTACGCTCCTGCCACCTCGCGGCGCCGTTTACGAGTATTGGGCTGTAGCTGCCAGCGTCCTCCAGGCGGGTATAACTCGCCTGTGCGGACAGCTCGCCGCCAAACAATGCGCGCTGCGCGCGGACGTTCACCTGCCACCCATCGCGATCGTCGCCGGGGCGCGTTGAGTCGAGGGCGCGATTGCTAATATAGCCGCCATCAAAGCCAATCCTAAGCGGGTTGTTGGTATTCTCGCCTGCGACGCAGCTAGCGCCCAGTGTGGCTTTGCTCTCCCATGCGTCTAACGTGTTCTGGCTGTGAAAGCGCTGATACTGGCTCGCTATTTCGTAGACCGGGGCGCAGCGCTTGTTAGTATTAGGCTGGTAGCTCAGACGCGTTTGGGCCGAGGTGTAGAGCGCGCTGCCGCCAAAGAAGAGCGAGCTTGCACCGGCCTCCCACTGCAGCGTTCGGCGACGCGTTGGTTTAATCAATGCATAGCGCGAGTCAAACTGCAGCAAATCGGATCGCGTGTCCTGACTAAGCCGCCCACGGACTTGGTTTGTCCAACTGTGTTGTCCGTTGGCGGTAAGTGTCAATTGTGTACTGCTGAGGCGCGCGTTGGTAAAAGCGCCTTCCTGTGGCTGCAAATCGGTGTTGAGAGACAGCAGCAAGGGCTCGCCAGACAGTGTTAGCGTAATCTGGTCAGCGCCGGGTGCGCTATTGAGATTGTTATCGTAGCCGGCTTGCAGATCGAGTTGAAGGGTATGTTGTTTGGTGTTTTTGCGCCAATCGGCGTCGCGCTGCGTCAGCGTCTCCCTCAATTCGGCGGGCAAATCTTCTCTACCGAGGATCGTCTCGTTGAGCTGTAGCGCTGGGAATAGCTGTCCCGCTGCAAACAGCGCTTCCGCGTAGTCAATCTGCGCTGAGCCGTTTTTTGGATCAAGCAGAAGGGCTCGTTCGAGTGACTCTGAAGCGACATCCAGCTGTCCGCTGTTGAGCTGCGCAGCACCGAGAAGCGCGTAATATTCTGAAGACCTCAGGCAACGTGATTGTAATTCGGCCAGCGTCGTCGTCAATGCAGCCCAGCGCGCGGGTTCGTCGCTGGCTGCGTCTGTAAAATTCATTTCGGAATAGTAGCTAGCGAGGTCGGGGCAGATTAAAGCCTCTGTTGGCAAGGCTTGAGCTTTGGCATGGCTTGCGATTAGGAGTCCACATGCCACAACACCTGAAACAAGAAAGTGGGTGATTCTCCCCTTCGGGAGGCTCACGTCTGGGACCAACAGTGGCAGCATGCGTTCAACAAACTCGCAGAAAATACAATTTTATTTTTTGGACGTCAACGTAAGCCAAGACTAACACAGCCTTTGCACTCGTAAGGTAATAGGTCAAGGAAAGTTTGTCCTGTGGATGTCTGCCTTCGTGCTGGCTGGTTTACGATCGACGCCCGCCGGCTAACACTTTGAGCCTAGGCTGTCCGCCTTCGCCAGAAGCGAAGTCGCCAAGGGACTCGGTTAGCGAAGCTAGTTTGCCCTCGTCTGGCTGAGGCGCAAACAGCACATGGGGGATCGTTAAGCCCTGCAACAAATAACTGCCTTGCGACTGGAGTAACTCAGCATCGAGCTGACGCGCCGCGCGTTCGCCAAGCAGGATAGGCTGCGCGAGCTGCGCGGTCATTTCTTGGATGCGTAGCGCAATTGTCACGGTGTCACCCAACAGAGTATGTGTGCGCCGGTGAGCAGGCCCGATCGAGCCGATCAACGCAGCGCCCTGCTCGATACCAACGCCTAGTGCAAGCGGCTCGAGCCCGTAAGGTGTGTTGGCACTCAGCGAAATATGATCGATTTCCGCGACCATTTTCTGCGCCGCATTAAGCGCGTTTAGTGCAGCTTCGGCACTCTGGGTATCCCATAGCGCTAGCAGACTGTCGCCTTTGTATTCGTGCACTTTGCCGCCGTGCGCTTCGATAATTTCAGCCGCTTTCTGGAAGAAGAAGTGCAATACGGCTGCAGACTCTTCTGGAGTCCGCGCCTCGCTGAAGGTCGAGAAGTTACGCAGGTCGGCGCTTACAAGAGTGAAATCTCTGCGCTCCGCGACAACATTAGAACTCGGCAGGCTGTAGGCGATTTCTTCAGCCACTTCGCTTGGCAGATAGCTCGCCAAATTATTGAAGACTCGGTCTCTTTGACTGCGCGTTCGCGCCTGTTCTAGAACGAAAAGCAGTCCGCTCGTTATCACCGCATAGATTGCCGACGGCATCCAGCCGAGCCAAACATCGGCGCTGCGCAGTGCCTGGGCATGCAAGACCAGAGAAAGTAGGGGAAGCGCAAACGCTGCGCTAGGCAAAAGTAGCGTACCCAGGCGACCGGTCATTCGTGACGCCATGGCCAATAGCGCTAGCGCAAAAAGACCTGCGATGAAAACTTGAATCGCTGCGGCACTGTTAGGTGCGTAGGGCACTGCAACGTCAAGCAGACTGCCGAGTATGCGCGCCTGCAGCTCGACACCCGGTGTCGCCCCACTGTAAGGAGTTGGAACAACGTCGCCTAGCCCAAATGCGGTTGCGCCAACTAACACCCACGCTTTATCTAAGAGTTCGGTGCCCGCCCTTCCAAATAAAATATCTGCCGCAGAAATGGTCAAATAACTTTCGGGGGCGCGGCGATACGAAATGCGCAGATTGCCATCGGCATCTAGTGGCACGGCGAGGCCGGGATAGGAATCCAGCGTGAGTGTTTGAGCTGCGCCCATTGGGCTGCTATTAGCGACAATTTTTGCGCTGTTGACGCCTTCCATATCGATACCCGCGCCCGTCGCTTCGAGCAAGACAGACAGCGCCAGCGCTGGATAGGCTTGGCCATCAACACAGACTAGAGCAGGCTGTTTCGAGATCGAGCCATCGCCGTTAATCACCGGTGCAATGTGCCCTTTAGCGACCGCGTTGAATCCGGCGTGCGGTGCAAGGAAGCTGGCGGTAGACATTAAGCCCGCGCCCTCTGCGCATTGGATACCTGCGAGGCTCCCCATCATCTGGCCTGCACGAATGATCTCGGGTGCAAGACCAGGGGCCTGGTTGATGTCTAAAACCGGCACCTGTGAGATAACCGCGCCGCGCGAATTTGAAAGCGCCGCAGCGAGCTGTGCATCGCCGTCTTTCGCATCGGCATAAACAATGTCGTGAATTTGCAGTTGAGCGCCCGCAGCGTCGATCGCCCGAGTGAGTTCGGCCATCGTCTCGCGCGGCCATGGCCATGGCCCGACCTCGTCGATACTTTGTTCATCTATCGCGACGATGACGATACGCGATTCGGCGTTTGTCTCGGGCGCGAGCGTCCACCCTAAAGTGCCCAAACGCTCTTCGAGGCTAGCAAGCGGGCTGTTTGGCCCAGAAACCGCAAGTAGCGCGTAAGTGGCAATTGCAGCAGCAACGAGCATGGCGACACGCCCGCGAATGGGCGCCATCGAGAGCAGGCCGCCGATAACCGGCAGGCTCGCCAGGCGTCGAGGAAAGGTCATTCGCGGCGTGCTCATTATTGCGCGCCCCACAGCGTAATGCCTTGAATGCGGCCGGTGTCTAACTGCTGTTCGAAGAAATAGCCCGCCTCTGTGCCGTCTGTCGCTACAGCGCCAGACAAGATCTTTGAGTCCTCTCTTAACAGCAGATAGCCGCCGTCGGCGATCGCACCGTTTGCCATGAAATCAATCGCACCGGTGCTCGCGTGATCGAGATTCAGTTCGGTCGCGAAAGCCCGATCGACAAAGTCTAGCTCGAGGTTTCCACCCGCCACTCGCATGGCAACGACGCCGTTGCTCGAATCGTAGAATGCTTCGGCTGCGCTCAAATCTAATCTGACTACGCCCAACCCAGATTCCACCCGCGCGCCGCTTGGCTCGCTGCGGTAGAGTATGAAACCGCTGGTTGAAGAGACCGTGACGTCTCGCCCCTCACGCGCCTCACCCAAGCTTAGAGACAGCAAGCTTGGTGCGCCAGGCGAAGCCCATCGGCCCCAGACGAGTTGATCACCAACCGTGGACTCGGCAGTAAGGGCGTCAGTTGGGGTGAAGTCAGCGAGAACCACCGGGGCCTCTGGCAAACCATTGGCTGGCTGATCATTTGGAGACTGGACGCTGACTTTCTCGACCGCCGCGACTTCTGTGTTGATTTTTGTAGTGGCAACGCTCTCTAAATAGATTTCGTTAGAGTCGAGCGTGCCGGTATTGTCGTCGGAGGCAACCTGAACATCGACTGCGTTGGTGTCATTGGTATTCGAGCTTTCGATTTCGCTGAGTGCGCTCTCGCTAGAGGCGACGACAAAGCGCGGGACTGCACTACCACTTCCAAGCTCGAGCACCTGTAGCGTGTTCTGTCTCAATTCGATCGCGTCCACCGCGCAAGGCCCCAGCGCTTCACTCCTGCATTCGCTTGAATAAGGCGCCATGATTATCGCGCCTTCGTTTACCAATGCTCGCGTTGAACGTGAGTTAGCACTTACTACAAAGTCTGTACCACGGACGCCTATGGCCGCGATTGGCGTATTCATACGAAAGCGTTCGCGGGCTGATTTTGCTGCGTCGCCGGAAATTGCTCGAGCCACCCCTTCGCTAAGCTCAAACTTGACGGCAGAATTTTGCGGCTTTGACGCATCATAGTCGTAACGCACTACATCGAGCGTACTACTCGGCCGGACGCTAACCAGCGCGTCATCGATAAACCGCACGTGCACATGACCGCCGCCCTCGGTAAAGACTCTATCACCGACACGGATCTCGGTACCTGTCTCGATTAGATCACGCCCATTAGCCCGCTCAATATACGCCCTTCCCAGCACGAGGCTCACCTCGCCCACTTTACGGACGCTCGTTTGGTTAGATATGTCGGCTTCGGCGGTCGCGTGAAGGGGGCTTAAAGAGAGCAGGAACGCTAGCAGCGAGAGAGAAGGTACGCGTAGCCAAGACGCGCGCATGCCAACCCTTCGGCCTCGGGGTGTTATCGCGCTTGTATGTTGACTGCGTTGCATTGGGTTTCTCATTTACTGCAAACAAATCTCTGGTGGAGGTTAAAGATAATTCAAGGATGTACAAAACGGGGTGATTGCGGTCACACAAGACGCTTGTCGCCCTTATTACCGAACCTTCCCATGTCTATAATGCGGCCGCATCTTTAAAGTAATAAGAATTTTTCCATCCGGCGGGACCGCGCCCTCGTCTTAAGTTAATGCCTCCGCTGCCGCTGTATTAGTCGGCGCGTGCACTTTGATCAACTAGTAGTATGGCAACGCCCCGAGGGATCGCGTTTTATGGTGGTAACACCGCAACTGCTCAAGACCTTCCCGCTTTTAAGCGGACTGCCCTACGCGACTCTCGAAGGGATCGCGGGGCAGAGCAGCGTGCGTAGAGCTGCTCGACGAGCAATTGTACTTAACGCCGGACAAAACGAGGAGCAAATTTGCTTCCTGTTCGAAGGCCGGTTGCAGGGTGTCGACTTTACAATAGATGGCCGCGAAGTTGGGCTCTATTTCGTCGAACCTGGCGAATTTTGCGGCGAACTGTGCCTATTTGATGGAGGAGCGCAGCCTGAGTTTGTCATGGCTCTAACGCCCTCGGTTATTGTCAGTATCCCACTAAATTCAATGCAGACGTTGCTCAAAATGCACCCCGAGCTGTTTGCGACAATCAGCGCAAAGATCGCAGGCCATGTCCGTAAAATGACTTTCCAGCGGTCATTGCTCGGCCTGCCCAACATCGCTCAGCGGGTGTGCTGCCAGCTTTGGATGCTGGTACCCGAGAAAGATAAGGAGAAAGAAGAAGCACAGATTCGCAATCCGCCCACTCACATGGAGATTGCAATAATGTTAAACATAAGCCGCGAGACGGTCACCCGTGTATTTCAGTCGTTGCAGAATCGGCAGATAGTTAAACGAGATGGCACCAGCTTACTTGTGGTTAATAAGGTTGGCGTTTTGCGCGGCTACGCCGAAGGTAAGCAGGAGCTTTAGTCACCCTAACGCCGAGTTAGAACAGTAGGGCGTTGAAATACAGCGGCGCGCCCCAACCTAGGTAGAGCTCGATTAGCTCGACTAAGGTTATCGCTAGATTAAGACACGAAGCTAACAATTACAGTAAGCAAACTAAGATTACAGACTATGAGCTCGCAGAAAAAAAATAAATACCCAGAACTCGCAGCGGCCTTTACCGACGTCAAACGTTACTTTATTTACGCCGGATTTTTTAGCGCTGCAGTGAACCTTTTAATGCTCGTGCCTGTAATTTACATGTTGCAGGTTTACGATCGTGTGGTGTCGTCCGGAAGTTACTCGACGCTCGCTATGCTGACACTGCTCATGGTCGCGCTGACCACTGCATTGGGAGGGTTCGAGTGGGTTCGCTCTATGATTCTGATTGCGGCGAGTAATCGCATAGAAAAAAATCTGCGGCGTCGGATCTCTGACGCCACGTTCAAGCGCGCGCTATTAACCGGCGGCTCGGTAAGCAACTCACAGCCGCTAAGCGATCTTTCGAGCTTACGCCAATTTCTCACAGGCAATGGCCTGTTCGCCTTTTTTGATGCGCCTTGGTTCCCGATCTACGTTTTCGTGATGTTTATGTTCCACCCGACCTTCGGCTATGCAGCAATTTTTGCCGGTATTGTCATGATCGCCCTAGCCTACACGACCGAAAAGGTAACAAGTAAGAAGCTGCAAGAAGCCAACTCTCAGGCAAACTGGATTAGCAATCAGGTTAACGGCACGTTAAAGAATTCAGAAGTTATTGCTGCGATGGGTATGGCGGACGATCTTCGCCACCGTCAAGAGAAGCGCTTCGATGGGGTGCTTACCTTGCAAACCGACGCGAGTCGGGCCGCGGGTTTACTGCAAAGCCTGTCAAAAACTTTCCGCATGGTAATGCAGTCTTTACTGCTCGGGCTAGGCGCACTGCTGGCCCTGCGTCAAGAAATCTCACCCGGTATGATGATCGCAGGATCTTTGCTGCTCGGCAGGGCGCTTGCGCCGATTGATATGCTGGTAGGCACTTGGAAGGGCTTTACGCTCGCTCGCGGCCAATACGATCGTCTCGGTGAGCTGCTCAATCAAATTCCGAAAGACGCAGACACCATGTCTCTTCCGGCGCCAACCGGTAAATTGTCGGCCGAACAGGTGATGGTTGTGCCACCCGGCTCAAAGAACATCGTAGTGCGCGGCGTAAACATGGAACTCGATGCAGGCGAAGCGCTTGGCATCGTGGGTCCGAGCGCCTCGGGTAAGTCGTGTCTCGCGCGCGCGCTTCTCGGTATTTGGCCAACTTACAGCGGCAAGGTCCGTCTAGACGGCGCAGACATTTTTACGTGGGATCGTGCCGAGCTTGGTCCCTATGTTGGCTACCTGCCGCAGGACATCGAACTTTTCGACGGCTCAATTTCTGAGAACATTTGCCGCTTCGGCGATGTCGACCCCGACAAAGTAGTCGAGGCGGCTAAGACAGCCGGCGTTCACGGCTTAATACTTCATTTGCCCCAAGGCTATGACACTGTCATCGGTGGATCGGGCGGTATTTTGTCGGGCGGTCAGCGGCAGCGTATCGGTCTCGCCCGCGCGATATACGGCTCACCCAAATATCTAGTTTTAGACGAGCCAAACTCGAACCTCGATGATCAAGGCGAGCGCGAGCTTGTTCAGGCGATACAACGCGTTAAGGCAGAAGGCGCAACGGTTATTATCATTACGCACCGCACCATGGTGCTGCAGTGTGTCGACAAAATTTTGGTCATGCGCGACGGCGCCGCCTCTCACTTCGGTCCGCGCGATCAAGTGCTCGCAGCGCTGTCAGCACCGCAGGACAAAAAGCCTGCGCTTAGACCCGCCTAGGCTCAGAGTTTCGTTACATCGCCGCGTAAGAGTTGCACAGCTGCGCAAGACAAGAAGAGATGCTTGACTTAGAACAACTAGACCAGAGGCAGGCACACGACGTGTCCGCTTTTTGAATTCATAGAGACAGCCAGCCGCTTGATTTATTGGGCAGCAGGCATTGCAAACGAGAGATCCCGTGGACGACGAAAACAAGAACGGCCAAGACAACGAAGCAACCGCTTCGACCAATAAGCAAGCGCTTGCCCGCGTGCCGGTGGCCAAAATGCCCGCAGGTCAACCGATCAAGCCCTCGGCGGTGGACGATGCGGCAACTGCCAGAGCAGAGTCGGCTGCCAAGCCCATCTTGCCAACGCGGCAGGCCAAGCCGCAGGCGGCGGGCGCCGATGATCTTGTCGAGACCAGCATGGAGATGCCGCGCCGCGTCGGGCTTTCTGTTTTTATTCTCGTGTTTGTCGTGTTTGGCGGCTGGGCGGCAATTGCACCTCTTGACGGCGCCGCACACGCGCCGGGACAGGTTACCGTTAAGACGTATAAGAAAGCCGTGCAGCATTTAGAGGGCGGCTTAGTAAGTTCGATACTCGCGCAGAATGGTGACGTAGTGGAGGCGGGCGAGCCGCTCCTCGAGATGGACGATACACAGCCGCTGGCGCAGCTCGAGATCGCTAACTCGCAGCTAGTCGCCCTGCAGGCACGCGAAGCGCGCCTATTGGCCGAGCGCGATGAGCTAACTCAGATAATTTATCCTGCCAGTCTGACTAGCGAAAACGCAGCGGAGGAAATAGCCTCTCAGACATCCATTTTTGAGGCGCGCAAGGCGTCGCGCGAAGGCAGCATCGAAGTGCTGGAGCAGCGTATCGACCAACTCAAGTCCAAGCTCGTTGGCCTGTCTGCGCTAAAAGACAGCAAAATCGCGCTCGCCAAGTCCTTTGCGGACGAGCTCGAAGACACCCGTGCGCTGCTCGATGAAGGCTTCTCAGACAAGGCGCGCCTGCGTCAGGTTGAACGCAATCTGGCAAGCTACCAAGGCGAGGCGGCTGACCTGTCAGCGACCAGTGCCTCGACCGAAGTGCAGATAGGTGAGACTCGCTTAGAAATACTTCAGTTAAATCGAGAATTCCAAAACGAAGTAGTAAATGAGCTTGGCGAGGTACAAACTCGACTCAAAGATGCGCAGGAACGCAGCACAGCGCTGCAAGACATCGTGAGCCGCACTACCGTGCGCGCGCCGGTTGCGGGCGTGATTAACGGTATGCAGGTACACACCGAAGGCGGCGTTATCGGCCCAGGCACAGTAATCGCCGAAATCGTCCCGCTCACCGAGGAACTGATTCTCGAAGCGCAGGTCTCTCCGCTCGACATAGACCGCGTCTACGAAGGGCAAGAAGCAACTATTCGTTTCTCGAGCTTTGGCAACCGCACTCCGACGATTGTTGGCTCGCTGCTGAGCCTCTCTGCCGATGCCATCCAAGATCAGAATACCGGCTTAACGCATTATCTTGCTCGAATTGAAGTGTCGCCCGAGGGCATGGCAGATCTCGGTGATCTCGAGTTGCTGCCGGGCATGCCAGCAGAGGTATTCATTGCTACTGGCTCACGCACGCTGCTGCAGTATTTATTTAAGCCTTTCTCCAATGCATTGGCCCGCAGCTTCACTGAAGACTAACTGTTATGCATAAAAATCTTTTATTGCTGCTTATCATTAGCATCAGCCATGCCCATGGCACTATGGCTGCCGATGGTCTTCCAGAGCTTAACAATACAGCCATAGCAAGAGCGGAAAATTCTATCGGCAGTACGCTGGAAGATTTTTTTACCGCCGCGATCAACTACAGTCCCACCCTACAGATCGCTGCAGAATCGCTGAATATCGGGTCGGCGCGCAAGCAGGCTGCCAACGGCAGGTTGCTGCCACAATTGAGCGCCAATGCCAGCGTGTCTGACAATAGGAGAATGATTTCCGATACCAGTCAGCTGCAGAAATTCGATGGACGACGCTATTCGGTCCAACTCTCGCAGGTACTGTTTAACTGGCAGGCCTATGCTGCGCGAAGCGCCGCCTACCTTGTCGAAGATCAGATCGAAGCCGAATACTATGGCGCTCTCTCAAACCTGTTAACCGACGTGGCGGAGCGCTACTTCAACGTGCTGCAAGCACAGGACGCTCTCGACTCGATTGCCGCCGAACTTGAGGCCGTGCAAAATCAGCTGAACCAGATTCAGAGCCTTTATGACAGACAGCTGGCACAGATAACAGATCTGTACCAGGCACGGGCGAGCGCTGCCGCTGTCGAGGCGGAGCAGTTGAATCTGCAGAGTGAACTCGCCATGAGACGCGAGGCATTGCGCTCCGCTAGCGGCGTTACGGCAGGTGAGCTTTCCAGCCTACGCGAAGAAGCGGCCATACCTCCTCTCGAAAACAGCATTAATTATTGGGTTAGCCAGGCAGAGAAGAACAACCATCAGATTGTGGCACGGGAGTTTGCCGTTGAAGCCGCGGACAAACGCGTGGATGAACAACGCGGTGCGTATATGCCGCAAGTAAATTTCGTCGTACAGCGACAGGATTCGAATGTGGGTTTCGACAACATGCCGCTAAACAGAACCGACAATACCTATGTCGGGCTGAACGTTACAATCCCGCTCTATGCAGGCGGCTCCAACAAAGCCGCGGTCCGCGAGGCTCTGAGTCAGCACAGTATCGCGGAAAACGAATTGCGACAGGTTCAGCTGGAAGCCAACGAACAGGTCAGAATTGCCTATATCCAAGTGCAGGCCGCAGAAACACTGATCGAGGCGGCACAGAAGCTTGTCGATTCCACCGCCCTTGCCTCTACGGCCATGCAACGCGGCTTCGAACTCGGCGCGGTAACCAGTGTAGACGTGCTGAATGCCCTTCGCGATCAGTACCGCGCGGAGCGGGACCTGCAGCAAGCGCGCTACGATCACATCAAATTTCTCCTCATGCTGAAGCGCGAAACAGGGCTACTCACCGCCGACGACATGCTCGAAGTCGGGTCCTGGCTGGAAGCGCCTGCGCGTTAATCTCCCCCTATGATCAATCTAGAGCGCATCACTACCGAGTACGTCGAAGTCGAAGACCGTATTCGCCTCACTGGCGAGAGCGAAGACAACCAAACCATCGTTCTATGGTTAACCCAGCGCCTGCTGACACAGATAATTTCGCATCTGCTCGGCCTCATCGAGAAACAGTCGCCAACCCCTGGTGAGAAGGGAGCGCCAACGAGTAGCCTCTTACAGGGCTTTGCGCAGCAAGCTGCCGAGGCCGAACTTGCACCGGAACAGCCCGTGAGGGCTGTCTCGTCGTCAATAAGTTGGCTTATTCCGGAAGTGGATATTACGCTGAGCCCGGAGGGCACGCTGGTGCTCTTATTCAAGCGTGATATAGGTGCGGTGGCGGGGCAGGACGACGAGGGAATGGCGACGCTGACGGTAGTCTCCAAACAACTGCGCCAATGGCTGGGTATCTTGCACGCGCAGTGGCGACGCGCGGACTGGCCACTCGCGATCTGGCCGACTTGGATGGATGAGTCGCCTGCTCCCGGAAGTTCAAACCCACTGCACTAACCGCGATTCCTGATGTTGCGATCTCGCGCCGTTAGAAGTACAACTCGATGATTTCGTGTGTAACTGCTCTGAGCGACGTGGCCAGTTGCTCTTCCGAGTAGCGGTAAAAGCCTTCTGCGTGACTGACATTCGCCGGCAGTGTGAAGGTGCGTCCCTTGTCCAGGGACAGTACCAATTCCTCGTAATTATTTTCATCGTTCTGGCTCGCATAAATCGTCATGGCCTGTTCCTTGCGCGGCCGCTGCTCGGTAATATCGATGAGCACGTTGACCGGGTTCTGTACACCGATCTCGTAGGAATACGCGTTCACTGAAAGAGACTCTTTGCTTAATTGCTGAATAGCTGCCCAAACTAGCAGTGCCGTGACACGATGATCCGGGTGTAGCTCTAGGGGCCCCGGAAAGAAGACACTGGCAGCGCCGAGACTGTTAATCTTATGCGCAATTTTGCTCACTGAGGCTTCACTATATACGAGGCCGCGATCGGGCTCCTGCCAGCTGTCGAGGCTGGTTATGCCGAGCAGTTTAGCCGCAGCCTGAACCTCCTGTTGCCGGGTGTCTACTAGGTCCGCCGCGCTGCCGCCCAGGGCACCATCGGTCATCACTACCAGGTGGGTCGCGATGCCAGCCTCCGAGGCTTTTAGCAAGCTACCCGCCATGCCATAGGTCTCGTCGTCGGCGTGTGGCGCGAAAACCAGCCAGGGGCCCGCTGGTAACTCCGAGGTCTCGAAAGGGATGAGCCTGTGTTCTGGATTCAATTCAGTTTCTGACATAGTAGGGCAGTAAAGTGCAGCGTGACTGGGATTGCGGAAGCCCTGATTATAAGGGTTTACGGCACTATTTTTTAGTCTTTTCAGGCGATTCGTGCTTAAATTCGCAGTCTCACTACCATCGATAGAAACACGACAATGGATCGGGAATGCTGCTGACAATACTGCGTGAATGGATGCTAACCCCCTTCGCCAATTACCGACTCTTTCATAATTTTTCCAGGCAGGATTTCCTCGTCCAATTTACAGCTTCGATTGGAGGCTTCCTTTGGCTTATCCTCACGCCCGTCATTCACATCATCATCTATTCCTTCGTTTTTAGTTATATCTTTCAGATTCGATCGGTCGAGGGTTTCGGCGAGACGACCTTCGTCGTGTTCATGATGGTAGGCTATCTGCCTTGGTTCGCCTTCGCCGATTCAATCTCCAAATCGACCGGCCTGCTTTTGGAGAAGGCGCCCCTGATTACGAAAGTAAAATTTCCGGTGCAGATTATTCCCTATGTGGGCACTGTCATTCCCTACTTAACACATGCCATTGGCTTCGGCATTCTGCTGTTGTATCTGGCAACTCAGGGATATCTGAACTGGATGTGGATCTATCTGCCATTCATTTTTTTCTTTCAGTTTCTCTTCGCCCTAGGTTTGGTTTCGATACTCTCTGCACTCAGCGTGTTTCTGCGAGACCTTCAGCAGTTAGTCGCTCTGGGCGTGACGGTCTGGTTTTTCCTCACGCCGATCATCTACCCGATAACCATGTTACAGAATGAAGATGTGAGAAACCTGTTTTTATTAAACCCGATGCACAGCTTCGTCAGCCTCTATCGCGAGATCGTCTTGCAGGGTCAGGTTCACTTTATCTATCTACAAATTATTATTCCGGTGTCGTTGATCACCTATTTCTTCGGTGGATGGCTATTCATGAAGATCAAGCAGGCCTTCGGCGATGTACTCTAGACCGATCAGCGAGCGGGAGAGCTAGCCGTGCCACACGTCTCGGTTCAGAATCTCAACAAGGATTTTAAGATCTACGAGCGGCCGCAGGATCGCCTGTTCGAGATCATAATCCGCAGGCAACGGCATCAACTCTACCATGTACTGAGTGATATATCGTTTGCGGTACCCGATGGTAAGAGCCTCGGTATCATCGGCGACAACGGCGCCGGCAAGTCTACGCTGCTCAAGCTCCTGGTCGGGACGCTGCAGCCCACCAGTGGCGAGATCTCCATCGAAGGACAGGTCGCGGCACTACTGGAGCTGGGAGCCGGGTTTCATCCTGAGTTTACAGGTCGCAAGAATATCTATCTGAACGCAGCGCTATTGGGTGTACCCGATGACAACATCGCCGAGTTGGAGAAAGACATCATCGCCTTCTCCGAGCTGGACTATTTCATCGACAGACCGGTGAAGACCTATTCCTCCGGCATGTATGTGCGGCTCGCGTTTTCGATTGCCACCATGGTACGCCCCGATATCTTGGTCATCGACGAGGCCCTGTCGGTCGGGGATATGGCGTTTCAGAAGAAGTGCGTGCAGCGCATGAACGAATTTCGGCAGCAGCAGAAAACGATGATTTTCTGCAGTCATTCAATGTTTCACGTGCAGGAGCTGTGTGATATCGCGATCTGGCTGGACAAGGGCAAGATTCGCGAGATAGGTGACAGCGACAAGGTCGTCGGACACTACGAAGACTTCTGTAACAACAAGAAGACCTACAACAGCATTCGAGAGGACATACCTACCGAGCGGGATACCTCACAGGAGGCCAGTAAGGCGAATGCCAGTGACGATATACAGGATTGTAAAATCAACTCTATCGCGGTCAAGTCACCCGATGGGAGCGATATCGCTACGGTCAAGCCTCTGAGCGATGTGTTGCTGGAGATGGAAGTCGAAGTCCTGGTGGACACTATGGAGGGGCATTTCGGCTTCGCCTTCATGAAATCTGCCGAGGAACCAATCGCCTCCTTCCTCACGACCAACGCAGACGAGATCGAGCTCGGCGTGTTCGCCAAGGGCGACATCGTTAAGGTCTCTCTAATCGTTGAGAAGGTAGCCATGCGAGTGGGCGAGTTCTATGTGCTGGGCGGCCTGGCCGACAAGAGTGGCCTGCTGTGGTACGAGACGAAGTTCAGTAAACTTCTGGCCATGGAAGCCAACAAGGGCGTCGGGCCCATAATAATGAAATGCGACTGGCAGCTCGATAAGAAAGGCTAGGGCTTAATCAGCAGACTAGAACTCGATGCCGTATTCCTCTACCCGCGCCGGTGCCGTATCCGGCAATACGCCATAAGGGTCGACCTTATAGACTCGGGGCAAGGCATTGCCGCTTCTTACTTCTATCACCTCCATATAAGCCTGCCGAACACTATCGCGGGGCTGGGCAGTATCCTCGCCCCGTTCCTGCACCTGAACTGCCCCCGGGCGATCGCTAACGTCTTGTCTTGGATAGACGAATAATGAATAGATGTTCGAGGTATTGGTGCCCAACCACTGGGTGAGCTCCTGTAGGTTCTCGAGGGGAATAATCTCTGCAAGCTCGGCCTGATTATTTATGTCTTGTAGCTGGCGGTAGGCGATGACTGTTTCGATGAGTTCATCATCCAGGCCCGGCAGTAGTCGCATTGCCTCACGCGTCGCCACGTTCAGATTTACGGTGCGTGCGTTGCCATAGATAGTAAAGGCGGCATCGAGGTTGATACCCTCGAGAAGCTCAGCGAACCCGCGTACATGGAGAATTTCCTCCACGGTATCCAACTCAGGATTATTGCGCGGGCTATAGCCTTGCTCTAATTCCAGGTAGTAGTCCTTCTCGGCACCGTTCAGCCCCTCCAAGTCATTAAGGTCTGTCCAGTCTGTCCACGCGGCGAGAAGATCCTGCACCTGTTCCGGCTCCGCCTCCTCACCGCCCAACAACTTTTCGATAAGCAGCTGCATATTGCGCCGTGGAATTCTGTTCAGGTTTATCTTTCCGGCATGATCAAAGATGCGCACAGCCATATTCTCATTCTTGGGATATTTCAGCTCCAGGTCTTCACCGTCGAAGCGATAGGCGGGCGACAAGAGTTCGCCTTCTTCTGATTCTTCTCTTTCTTCCCCGATGGGTAGGGGCATGCGCTCCAGCATCAGCTCCATCTCGGCAAAATTGACCGCCGTCATTAGTTGCGCCCAATTCCAGCTCGCGTCGCGGTTATGGACAACTGTCTGCGCGGACAGTCTGACTTTGCTCGCCATTGCCGTAACCAGCACCGTCAACAACACGGCCGTCCATAAGACAATTATTATGACGGAGCCTTGCTGTTTGAAGCTCTTAACCATGACTTTCACAGGCCGACATTCGTCGTAGGACGAATGCTACGGTGTTGATTGTTCTTGATGCGCGCCACTATCTCCAGCTCTTCGTTCACATCTTCATAGTCTCTATCGGGGATGAAACGCACATAAACCGCCAGCGGAAGGCTCAGCTCCTCGTTGCCAATCCATTCGTCAACCCACACCCTGTCCTCATTGAGCTCCTGATATAGGTAGCTGAACTCGGCGCTGTAGTTCGCAAGAATTAGCGTAGGCTCGCTCTCGCTCAGACGCTCCGTGGGATCGTCGCTGAAAGCTGGCACCAAGCTCAGGTAGACACCCTCGTCCGCCACAGAATAGATCTGCCACACCGTTAGGCCCGGATTACGCTGCGGCGAGACTGCCGAGACAAAGCTTATGTAGTCATCTTCGCCAAAGAAATAGATCTCGCGGCCCAGAGTTTCGATGTTTGTATAACTATGGGGAAAGGCGCCATGTAAGGCCCTATCGATCTGCAGAACTGCCAGGGCCTGATCTAGACTTTCATCCAGCACGCCGGAATTTCGATTCCAATCGTCGGCCACTATGTAGACACCAGTGCTAAGAAGACCAAGCAGCAGGGCGGTCAGTCCCAAGGCTAAGATAATCTCAACTAATGTAAATCCTTTCTGTTTCATTGTTTCTGTGCTTTTGTTCTGTTTTGAGGAGCATCTATTGTGGAAGGTCGAATTGAATCCAGCGGCTACCCTCGATGACTTCATCCCGTTCTCGATTGATGATTTCATAGGCCTGAAAACCATAGATACTTGCCTGGGTCTTGCGCACCGGGTCTTCGAGCAGGTCCAGTGCGCGAATCTGATAGCTGTCGTCTTGCAGAATCTGTTCGACCTCAGAAAATTCATCTTCCAGCAGCGAAAAATTAATAGCTGCGCGCAGGCGGGTGGCCTGCACAAGACTCTGCTCGGAGCGCCAGGAAAGCTGTTTGCTACCGCCTACCAGGGAAAACAGGCTTCCTAAGACAAAACCCGTAATGGTGAGCGCAACGATTACCTCCAGGAGAGTAAATCCACTGTGCCGCCTGTTGAGTTTTTTCATCACAGATCTTCTTCGTAATCTCGGGTCGATACTCTGCCGTTGAATGGATCGATGTCGATGATGCCCGACTGCTCTGCCTGAGCGAATAGCAGACTGCCCCCGGTGCTGCCTCCTTCGGGGTAGAAGGTGACTTCGGTTACTTCCTCGATTTCGATTTCTCTATCGGTGCTGTCACGGAAACGCAGCGCTATACCGGAACCATTCCACTGCGCTACAACATTGCTAAGACTGAGTTGCGAGCTATCTGACTCTGTCCCACTTTGCTCACCTCGCTCAACTAGGGGGATCACGTTGAACCTGACTGTGCTCGCCTGGCCGGTGACAACCGCCGTGCGCCGCGCATAGTTAAGCAGCGAATGGGCTTGGCGCAGTTGCGTATTGAAGGTGCGTGCGTCGAAGCCACCGAGATTCGGTACGACGAATATGCTTGCCATGGCGATGATGGCGAGCACCAGAAGAATTTCGAGTAGGGTGAAGCCACGCTGACGCGCTAGCTCGAGTTGGCCTTTGGCTCTGTTGGATGAGGTTCTAGAGCCCGATGTCGGCGTCATCTTCTTCGCCGCCGCTCATGCCGTCGGCTCCATAGGAGAGAAGCGTGAACTCGCGCCCGTTAGATTCGTAGACATAGTCGTTATCCCAGGGGTCGGTCGGGACTGCTCTGCGCAGATAGGGGCCATTCCAGGACGCCCTGTCTGTGTCGTTCTCCATGAGGCCCTCCAGGCTATCCGGGTATTCGCCTACATCCAGGCGATAGATATCCAGAGCGGCTTCCAGGGTGGAGATTTCGGTGAGAGCTACATCGCGCATGGCCCCGGCTTGCTGTCTGAACAGGTTCGGCGCGACCATGACCGCCAGCATGGCAATGATGGCCATCACGACGAGTATTTCGATGAGAGTAAAACCCTTGCTGGCCGTTGCGCCGCCGCTCAATGCCCCATTGCTTGTCTGCTTCATGATTACCGCCTGTAATTTTATCGTATCGCCACTAGATGCCTGCGCCTTCGATGAGGTCGGAGGCCATATCGAAACGGTCCAGTATGTCTTGATATTCTAACCCGATTTCGGCGTTGAGATTGATGATCTCCGGCCGCAGAACGATGAATAGCTCGCGTCGCTCCGTCGTCTCTTGTTGATAAGAGAACAGTCTGCCCAGTAGCGGCACCCGATTCAAGCCCGGAACACCGCTATTTAGATTTTCGGTATCGGTCTGAATCAGTCCGCCCAGTACGACGTTCTCGCCATCGCGCACCACAACGGTGGTATTGATCTCTTGATTGTTGAACACCGGATTATTGTTAACGCCCGTTGCGCCCCCGTCTACCGAAGAGAGCTCCTGGCGGATAATCAGATTCACTATGCCGTCGTTGTTAATCTGCGGCGTGATCGACAGCACGATACCCGTATCCCGGTACTGAATATTCGTGGTCGAGATACCCGCATTGCCCAGGGACTGACCCTGCTCTACAGGCACCTGTGAGCCTATCTGTATATCACCCTCCTGATTATTGGCTACTGTCAGCGATGGCCTGGCCAGCAGTTGCACATCGTTGTTTATGGCTATGGCATTGAGTGTTGCATCGACTTGAGACGCGCCATCGATGAATGACTTGGTAAACAATAGACCGCCCAGTCCAGATTGCGGCACGAAGCTTGTAGAGGTATCGGTTGAAATAGTATCGACGGCACTGTTAGCCGCGATGCGTGACCAGTCCACACCGAACTTGGTTGCATCGCTGAGAGTAATCTGTGCGATGACCGCATTTATCATTACCTGCAGAGGCACGGCATCGAGCTGGTTGATGGTGGTGAGCAGTTGTCGATAGTCACGCGCGGTGCTTCTAATCAATAAACTATTGGTCGCCTCGTCGGCTACGATCTTCACACGGAGATTTGCCGATACCGCCGTCGTAGTTGCAGTTGCAGCGACGTCATCTGCAACCTCAACTACCTCAACATCAGACGGCGAATTGTCATTGCCGCGATTCGGTATCGCTAGCGCCTCGTTATTGTCGTCATCTTCGAAAACGTTCGAGAGTGTCTCCGCGAGTTCCGTCGCAATCAGGTTGTTGACCTGATACTGAAACAGCTGCTCTACCTGCTCCTGCCCATCGGCGTCCAGAATCTGTATCCAGCGCGATATCTCCTCGAAGCCTCGAGTTGCAGGGGCCGTCACCAGAATCGCATTGATACGCTCGATGCCCCTAACCTGATAGGCCGGGGTAGTGCCTTCGATAAGCAATAGAATCTCAGCTAACTCGTCGGCGACTTCCACCGCGTTGGCGTTAAACAGTTGGTAGAGATGAATCCCCTGATTCTGAAACGGGTCGGCATCGATAAGGAATAGCAGTTCGTTGATGCGCTGCAGCTGGGATTCGCTGCCTGATATCGCCAGAGTGCCATTACCGACGAGGGTTCTCACTTCGCCGTCTGGCGCCAGCAGAGGCTGCACCACCTGCAGGGCTGCCTGCGGTGAGATATAGGTCAGTGGCGTAATCTGCAGGATACGAGCGGCCGTGCCCTGGCCCAGGGTGTCTGGCGTTGCTATCTCGACGGGAAGGGCGCTGCTTATCTTGCGTGCGTTATAGATATTGCCTTCGCGGTTCAAGACTATGCCCGCATCGCGGCTTAACAGCCGAATCAGTGGCCAGATATCGGCCTGTCTAAGGGGACGCGTGGCAGAGGTACGAAGACTGACTTTGTTGTCGATGGTGGGGTCGATAATAATTGAAACATTCAGGGCATCGGCCAACTCTTCCAATACCAGTCGCAGGTCCGCCTGCTCGTAGTTTAGCTCCACCACATCATCGGTAGCGACCTGCTGCGGGTTTGGCACGGACTCTTGCATGCCGTCGTATTGTAAGGCATTGCCGTCTCGGTTGATCTCATCGATGAGAGCCTGCTGCTCTCGCGAGACTTCACTGCCGTCTTCCGGCAATGCCGCAGCCGTGTTACTGATGGCCGTATTACGTGCGTTAGGAGGAGTGCTCGATTGCGCGCCGATATCGGTATCGGATTGAACATCCAGAACCGCACAGGAGGATAGTAAAAAGCCCAACAGAAACACCGCCAGAGGGTTTTTAATTACTAGTAAACGTTGCTTCGACTTCACGATGTTCTCCGAGAATTAAAAATCTACCGAATTCATACTGAATACGGCCGAAAGCATAGTGATGGTGATTCCACCTACCGCTATGGCAAGAATTATTATTAGGGCAGGCTGCAAGGCAGCTACCAGACTGGAAATTTGATTGCGCACCGTGGTGTCGAATGTGGCCGCCGATTTAATCAGTATATTGGCTGTGCGTCCCGACTCTTCGCCGACTGTAACCAGCTGGTGCAGAAGAGTTGGAAATTGATTGGTCTTCTCCAGCGAGACACCAAGGCCGGCGCCGCCCCTAACGTCCTCTTCTACCTGGTGCAGATGGGTAGCGAGTACGGTATTGCCAACAACCTCTCTCGAAACACGAAGCGCACGAATTAAAGGGATACCTGCCCCTAATAGCGCGCCCAGTGTCCGGGCAAAGACCGCGCATTCCTTGTAGAGAATCAGCGTGCCCATCATGGGAAGAGAGAGCAGGAAGCCGTCTTTCTTAAGCTTTGAGGCTGGCTCTTTATCCAGGCGCTTCCAGAAGAAAATAAGTAGCCCAATAAACACCGTAACCAGATAACCATAGCTTTGAATACCACTACTGAGCGAGAGCAGGAAGGCCGCCGAGGCTGGAATCTCAGTCCCCGCGTCTTCGAACATTGCCGCGAACTGAGGCACCACGAAGACGAGTAAGAGAACGACGGAGAGTACGCCGGTAATTAGCAATACGATCGGATAGATCATTGCCGAGATTATGGCCTGTCGCGTTTTCGCACTGGTCTCCAGAAATTCCGCTAGATCGGGTAGAAGCTGATCGAGTATGCCGCCTTCTTCGCCGGCACGTACGATGTTGACGTACATCCTGCTGAATACTCTAGGGTGAGCCTCCATCGACTCGGCCAGACTTCTGCCTTCTTTGACTTCGCGCAGCAGGCTTATCACAAGCTCACGCATCGCCGTCGATTCTGTAATGCCCTCTAACAGGCGTAGCGATCTGTCGATGGGCACGCGTGCCTCGACCAGTGTGCACAGGCCATTGGTAAAATCCAATACGTCCGCCTGAGAGATTCGCCTGCGACGAGTCGTCTGGGAGGCTTCTCTGGTCTCCTGAATCTTTACCGGTGTTAGGTTCTTCCCTTTCAAGATACGCACGGCCTCACGCTCGGTATCTGCACTTAGCTGACCGTTTAGCATCTTGCCCTGGGCATCGAAGGCCTGGTATTTAAAATACAATGCGCTCATATTGCTCTGGTCACCCGCACTACTTCTTCTGGGGTAGTCATTCCATCTGATAATTTCTCCAGGGCATCCTGCCTGAGTGTCTTCATGCCTTCTCTGATTGCTTCGTCGCGAATAATATTCGCGTCTGCGCCGGCCGCGATATGATGACGAATCGCATCGGTCATAATCAGTAGCTCATAAAGACCAACACGGCCCCTGTATCCGGTTTGACCACATCGTTCGCAGCCACTGCCACGACGGATCTCGGCTATGGAATCTATGTCTATCTCTAGCGCCGCCGCCTCATCTATATTGAGAGGGTGCACTTCGGCACAGTCGGTACATACTCTTCTTACTAATCGCTGAGCTTGAATGGCGAGAAGGCTGGAGCTAATCAGATAGCCCTGCACACCCATGTCTTGCAGCCGGGTTACCGCCCCTGCCGCATCGTTTGTATGCAGGGTGGAGAAAACCAGGTGCCCGGTAAGCGCCGATTCGATCGCGATCTCTGCGGTTTCGTGATCGCGAATCTCGCCTATCATAAGAACGTCCGGATCCTGTCTAACGATCGAACGCAAGCCCTGTGCGAAGCTCAGCCCGATACTGGCGTTGGCCTGAATCTGGGTTATGCCATCGAGTTGATACTCGACCGGGTCTTCCACGGTAATTATTTTCTGCGCCTCGCTGTTTATTTTTTCTAATGTTGCATACAGCGTAGTCGTCTTACCACTGCCGGTGGGGCCTGTTATCAACACCATGCCGTGGGGCTGATTGATGATGCCCTGATACTGCTCGAGGATTTTCTCTGGCATGCCTAGTTGTTTTAGACTAACGGCGGTATCGCTTCTGTCCAGGATTCTCAGTACTACGGATTCTCCATGCACTCCTGGCAGGGTTGATACGCGCATATCGAGCTGCTTGTTACCCACCTTGTAATCTATGCGGCCGTCCTGAGGCAGACGCTTCTCGCCGATGTCCAGCTTTGCCATTAGCTTTAAGCGCGAGGCTACCGCGGTGTGAATCTTTATGGGCAGTCGCTCAATTCGTGTCATGATGCCATCGACACGGCAGCGTATGTCGAGGTAGTTCTCGTTCGGTTCGAAGTGTATGTCACTGGCATCGAGATCCAACGCACGAGCAAATAGATGGTTAACCAGCCGAATGATGGGTGCCTCCGATGCCAGATCGGCCAGAGCCTCATCATCGGCGAAGCCGGAAACAAACAGGTCTTCGTCTGTATTCTCAATCTGCGGCGAGAGCTCGGCGCGCCAGTGGCGCATTAGACGGCGCACATCATCCCCGGCAACCACATCAAACTGTATATCTTCATTCAGGATAAAACGTATCTTCGCGCGCAGTTCTATACTCGGCGTCTGTTCACAGATGAGCCGGCCAGACTCTGCAAAATCCTGTGCTGGTGCTAGGCCTTCTGGCTCCAGCAATTGACCGAATACAGACAGGGTCATTGCTGACGGATCTCTCTCCTCGAGCATCCCGTCAACACCCTGCTCAGACCTCTCTTCAGATCTGTCCAGGTCGGCTTCTGCTGCTTGATTCACCATCTCGCTCATCTGTTACTCGCGACCTCTGTTACCAGCCCTTCGCTGCGAGCAAATCCAACGACTGTGATAGAACCGCTGTATTGGTTTCGGCTTCGATTCACGGTAAAGCCGGTAACCCAAAGGCGTGGCGCAGAGGTCTCCAGCCTTTCCAGAAACCGAGCTGTGTTCATCTGATCACTTGTGCGAAACGACATCTCTTGACTAATAAGTAGCCAATCGTCGCTTATCAGACGGTCTGCCAGACGCGTTGAGCTCACCGTAATGCCTGTGTCTCGCGCATGCCCTGATAGAGCTCGTTGAATATTTGCCTCGACTATAGGTATAGTCGCGCCAGAGAATAGTTGATTGTGCAATTCATCTATCTGCGATTCGACTTCGACGCGACGCTCGCGCCAGCTCGCGGTGTTCTCGATCAGGCGTTGTTCGCGAGCGATGTCTATCTCAACACCTTCGATGTTGTCCTGTCTCTGGGTATACACTGACTTGATAGCAGGCCAACCACTAGTGCTCAAAAAAATCAGAGCCACTACCGCCGCTAATATCAGAATATTTCTTTCGCGTTGAGATATTTTCATCGTAGCTATGTCTCGATACTTTATACTGACCACTGATTACTCATCGGGAAAATAGCGCACCATATACGCTTCGAAGTTAACGGCGCTAAGTCTTAGATCGATATAGTATCTGTTATTGTTGGTCGCTCTGGAGAAAACGACTTCGGTAAACATCGGGTCTTGCTCCAGGCGCTGCAGAATCGCCTGGGGCTCATTGCTGCTACCCTGGATTTTTATCAAGCCATCGGTCACTTCTAATGAGGTCAGCGTGTCTGGCCGCAGTATGTTCTGCAGCGTGAACATCGCCGCAGCTATTCTTTGCTCGGGGAAATCACTGATAAGCCCCCATTCGTTTTCAAAGCTGACAACCGCGGCTTGGTCCTGCCGGGCATCGCTTGCCATTGCTCTTTGCACCTCTAAGTTTGCAGCAAGGGATCGAAACTCTAAAGATTGCGCAATGAACGGAATCGCTGCGACAAAAAGTATCGCGACGACTGCGGCAGCGGCGGCGATGTATTGCCTGCCCTGCGCCGATCTGCGCGTCACGTTAAGCGCGCCATAAGGAAAGAAACAATATTCCTGATTTGTCTGGGCTTCTAGAAACTGGAAATAATCGGAGGGCTCTCTCAGATCAATTGTTATGGCAGCGTTTTCCAGTTTCTGACTTTCTTGCCACTGTTGCTGAAATACGTCTTGCTGTAGGTCTTGCTTTGGCACGGTAAGCAGAGACTTGAGAATATTGTTTTCGATTAATGCGCTTGTTTCTGTCTTCGCGTCTACATCCCGTATTTTTATTTTTTCTTTGTTTGTATTTTCTGTACTTGTGTTTACCGAATGGGCATTCATGAAACGCGGTTTGACTGCCGCAAGAAAAATGTCTTGTTCAGCAAATGCATCGAATAGTTCCGAGAGAATTGATTCTGTCATCCACAGAGCAAGATGCTCGTCGCCCTTGCTTGCCGATGCGGGATTGATCGCAAGCGACAGCGGTTCTTCGAGGCTGGGCAAAATGCTATCTGCCTGAATCTTTAACGCAGCCACTAAGTTGTCTTTGGCGAGGCCGGGCATCTTCGTGGTCGTTGCAACAAAATAATTCGCCGGCAACAGCAGCAATGCAGCGCAGTCTTTCCGTTGTTCGGTACTAAATTCGGTACTATGTCCGGCGAGCAACTGTGCACAGGCTGCTGCGATCGATTTTGCCTCTTTTTGCCCTGGCAGCTGCCTATGCTCTAGCTGCTGCGTCTTTCTGGTTTCGAGGTGGACAATCTTGTCATCGAAAAGCAGGAAGCTGGCATCGACTTTCTTCAACAGATCACGACTCGACGCGCCCTGAAGCAATGCCCGTAGCTGGGGCGGCAGAACAGCGGCTAGTTTTTCTCGCCACTGCGAGTTGTCGATTGCGAAGCTGGGCATAGGGCTCGTTTTTTCTAAAACTTTTAACCGTCAAGTCGGTAAGTGTCGCCTTGGACCGGGGAATGCACCACTTGGGTCGACAGCTAAACTATTGAAAAACATTAAATCTCTGGTGTAAGACTCTTATATCGGCAAAATAGTTCTAAGGCGCAAAATTGTTCGATACCCAGAGATTTCAGGGCATGGGCCGCTAATGGGGCGGTAGGAGCTTTACCGGCAACCGGCAATAAAAAAGGCCACCCCGAGTTAGCTCAGGGTGGCCTTGGTGTTGCTCTCGTTGGCTAGCGCGGAACTTACTCGCCTGAGTTTGAAAGCTGCTGACGCTCTTTTTCTACAAGAAAATCAACAACTTCGAGCATATCTGCCTGTGTGCGAACAGTCTCGCCCGTAGTGACGAGATACTTTCCGTTCACGATCATGTTTGGCGTGCTGCGAATTTCGTAAGCCTGCATGCGCTGCTTCGCCTGATTCACCTTGGTGCGAACGGTAAATGAGTTAAAGGCCTTGCTGAAGTCATCTTCGCTGATGCCGTACTCGGCAAACAGGGCGCCGATCTGGTTTTCGTTCTGCAGTCGGTTGCCTTCGATGTTAATCGCGTTGAAGACAGGCTCATGCACTATATCCAGAGCATCCATGGCTTCGGCCGTGTAGTAAACCTGTGCGTGAACTTCCATGAGGGCGTTCCACATAGCTGGAAAACGAACGAAATCGACATCCTCACCCGCTGTTGCTTCCCAGTTGGCTATTAGCGGCTCGAATCGAAAACAGTGTGAGCAGCCGTACCAGAATGCTTCCAAAACCTCGACCTTGCTGGAATCGTTAGTGTTTACGGGGGCTTGCAGCTCAGTGTAGTGAGTACCTGCTACATACTTCTCAATTTGAGCAAAGCTAGAAAATGCCAGGGGCATTAGCATTACAAAGGTTAAAATCTGCATTGATCGCTTCATTATTTAACTCCGTCTTTTTAACTTTCTAAACTGTCTTTGGCCTGACTTTAGTCTAATTTTAATCTATCTACTCGAGTCTATTGTGTATTCTATTGCCTATTTAAGCCGTTCTTGGGGGCTTGCAGCCACCCAGTTCATTGGAAAAACATTAGCACAGGGCTCTGCTTACCGCTATCTCATTGAGTCCAAACCAGGATCGGTTCGACGTAATTAGTAATTCACGCCTTCTACTGCTAATGCCAGTTTATGCCCTAGTTAAGGCCGGAAACGTAGCTGGCAAGCGCCTCAAGCTCTTTATCCGTAAGGCGTTCAACGATTGTTCGCATCATCGCGCTGCCATCATTCTGCCGGGCTCCAGAGCGAAAGCCTTTGAGCTGCTGCAGAGTATATTCAGGGTGCTGACCACTCAGTGAGGGAAAGCCGGCGGGCGCATTGCCCTTGCCTGTCGGTGAGTGACAGGCGGAGCATGCTGCAACAGCGATCTCGGAGTTTCCTGCCCGATAAAGCCTCTGGGCCAATTCCACAGATTCTGGGTCTGCGCCCTGAATCGTAGTCTGCTGCGAGGCATACCATGCCGCGATGTCTTCCATATCCTGATCGCTCAGGGAGATTACCATGGCTGCCATGGTGGCATTATTTCTGGCGCCTGATTTGAAATCTTGCAGCTGCTTGACCAAATACCTGGCGCCTTGACCCGCCAGTTTTGGGTTCATCGCCAATTGGCTATTTCCGTCGGCGCCATGACAGGTGGCACACAGAGCAGATTTTGCCTGACCTGCTGCCGCATCGCCCTGGGCGAGGAGTAAATTAGGTAATAAGCCGACAAAGGCGGCTGAAAGTACTGCTATTACAATTTTCTTCATGGGTTTTCCCGGTCACTTCCTACAAATTCAGATAAACTAGCGATTCGGCAATGGAATCAATAAATCGCGGTCGCGAATTATAACGCAAATTACCCACTGACTCTATTTATCCTCGCATTCGTCGATAGAAAGTGATTCCGCGGTAAATGCAGCTAACTTAACAGGATAATGGGGATGCAGGGGCCTTTTCAGATGATGCTTCAGGTAGTGACTAATCGATGAACTATAATCAGGCACAGTTCGTAACCAGCGCGGCAACACTTAGCGCCTGCCCAGACGATAGCCTGGCCGAGGTGGCCTTTGCCGGCCGCTCAAACGCGGGTAAATCCAGCGCTATAAATACAATCACTGGTCAGAATCGACTGGCGCGCATCAGTAAGACGCCTGGGCGAACTCAGCTGATCAACTTCTTCGCACTGGACGAAGGCAGACATCTGGTAGATCTACCCGGCTACGGATTCGCTAAAGTGCCTCTCAAGGTGAAGGACAAATGGCAAAAGGAGTTAGAGCGTTACCTGCGACAACGCGATGCTTTGGTCGGCTTGATTCTACTAAGTGATATTCGTCATCCCTTGAAAGAATTCGATCGCATGATGATCGACTGGGCCGTGCAGTCAAATCTACCCCTGCATCTATTGCTGACCAAGTCAGACAAGCTAAAGAGAGGTGCGGCGCAGAATGTGATGTTGGAGGTGCGCAGGGAGCTTGCGCCGCTAAGCAATGTGTCTGTGCAGTTGTTCTCTTCATTAAAGAACGTTGGCGTTGACGAGGCCAGGGCGACGCTTGACGAATGGCTAGCGGTACCGGCCAATGTTATTGAAGAGATCGGCGAGACCGACGAAAAGAAAGTTTCCGACTAGCGTACTGGCTTACACACTATCGTAAATACAATCTTAAACACTAGCTTGCGCAATTTTAGGACCGCTAGTGCGCCTCGTCCCAGTTATCTCCCACACCAATATCGACAACCAGGGGCACATCCAATGCCGCCGCCGTTGTCATTCTAAACTTCACACCATCGCAGAGAAGGTCGAGATCTTTTTCGCTGACTTCAAAAACCAGCTCATCGTGCACCTGCAATATCATGCGCGCATCGAGTTCGCCCATGGCGAGCCAGTGATCGATATCGATCATCGCTCGCTTGATAATATCCGCCGCGGTTCCCTGCATTGGCGCATTGATAGCGGTACGTTGCGCAGCCTTTCTCAACATGCCGTTGCCTGCATGAATGTCAGGTAGATAGAGTCTGCGACCAAACAAAGTTTCAACATAGCCCTTCTCATCCGCCAAGGCCTGAGTCTCATCCATGTACTTTCTGACACCCGGATATTTTTCGAAATAACGATCGACATACTTCGCGGCCTCACCGCGGCTAATATTAAGCTGGTTGGCAAGGCCAAACGCTGACATGCCATAGATCAGGCCGAAGTTAATTGCTTTTGCACTGCGTCGCTGTTCGGCACTAACTTCCTCGAGGGCAACTGAGAACACATCGGCGGCCGTCGCCTTGTGAACATCTTCTGCACTGGAGAACGCGCGCAGCAAGCCTTCGTCTTGGGACAGGTGCGCCATGATTCTAAGCTCTACCTGAGAATAATCCGCCGCCATCATTTTATTACCGGCATCGCAGACAAAGGCTTGGCGTACCTTGCGCCCCTCGGCTGTACGAATGGGAATATTCTGTAAGTTTGGATCCGTAGAAGACAGGCGCCCGGTAGCCGCTACGGCCTGCTGAAATGAAGAATGAATACGCCCGGTACCCTTGTTGATTTCCAGAGGCAGCTTGTCCGTGTAGGTAGATTTTAATTTGTTCAGGGAGCGATGCTCCAGGATGAGACGCGGCAGCTCATAGTCTTGCGCCAGCTCTTGCAACACAGGCTCAGCGGTTGAAGGCTGGCCCGTCTTGGTTTTCTTAAGCACCGGCAGTTCCAGCTTCTCATAGAAAATGCTTTGCAGCTGCTTCGGCGAACCAAGATTGAATTCTTCCCCCGCTATCTCAAAAACTGCTAGCTGCAGTTTCTCCAGTTGCTTGCCCAACTGTTTGCTCTGCTTGGCCAGCGCAATGGAATCGACTTTGATGCCATTGCGTTCAACCGTGCTTAGTACTTCGATAAGTGGCAGTTCATAGTATTGATATAAGCCCAACAGGTGCCCATTGCTGCTTAGATTCTGTTGCAGGGTCGCAGACAGGCGCAGAATGTGGTCGGCTTTCTGTGCGGCATAGGACGCAAAGTCCGCCAGCGCGACTTGTGGCTTGCTTAATTTGCTGCGCCCTTTACCTAACAGGCTGTCGATATCGATAGGCGAAAAATCCAGATAGTTTCTAGCTATATCGGGAAGCAGGTGTTTGCTGGCGACAGAGTTCGCAACATAGGAAGCCAGGTGCACGTCGTTCTTTATCGGCTGCAGCTTGATCTCATAGTTTCCAAGGACATGACAGGCGTGCTTCAGGTCGAAGCCGATTTTTACTATAGAAGGGTTTTCTAAAATTGGCTTCAACTGCGCAAGACACTCTGCCAGATTCAACTGGGCAGGGACATCCTCGTAGTCATGCAGAAACGGAACGTAGAATGCCTTGCCCATGTCGACACACGCGGCGATGCCCAGTATTTCCTGATCAAGGAAGTGATCCCCTATTGTCTCCAGAGAAATACTAAAACTCTTCGCTACGGATAGTAGATCGACAAGTTTGGTGAAACTTTTCGCGTCCACAACTATCTGATAGTCGATGTCTTCCTCGGCAACCGATACATCAACCTCTTCCGTTGCCGCTTCGTTTGCTGCTGCCGCCTTCGCCTTAGGCGAGCCGGAGACTCCCTGATCCTCTAACTCCTTTATCCACGACTTGAACTCCATTTCTGTAAACAGTTCGTGCAGCTTCTGCTGATCTTCTGCCCCTGCTACCAACTCAGGTATCTTGACGTCCAGCTCTACATCCATCTTGATCGTGGCGAGTTCGTAAGAGAGTCTTAGCAGGTCGATATTCTCGCGCAGCTTCTCGCCGACTTTGCCGCCAATGGCGTCGGCATTTTCAATTATGCCTTCCATGGAGCCGTATTCCTGTAACCACTTAACCGCCGTCTTCGGACCCACGCTAGGTACGCCAGGGATATTGTCTGACTTATCTCCCATGAGAGCGAGGTAGTCGATGATTCTGTCAGGGCCGACGCCGAACTTCACCTCGACAGATTCGGTGTCGAGTAGTTCGTTGGTCATGGTATTGATGAGGGTCACTTTGTCGTTAACCAACTGGGCCAGATCTTTATCTCCTGTAGAGACAAGTGTAGGCATGCCGATCTCGGTGGCTTGTTGTGACAGGGTTCCGATGACATCGTCCGCTTCCACATCGCTGACGATTAACAACGGCAGGCCCATGGCCTCAATGATCTGATGTATGGGTTGTATCTGGGAGCGTAACTCGTCGGGCATAGGTGGACGATGCGCCTTGTACTCGGTATAGATATCGCTGCGAAAGGTTTTGCCCTTGGCATCGAATACGATGGCGATATTGCTGTCCTCATAGCTTTTTATGAGACTGCGTATCATATTGATGACACCCTTGACTGCACCGGTCGGCTGCCCCTTGCTGCTCACAAGTGGAGGCAGTGCATGAAAGGCGCGAAACAGATACGAGGATCCGTCGACGAGAATTAATTGTTTAGGGTCGGCCAACTTAGGTTCCTTCTGCAAAGTTATTTTCTGACTAGTAGATACTCAGTTCGATTATTCGTAAAGGCACTCGTAAAAATCATCGGCAATATTTGCGATGAATTTGCTGTAGCCATTCTCGGACGAAGTCACTGCGTTATCCAAGTTGCTTCCTAAGAGATCAACGACTATCGAATTCAATTCATGGCCACTTAAGACCGTAGCAATCAACTCCTCACTCGAATCGATTTCCAACAGGAGACAAGACGGCTGCCGTTGATTTATGCGTTCTCTCAATTGCACTATTTCACGGATGCCCGGTTGGGTTTCCGGATCGCGCAAGATGACTATATCGTGTTGCAGAGAAAACTGCTGTTCGAAGTATTGATAGGCATTGTGGTAGACCGCGTAGCGAACTGTCGTCGCCGCCTCAAACTTCCTGGCGATCTGTTGGTTTGCTTGGGCTATTTTCGTCTCGAAGTTTTCCAGGTTCTGTCTGTAGTAGATCGCATTGCTCGAATCTATAGCAGAAACCTGCTCGGTGATCTGCGCGGCGATCTTAAGCGCGTTGGAGCTATCCAGCCACAGATGTGCATCGAGCTGCCCTTCGCTAATGTAATGCCGTTGCAAGCCATCTATGTCGATAGCAGTAATCGTCTTTGCCCTGAGTGCGGACTGCAGGAAAAAATCTTGCAGATGTGTTTCAAACGGAGGGCCTATCCATACCGCCAGATCTGCCCTGGCTAGCGCTATACGGTCAGAGGGAGACAGGGAAAAATGATGCGGTGACTGCTGCGGATCTACAATCGAGGATACACTGCCGTGATCCTTTATTACCGCCTGGGCAATCAGCTGCAGTGGTTTAATGGTGGTAACGACGTTTACATCGGCGTAACTTCCTGTGGAAAGCAGGGCAGTTAATAATAGGGTCACATAGGATTTTAACATTGGCTAGCTTCAGGCGTTCCCAAGAAATTCAGCAAAGCGTGTGCCAAAGGAAAGTTTGACAACGATGCTATGATATACCATTGTCCTGCCTGCTCCTACGCGAGTATAAATGCGCAGTAAAGAAAGCGCAGGGCCGCATTTTTAATTGAATTTTTAGGGACTGCTAGCAGTCATTCGAATGGAAAGTTCCGATAACGACAGCAAATCAGCCTTAGAATCTTCTGGAGAGTTTTCTTCAGGCGTTCTGCTTGCGGCAAGATCGATAAATAAGGAATTCGCCGATAAGAAGATACTCGAGAATATCAGCCTCACGATAGAAGAAGGGCAGATTGTCACTCTAATTGGCCCAAACGGGGCCGGTAAGACAACCTTGGTACGGATAGCGCTAGGGCTATTACAACCCGATTCGGGCGCTATCTATCATAGGCCAGCCCTGCGCATCGGCTATATGCCACAGAAAGTGCAGGTAGAGCCCACACTGCCCCTGCCAGTGAGTCGATTTCTGCAGTTAGCAAATCGGCACGACCGAGAACTGCTAGGCAACACCCTGAACGACCTTAAGATAAGCCATCTTCAAGACCACCAGCTGACGTCCATTTCCGGTGGTGAGCTGCAAAGGGTGTTGCTAGCACGCGCACTATTGCGCAAACCAGAGCTGCTCATCCTTGACGAACCTGCGCAGGGCGTAGATCTTGGTGGGCAGGCGGAGCTCTATCGTCTCATCAGCGATATAAGCGATAGCCAGGGCTGCGGTGTACTTATGATCTCTCACGACCTTCACCTGGTGATGTCCTCCACCGACGAGGTCATTTGCCTCAATCACCATGTCTGTTGCCACGGCAAGCCCGAACACGTTAGCAATGACCCTGCCTATCTGAATCTATTTGGTGCCAGCGCCTCTGGGGACCTCGCTGTTTACACCCACCACCACGATCATGAACACGGCATCGGTGGTGGCGTAAAGGAGCATCATCATGATTGATTCGATGACGCTTTTCTTCACTACCGATTTTGTACTCTATGCGCTTGCGGCCGGAATCTCTTTGTCGCTAGTGGCTGGTCCGCTTGGCTCATTTATTGTATGGCGCCGTATGTCTTATTTTGGCGATACACTCGCACACTCTGCTTTGCTTGGAATTGCCCTGGGCCTAATTACCGACAGCAATCCGCAGCTGAGTATAATTTTTAGTTGTTTACTCTTCGCTTTTATTTTGACTCTGCTTGACAGGCGCCCGTCACTATCTACCGACGCGCTGCTTGGCATTCTGGCCCATAGCAGTCTTGCTCTGGGCATCGTAGTTCTCGCCCTGGCCGACTCGGTTCGGGTTGATCTCGAGGCTTACTTGTTTGGTGCGCTGCTTACCATAGGAAATGCAGATTTAATCTGGATTCTTCTCGTTTCTACTGTGGTTGCAATAGTTCTATATTGGTTTTGGAACGATTTCGTATCAATAACAGTTCACTCTGAAATAGCGGAAATTGAAGGCGCAAACGTAAAGCGGCTGAATTTGATACTGGTTTTGCTCATCGCGCTTACGATAGCCGTTTCGATGAAAATCGTTGGGGTATTATTGATTACTTCCTTGCTGATAATCCCGCCTGCAGCAGCACGGTCGCTGGCAAATACGCCCGAGCAGATGGCCGTCAAGGCGAGCCTGGTTGGAAGTGTTTCGGTAGTGCTTGGTCTAATTTCGGCTTTCTATTTTGATGTCCCGGTGGGGCCGTCTATCGTGGTAGTCGCAACGCTAATTTTTTTGCTTTTCTATTTCTATCCGGGCGTTCTAAAAAGTAAAAACTAATCAGTTTTTAGCGTACTAGTTCACGGAATGCTGTCAGCAGATCTCGATCGCGGTGAGGCGCACGCATGACCGCATAATAGTTACCCTCAGGGTCTATCACGGCAATGTGACCACTGTGGGTGATCAGATAACTGTCGTGGTTCATAACATTGTCATCTGCGCCTTGAACATCATTTCCAATATCAGGGCTGGCATGATCTTGGGAGTTCGACGCCTCAGTATCTTCAGTATCTTCATAGACGACATACAGCTGCGATGCCAATTGTGAGATCGCCTGTGGGTCGCCGCTCAAGCCAATAAATTCTGTGTTGTAATTGCTTAGATAGGCCGCCATGGTTTCTGGATTGTCTCGCTGCGGGTCTACTGTTACGAGAAACACCCGGGGTTTTACATCGTAAGTGAAATCGAGGGCTGCATAGAATTGACGCAGCTCGGCCATCGTTAAGGGGCAGATATCCGGGCAATTGGTAAAGCCAAAGAAAACCAGGTTCCACTGGCCTTCGAAATCCGCGCGAGTAAAGGGCTCCCCGCGCTGATCGCGCAAGGTAAAGTCACTTAATGATAGCGCTTCGGGATAGATGGTGACGCCAATGTCTCTTAATTCGCTCTCGGTCTGCCGCTCAGCCCGCATTTGAAAGAGGCTGAATAGGACTGCAACGATTAGCACATCGAAGGCAAGAAACGCGATAAGCGCCATCTTTCTATTTAGGGTAATTACCATGGGGAGCCTGAACTAGATCAGGTAGTGATCAACGACCAGGGCGATGAAAAGCAGCGCCAGGTAGGCGATCGAGTAGCGAAACGTATCCATCGCGGTGCTTGGCTTAGGCTTAAACATAAGCAGACCTGACCAAACAATAAAGCCAACACCCAGGGCAAGCGCTGATACCAGATAGAGCAGGCCACTCATTCCGGAGAGGAATGGAAAGACACTGACAAGCACCAGCATCAGGGTGTAAACGATGATATGGATCTTGGTGACGTGCTCGCCGTGAGTAACGGGCAACATGGGCACACCAGATTTCGCATATTCGTCCTTACGGTGAATGGCGAGGGCCCAAAAATGGGGAGGAGTCCAAGCAAATATGATCAGAACCAGGATTAAGGCACCCGCGTCGATAGTGCCCGTTACTGCAGACCAGCCAAGTAAGGGCGGCATAGCTCCGGAAAGCCCGCCAATAACAATATTTTGCGGCGTCGCATGCTTTAGATAACCGGTGTAGATAAAGGCATAACCCACGAATGAGGCCAGTGTTAGCCAGGCGCTAAGTGCATTCACCCATAGCAGCAGTATAGCCATGCCCGCTACGCCGATGACTATGGCGAAGACCGCGGCCTGCTTTGGCTCTACTCGCCCCTGAGCTACCGGGCGGTTGTGGGTGCGCTTCATGATTATATCGATTTTTCGATCGATCAGATGATTCACCACGGCGCCCGAACCGGCGACCAGTGCGATTCCGAGGTTTCCCAAGATGAGTATATCCAGCGGCACCATGCCAGGCACGGCCAGAAACATGCCAACCAGTGAAGTCAAAATCATCAGCATGACTACGCGCGGCTTGCACATCTCGTAGAAGTCGCGCCAGCTGGCAGTACTAATTTTTGAAGCTATCTCGTTCACGGGTCAACTTTGCGCTGTTTGATGGGTTTGAATAGCGAACTATAACAGATACTGAGCATCCGTTCGGCGTCCTGCTTTCGAAGCGCGGGCATTCAACCATGTTTGGCTTTGAATCTCAAGATTATTGGCAAGAAGTAATAGCCAGTTCCATAAAATATTCCGGCAGAAATTAACCAAAATGGCGCCATCAATTCGACACTGACAGGAAGGTGTCAAAAATGCTTGATTTCGCGCATGTTTTAAGGGTTTTAGGGCCCAGATCACTTGCAGTGAATATCAATATTCTATAGCATTCCGGTGCGCGTGAGGTGTGCGAAAAATCTTTGAAATCTCAGATGATTCTGAGGCTTTGCAGAACTGACGATGCCCGATCCAGATAATAATAAATTACAAGTATAGCAGCGGGTCAAATCTTTCATTCGGGGAGACACAATGAGTTCACTCATTGCTATGCCTGCTGACAAAGTGCTGGCGATTTCAAGCTAAAATTCTTGTTCCTCTGGAACGCGATGTACACAAAAACTAATTTCCCCTAGCGTTTGGTGGCCAGTTGCTGCCCTGCAGTTTGGGATACGTTTGTAATTTTTAAAGAAGGAAGGCGGGTTTATGACTTTAGCGGTCGTTATTTTCTTGCTGGTGATTGGATCAATTATTTTCCATTTTGCCAGCCCCTGGTGGTTTACAGACATTGCAACTGACTGGGGATCCATCGATTTCACTATCAACGTTACGTTCTGGGTTACTGGATTCGTATTTATCGCGGTGAATTTATTCCTCGCCTATTGCGTCTACAAGTTTCGACAAAAAGATGGCCATAAAGCTGTTTATGAGCCTGAGAACCACAAGTTGGAAATCTGGCTTTCGGCAATCACCACTGTCGGCGTAATCGCGATGCTCGCACCAGGCCTATTTGTCTGGGCTAGCTTTGTTACTGTGCCAGACGATGCCACTGAGTTCGAGGCCATGGGTCAGCAGTGGCAGTGGGCATTCCGCTACCCGGGTGCCGACGGCATCATGGGTACGGCAGATACTCAGCTGGTTACCGAGACCAACCCTTTCGGCGTGAATAGCGCTGACCCGAATGGTCAGGATGATGTCATCGTTGTCAGTCCTGAGATGCACCTGCCACTGGACAAACCAGTCAAAGCCCTGCTGCGCTCCAATGACGTGCTGCATAACTTCACGGTTCCTCAGTTTCGCGTGAAAATGGATTTGGTACCCGGTCTAATTTCTTATCTGTGGTTTGAGCCAAACAAGGCCGGCCGCTACGACATCATGTGTGAAGAACTCTGTGGCATTGGCCACTTTGTCATGCGTGGGGCCGTGGTAATAGAAACCCAAGCCGAATATGACGCATGGCTTGATGCACAACCAACTTTCGCAGAAACCCAAGCGGTAGCCGCGGCCAACCCCGCTGCCGGCCAAGCACAGTATGCGGTTTGCGCAGCATGCCACGGTGCACAAGGCGAGGGTAATCAAGCATTGAACGGACCGAAACTGGCCGGGCAGCAAGCCTGGTATATCGAAAGACAGTTGAAGTATTTCAAAGCCGGCGTACGCGGCGGTGAAGGTGATACAAACGGTCAGGCAATGGCGCCGATGGCAAACATGCTGGTCGACGACAACGCCATCCGCAACATGGCTGCCTATATCGCGTCACTACCCGATACGGCTGCCACGCCAACTATTACTGGCGATGTGGCCAATGGCGCCAGCATCTACAACCGTAACTGTGCGGCCTGCCACCTGGATAACGGTGACGGCACTTGGTACACAGATGCGCCGAAGCTTGCCGGTATGAGCGATTGGTATTTCGTTACACAGATCAGCAATTTCCGAGCCGGTATTCGTGGCTTGCATCCGAGTGATGACTACGGCGAGCAAATGGTTGGTATGGCTACTGCCATGTCAGGGATCGAAGAGATTGAAGACGTAGCGGCCTATATCAATACACTGAGATAGAGCGCTACAACTAGATTGGTTTTAAAAAGAATTTTAGCTTAGAAAAGATAGTTAACGAATTTTAGCCGTAACTGGCTGATACAAAGATTATAGAGTTAGGAGGTTTTAATGGCTTACGTACCATTGGCTGATCAAGATTCCGAAATGGAGATGCATCATCCGCATAGCTGGGTTACTAAATACGTTTGGAGCCAAGATCATAAAGTTATTGCCATTCAATACGGTGGCTTGGCCATCGCTGTAGGAGTTGTTGCCTTAGTGCTTTCATTGCTAATGCGCATGCAGCTGGGTTTTCCAGAGACATTCGATCTGATTGACCCGAGCTCCTACTACCAGTCGGTAACGATGCACGGCATGATCATGGTTGTTTACATGCTGACGGCCTTATTGCTTGGTGGTTTTGGCAACTATTTGATACCGCTTATGTGCGGTGCCAGAGACATGGTGTTCCCATTCCTCAACATGCTAAGTGTTTGGGTATACGCGCTGTCAGTCATCATTCTGATGGCTAGCTTCTTTGTCGATGGCGGGCCGACTGGGGGTGGGTGGACTTTGTATCCTCCACAGACTGCCATGGCAGGCACACCGGGACACGACATGGGCATCGTCTTGATGCTGTTGTCTCTAGCCGTGTTCATCGTTGCCTTCACAATGGGCGGCCTGAACTACGTGACTACAATCTTGCAGTATCGCTGCCGCGGCTTGACCATGATGCGTCTTCCTCTGACTGTTTGGGGAATCTTTATCGCGACAATTCTTGGCCTGTTTGCTTTCCCAGCGTTGCTTGTTTCGGCAATCATGATGCTCTTCGATATGCTGCTAGGCACTAGCTTCTTTATGCCGGCGGTTATCGAATCAGGCACGCCACTCGATCATAACGGTGGCAGCCCGATCCTGTTCCAGCATTTGTTCTGGTTCTTCGGTCACCCTGAGGTATATATCGTGGCATTGCCGGCTTTCGGTCTTGTCTCTGACGTTCTCTCCACTCATGCACGAAAGAATATCTTCGGCTACCGCATGATGGTTTGGGCGATTATCGCCATTGGCGGATTAAGCTTCATCGTATGGGCACACCATATGTACGTGAGTGGTATGAACCCTTACTTCGGCTTCTTCTTCGCTACGACGACTTTGATCATTGCGGTACCTACGGCACTTAAGGTTTACAACTGGGTGCTAACGCTTTGGGAAGGCGACATTCGTCTCAACGCGCCAATGTATTTTGCCATCGGCTTTATCTTTACCTTCATCCACGGTGGCTTGACTGGTTTGTTCCTGGGTAACGTGGTTATCGATTTACCACTTTCCGATACTTACTTCGTGGTAGCTCACTTCCATATGGTAATGGGTGTGTCTCCCGTGCTGGTTATCTTTGCGGCGCTATACCACTGGTATCCGAAGGTTACTGGTCGTATGTTCCATGAAGGCATGGCGAAGGCCCACTTCTGGTGTACTTTCCTTGGTACCTACGCGATCTATCTGCCAATGCACTACCTTGGCTTCTTGGGTGTTCCGCG
>ERZ651776.914-NODE-914-length-38204-cov-7.515225_pt1 | contig 38204 bp, 24 predicted proteins | sample MGYA00514761_ERZ651776 | MGnify/ENA metagenome assembly ERZ651776
AACCGATTCTCTCTCTTCTGTCTTCTTCTTCTTCCTAAAGTGTGCGTTTTGTGTGTGTTGTTAATGGAGCTGAGAAGCGATGAGAGAAGCGAGAGAGGAAGAGGACGAAAAAAAAACTGACTTGATGAGACGACGAAACGAGATTGAATTTTTCTTTCTCTTCTTTTTTTCTGCTTTTGGAGCACGAGAGAATTTCATATGATGAGAGAAGAAACAGAGAGGAAAAAAATTTGAAGAAGAAGAGCAAAGAAGAGAGAAGAGAGAGAGAGAAAAAGAGAAAGAGCAGACGCGTCGTAATAAGAGAGAATTAAGAGCAAGACTTTATCCAAATTTTCTCTTCATTTAATACTAGACTCCAAAAGAAAGAGAGAGAGAGACAGTAGTTCATATGGCAACTTTGACGACCATCCCGGCTGCGCGTGTCGTTTCTTCTTCTTCTTCCGCCGTCGCGAGCAGCAGAAGGAGAGTCGTCGGTGGGAGGAAGTGTTGTTCTCTCTTCACTTCTTCTAAAAAACCCATTTCTCTTCGTGGTTCGCATTCCTTCTCGACGACGACAAAGACGACGTTAATAACGACGATGTCGTTGCGCCGCGCGTTTGCACGAAAGACGACGACGATGATAAAAACAACGACAACAACGAGTTGTTTCTTTTCGCGAACGTTAACGACGCGCGGAGCATCATCGTCTTCAAACTCTTCTTCTTCTTTAATCTTTAATCGGCAAAAAGGCTTGAAAAAGCTCAAAGCCGCAGCCGCAGCCGTCGGTGAGGAAGTCAACGCCGCCGAACAATCCGTCCCTTTGTTGACGTCGGACGAATCCGAAGATTTACTCAAAATACGACACTCTACCGCGCACATATTAGCCATGGCGACGCAAAAAGTCTACCCGAAAGCGCAGTGCACGATTGGACCGTGGATCGATCGCGGGTTTTACTACGATTTCTTTTATCCAGACCAAAGCTTCACGGACCAAGACTTGAAAACGATACAAAAAGAAATGTATAAAATCATTCGGAAAGACTATCCGATTCGAAGAGAGGAAGTGTCGAGAGAAGAAGCCGCGAGAAGGATTAAAGAAATCAACGAACCGTACAAGTTGGAGATTTTAGACATGATTAAAACCGAACCGATCACGATTTATCACATCGGCGACGAGTGGTGGGATTTGTGCGCCGGGCCGCACGTGGAGAGCACGGGGAAAATCGAGCAGAAAGGAATCAAGTTAGAAAGCGTGGCGGGAGCGTATTGGCGAGGAGACGAGACGAAACCGATGTTGCAAAGAATCTACGGGACCGCCTGGGAAAGCCAAGCGCAATTGCAAGCGTACGAGTTGTTTAAAGAAGAGGCGAAGAGAAGAGACCATCGAACGGTTGGTAAAGAAATGGGATTGTTTTCGTTGCAACAAGAAGAAGCTGGAGGCGGGTTGGTGTTTTGGCACCCGAAAGGCGCGTTAATGCGCCATCAAATCGAAACGTTTTGGAAGGATTTACACTTACAAAGAGGCTACGATTTAGTCTCCACGCCGCACGTGGCGAAAAGTGAGTTGTGGAAAACGAGCGGTCACAGCGATTTTTATAGCGAAAACATGTACCAACAGATGCAAGTAGAAGAGGAATCGTACCAGTTAAAACCGATGAACTGTCCGTTCCATATCGTCGTGTATAAAGACGGGTATTATTCGTACAGAGATTTGCCCTTACGATGGGCCGAGTTAGGAACGGTGTATAGATACGAAAGAAGTGGGACTATGCACGGTTTGTTTAGAGTCAGAGGTTTCACGCAAGACGACGCGCACGTGTTTTGTTTACCGGACCAAATCACCGACGAGATTACGAAAATTTTAGACCTGGTGGAGGAGGTGTTAGGGACGTTCGGGTTTAAAGATTACGAGGTGAACTTATCGACGAGACCGGAAAAAGCGGTCGGGTCGGACGATATTTGGGAACGCGCGGAATTGGCCTTGAAAGATTCCTTGAAACGCAAAAATTGGGACTACATCGTCGACGACGGCGGAGGCGCGTTTTACGGGCCGAAAATTGACATTAAAATTCTCGACGCGATTGGACGCAAGTGGCAATGTTCGACCATTCAGTTGGATTTCAACTTGCCCGATCGATTCGATTTGTCTTACATCGACCAAAACAACGAGAAACAACGACCGATTATGATTCACCGGGCGATTTTCGGTTCCTTGGAACGCTTCTTCGGCATTTTGACGGAAAACTACGCCGGTGCGTTTCCGGTGTGGATCGCGCCCGTGCAAGTTCGATTGTTGCCGGTGACGGATACCGTGGACGACTACATCCAACGCGTCGCGAACGACATGCGCGCGAAAGGTATTCGCGTCGAGGTGAAATCCGGCGAACGCATGAAGAAGCTCGTAAGAAACGCAGAAAAAGAGAAAATCCCAATCATGTGCATCATCGGTAAAGAGGAAGCGGAGAACGAAACTTTAGCCGTGAGAACGTACAAGAGTGGTGATATTGGGACGTTTTCGCTGACGGATGTCATTTCCAAAGTTGTGGAAGCGACGGAGGAAAAGAGCGAACACGCCTCCTTTTGAATCCATCATCATCTATTTAAAATTAATAAGACGGGGATTGTTTTTAATGTGTTTATTACTATTACTATCATCATCATCATCATCATCTACAGCTTACAGTATTCTTTTTGGTTTCTATTTCATTAACGAAGTTTTTTTGCTATCATATGTTGCTCCTATATATATCTAATAATCACGTCATCGGCGCGTCGTCGTCGTCCTCCTCCTCTTCCTTTTCTTGACTATTCAATCAATCGTCAAAATCGCTATTCTCGTCGTCCGAGTTCAAATCGAATTTCTTCCCCTGACGAATGTTCTTCACGCGTTCTTTCAAAACTTCCGCCGCGTGTTCGTCGTCTTCGCCGTTGTTTCTCGCTTTCAACGCGTACATTCTCTCCCCTTCTTCGTCCACCATCCCTTTACTTTGCAACACGAGTTTCACGTTTTTGGTCGGAAAATCATCCCCTCCTCCACCGAAATCATCCATCCCGACGATGTAATCCATCACTTTCTCTTTGCTCACTAAAGCTAGCGTAGGCAGCATGAATATCTTTAACTTTTCGGTTAAATATGGCGACTTTTCCGCGTCAATCTCGCAAAACAACGTTTCTAAATGCATCGGCGCTAACGCGCGCAAGTGTTTCGTCATCACTTTACACGGTTCCGAGTTGCGATAAAAATGACACACCATCTTCTCCTCTCCTTTCATTTTGCCGAAGAATTCTTTTTCGTCCAGTATTTGGTGCACTTCTCCGTGTTGTCGTTTCAGATATTCTTTTCTGTTCGATTGGTTTCCTCGCATTTCTTCCATGCGTTTGCGTCTCGCGTCTTCTAAATCTTCCTCGTTCAGTTTGGACATTTTATGAAGCTCATCGTCCAACTGTTGTTCCACTTGGTAGGCGGTTTTTAGAAGTTCGTTTTCAATCTATATCAATATGTTTAGTATATTGATTGCGTTAAATAAAGAATGAACGTCGTTCGGTTGTTTTTGTTCGTTCGTTCGTGATAAAAAGAGAGAGAGAGTAAGAAGTCAGTCCGTCGTCCGTCCGTCGTTCGAGAAGAGAGAAAGTCAAAGCTTTACAGAAGAGAGATGAATGATTTTTGAAAAATCCATCATCATCATCATCATCATCGTCCAAAAGACGACAACAAAAAGAAGCTTCGGTTTATTGCGCGCGCGCGATACTAATAACATAGAATATTTGAACGACGACAGAATTTTGACGCCGATGACGACGATGCAGACGTACCCGAGCTGCGACGTTTGCGTTCATCTCTTTCTTCGAAATTTTAGAGTACTAATATATCAGAGTCGTCGTCGTCGTCAGTTGTGAGGATGATGATTTTAGAGGAAAAAAAAAGAGAAAAAAAACGAGTTCGTTCAATACTAAATTTTCTCCTTTTTTTTGTAAGACCAAACGAAAAACAACAGTAAAAACTTGTGAATATGCGCGGTCGTGGTCCTTCTTTATCTGCGACATGTACGAGCACACCACCTCCTCCTCGCGCACGCTCGACGATTTTACAACAACAACAACAACAACAACAGAAACAACAACACTATCATCGTCGTCGTCATCGTCATCGATTTGAAAAGAAGGCTTTTCTTTCTCGTCGACGACGAGTAAAAGCAGAAGCAGCTTCCTCATCGAAAGAAGACAAAGACAAAGAAGAAGAGAAACACATGCACTTGCTGGAGGAAAAACTGAGTCAACACGGAGCGCCTTTGCAAGTGTATTACTGCGACGAAGAGTACGAAATCCCGAGCTTTCGAGACACGACGATTTTAATACGATCGACGACACCGGATGCGGTTTTATCGGAAATGCGAGGGAAAATGGACAACGGGGTGGAGATATCTACAAAGACGGTGTACGACGAACAGAACGCGACGATATCATCTTCTTCATCTTCATCTTCTTTGAAAAAGAAATCGAGGCTACCTCAAGTGACGATAACTGGAGGCGTGTTTGACTTGTTCGCGTTAGCGGTAGCGTTAGTACTCGACCAAGAAGAAGACAAAGAAGAAGACGTAAACGTAGCTATTCTTGGATTGGGCGCCGGAACCTGCGCGCGGTTAATCGATGACTTGTACCACTCGTCGAATAAGAGAGTGAAGATGTTTGGGTACGAATTGGACGATGCGATCGTTGATTTAGGGATGAAACATTTCGGTCTGAACGAATTGAAAGAGAAAGGGTCGTTGGTGGACGTGCGCGTCGGAGACGCGCTCGAGAATATCAAGACGAAGAAGAGCGACGCGGACGATACTGTCAAGTTTGATTTAATCATCGTCGATTTATTCGACGACCAAAGTCGCGTCATCCCTCAACTGATGGAAGTAGAACGATGGGAGAACATATCGAAGCGCTTGAAAAATCCTCCGTCTTCTTCTTCTTCTTCTTCTTCGAACGAAAACGTGAGCCGAGTTATTTGCAACTTATCCACCGGTAGGGGTCGAGGCGCAAACATAAACAACGCGGTGCACGTCGCAGAACTCATCGCAGAGACGTGCGGAAACGGCGACGTCTCGATTTGGCCGTCGAGCAAAATGAACGTTTGGAACGAGTGTTGCATATCCGGACCGAAACCGTCGTTTGGGGTAGATACGACGCCGAAAGTGTTGGCGACGTATTGTCCGCACTGGATTTCAACGAGCAAGTACGTCAAAAACAAAAACAGTTCCAGTAACGAAACTGATGAGGATGGTGACGATAAAGACGACGACGACGACGATATTCCTATGAATGGATGGTTATTAGATAGACTTCAAGGTCGATGAGTGACGTTTTCTTTATCGAGCTTGTAAATTAATTTAGGTATAAATAGAAGAGGAAATTTAGCACGCATGCTGGAAAAAAAACAAAGTCACCCCCTATAATTACATTATATTATTACATTTGTAAAACTTTCCTTGTCTTCGAGTGCGTCAAATTTTCGTCAACTTCCGGAAACAACTCTCTCAACTTTGGTATTTTCCAATACAACTCTCTCCAACTTTCTCTTTCGAACGCGTTCGGCGTGTGCACGGCGTACGCGTATCCTAACTTTTTCGCCGCGTTTACGTTGTCCTCGTCGTCGTCAAAAAACACAACTTGTTTCCTAGCTTTTCCTAACAAAGACGACGCCGCCGACGACGATTCGACCGGGTCCTCTCCTTGTGCACTACTAATATCTTCCTCGTTCATCGACAACACGTACCGTTTCGTCAACGCATCCAACATCCGACTTTTGTCCTTCATGGAACACCCGTCTGTTCCGCCCACGTCGTTCGGCGTCACTATGCTTTTCTTTTTCTCATTGAACGCGTACTCCGCTAAATCCTCGTCTCCTTTCTTCCCGTCCACTAAACATTTCAAGTACGTTTCAATCACCTCTCTCTTTCCGAACGAGGCAATCGCAACTTTGATTGACTTCTGTTTCATCTCTCGTAAAAACGCTCGGAAGAAATTCGCATCCGCGCAGTCTCTCTCGTAATCTCTTCTCGGAACGTCCAACGCGGAAATGCGTTTGGCGAACGAGTGTATTCTCAGAATGGTCATGTCAAAGTCCCAGACGACGAGTTTAATCCTCTCGTCGTCGTCGTCGTTGTCGTTGTTCTCGTCGTGATGATGACTACTTGTTCTCATCTTTTGTAGAGTGTTGTTCTTTATGGGAAGAACACAACACTATTGATTGATTGATGAAGAAGAAGGAGTTTTTGACACGTTTGTCAGTCTAGTCTCTCTCTCTCTTTCTCTCTTCTGTTTTGGTGTTTGGACTTTTTGAATTTTTTTTTATTCTTCCACAGCATCGAAAAATTCAACATTTTTCAACACACACACAAGAGAAAAGAAAAGAAAAGAAAAGAAGAGAGACTACTTTTCTCATCCGACTCTTCACACGCACTTCTTCGTACACACACAGAAGACACTTAAAACACATAAAAGAGAGAGAGAGAGATTATTCGTTTGTCGTCTTAGTACCACACACACTCTTTCGACTCTCTCTTTTTCTCTCTCTCTCTCTCTCTTCTTTTGAAAAGAAAGTATGGCGGACGAGGCGAAACGTCAGGCGCAGTTGGAAGCCGGGAGAAAGAAATTAGAGACGTTCAAAGCGAGAAAGTCATTGTTAAAACAACAACAACAACAACAACAACAACAACAGAAAGAGAAAGAGAAGAAGGAAGAGGGAGAAACGACGATTCAGACGACGACGACGACGACACCTAAACGAGATGAAATTTTCGAACAACAACAACAACACGAAGAGTTTCACACGCCAAACGCGTTGGTCTCGTCGTCGTCGTCGACGATTTACGATGATTCAAAAACAAAAACAAAAGCAACGACGACGATGGTGATGCAAGACGAGATTGAGAAAATCGTCCGCGAAGCCGTGGAGAAAGAATCCGCAAAGTTGAAGAGGAAATTCGAGGAAGATGTCGACGAGTTGAAACAGAAACACGAAGAGGCGAGAGAGGAAACGGAGAAGGAGAAGAAAGAGTTTGAAGATTTGAAAATGGAAGAGATGAGAAAACGAATGGAAGAGGAAAAGGAAAATTTTCAGACGCAGTCCACGGAGAGGATCAACGAGCTGCAAGAGAAGGTGCAAAAAGCGGTGAAGAAAGGCAAGTCGATGCAAGCGGAGAGGGACGAAATCAAATCGGCGTTTGACGCGTTGACGACGCAAAGCGAAGAATTGGTGAAGACGATTGAAATCGCAAACGAGAGAAGCGGCAACGCGGAAAAAGAATTAGGAGAAACTAAGATACAGTTGCAAGCGAAAGAAAAGGAGTTTGCGGATTTGAAGTCGTTTTACGAGGAGAACAACGCGAGTAACTTGAACGAAGAGGAACGATTGAAAATGGAGTTGACGGAAACAAACGCAAAGATGGAGGAAATGACGCGAAAAGTCGACGACGCGGAAAACGAAACGGAAACGGTCAAATCAGAGTTACGCGCGAAACGAGAAGAGTTTGACGATTTAAAGCAACTGTTCGACGACACGGCGGCGAACGCGACGCGAGGCGAGGAAGGTTTGAAGGAGGAAATTGTCGCGTTGCGAGAGCAAACGAACGCGTTGAAGGAGGAATTGACGACGGCGGCGCAAACGAGCGAGGAAAAAGCGAAGATGTTGGAACGCGAGTTGGAAAACGAAGTGAGCACGCGCATGAGTTTAGAAACAGAGGTCGAGGAGTTACGACACGCGAACGCGCAGTCGACTGACTCCTTGCGCGCAGAGTTTGAACGCGCGAAGGAGGAAAACGAGGCAATCAAACTGAAATGCGAAGCGTTTGAACGCGAAATCAACGAGGAGTTGAAACCAAAGTGCGAAGAGTTGGAGCGAGAAATCAACCAAGAATTGAAACCGAAGTGCGACCACTTCGAGCAAGAGTTATCGGTCGCGCAGGAGGAGATTTCCGGACAGTTCCAACTCGGCGTCGAACGCGATGAAGCGCAGAGAAAGCTCGCGGAAGCGGAGCAAGCGCTGGAAGTTATGCGAAAGGAGAGAGATGATTTAGAGAATAGCTCGTCCGCGGCGCACGAAGAAGCCTTAGGAAAGCTTCAAAAAGAGCTCGGAGAAGCGACCATTGCCTTGCGAGCGAAAGAAAAGGAGTTTGCGGATTTGAAGTCGTTTTACGAGGAGAACAACGCGAGTAACTTGAACGAAGAGGAAAGATTGAAACTCGAATTGATAGAAACGAAAACGACGCTGGGAGAGGCGAACGAGAAAATCGCGCAGTTAGAACTCGACGCGAGAACGGTATCGAACGAACGTTACGATTTGATCGCGCAGATTGACCAGTATAAGAAGCAAATGGGCGATCTGGAGAAATCTTTCGACGCGCACAAATCGGACGAAGACTCACTCCGGGAAGAAAAGGCTACATTTTTAGGCAAAATCAATGCTTTGGAGAGCGAGCGAGGGGAATTATTCGCGCGAAATGAAAAGATTCTGAACGATTTAGAAGAGATGACCAAATTGAAAAACGCGCAATCGGAGAAAGTCCAAAAAGCCGTCAAAAAGGGCAAGTCTATTCAAGCCGATCTCGTAGAGACGAAGAAAACGCTCGGCGCGAAGGAGCAAGAAGTGATCGATTTGCAACAACGCGTAGACGCGTTGGTGAATGCCGAGCCAACAACACCTCAACAACAACAAGAAGAAGAGGGGAAGTACGTCGCGCTCCTCGCGGAAAAAGACGCGACGATTGCGTCTGTGCTCGAGCGAGAAGCGAAGGCGTCGGCGCACGTAGAAACCATTCAAAAGCAAGTGGACGATCTGATCGTCGAAAGCAACGCCTCCGCGGATAAAGTTGCTTCAATAGAGAATGAATTAGCACACTCGCGCGAAGCCGTGGCGAACGCGGAGAGAGAAATAGGAGAGACTAAGATACAGCTGCAAGCGAAAGAAAAGGAGTTTGCGGATTTGAAGTCGTTTTACGAGGAGAACAACGCGAGTAACTTGAACGAAGAGGAACGATTGAAAATGGAGCTAAACGAAGCGAACGCGAACATGCAACTCGTGCGCGAGGAAGTTGAAACGCTGAAAAAGAAACTCACGGAACAGGATGAACGCTCTTTAGCAGCCGCGAACGAACAACACTCGGAGCAAATTCAACTGTTACAAGCGACGATTGCGGAAGCGAGAGACGAAGGCAATCGAGAGCGCGTGGTTGCGGAGAGTTTGAAGCAAGAGTTGGACGCGAAAGTTTCTGAAGTGCAAAAGATGAAGATAGAAATCGAGCACAGCGCGGAAAAGCTGGAGGAAATCAACGCGGAGAAGGAAATGTTCATGTCCGAATGTGAAAAAGCTTTGGAAAGTTTCGATCGCGAAAAGGCGAAAGCGAAGGAGCTGAAACAAAAGTTGAAAGATTTCGATCATGAATCTAAAACGAGCGCGCAGATGAAAATGGAAGAACACGAAAACGCTTTACGCGCGGCGAGCGAAAGAGCGACGTTTTTGGAAGAAGAGCTGTCGAAAGCGAACGCGGCTTTGACGCAAGCGTCTGAAAACGTCCAACGAGGCCCGTCGGCGGAAGAACTCGAACGCGAAAAACAGGAACAACAGAGAGAATTACACGAGTTGAAGTCTCGATTAGATCAAGAGTTGCAAGGTATGAACGTTTTGCGGGAGCAGTTGCAAGAAGAGCGCGGAAAAAGAGCGCAGCTCGACGCGCGTTTAGCCGCCTCTTTGGCCGCGCAACAACAACAAGCGACGACGACGCAGCACACCGGGGCCTCTGAACAAAAGCAACCGTCGCCGCATCACAGGTTTACCAATAAAAAGAACGAAGATTACGGTGACGACGACGACGAGACGATGTTGAACGATATCGAAGGCGCGATCATTTCCGGTGGAAGCTACTCGTTCGTTCCGTTGCAAGGAAAGTTCAAGTCGTTGACGTTTTGCCCGCCGTTGCAATCGAGCGGTTGCTTGCAAGCGGCGAACATGTTCGATCGGTTTTCTGTGTTTTTACAGCGAAGACCGACTTTAAGAGTCTTACTGATTGGCTATTTCGCGCTGTTGCACGTGCTCTTGTTTCTGTTTTGATTTTGAGTGTTGTTGTTGTTGTTGTTGTTGTTATATTACTCTCTAAATTATTATTCTTATTCAATCGAACACAGAAAGAGGACCGTAAAATTTAGGGGGTCAAAATTGAACCACATACCCTAAACTCTTCTTCTTTTTTGGGTTTTTAGATATTTTCAAAAGGAATCTCATTAAATTTCCGACAGGTCTTGTATATATCTAGAATAAATATGTCGGATATGACTGCTGAAAAAGAGAAGAGACACGACGATTATTCGCAAGACGAAAACGTCGAACGTCACGTTCGTAAGAACAGATGGATTTCCGTCGATATCGGAGGAAAACCGTACGTTTTTTTATTCCCAACATCATCATCAAATGTTGTTTTTTCTTTCCGTTTGAATTTGAGTGTCACACTCGGGAGTGTTGCTTATCAAAATTGCTTCATTGCTTTTAGTATTCACTCGCGCGCGAGTCTTTCTGTCCTCAAACTCGTTCTAAAATCCGTCTAAAATGGAAGTTGAACGTTCACGTCATCGATTGCGCGCAAAAAGAGAGCGGTTTCTTCGTTTGGACGCGACTGATTCGCCGCCGTCATATCGTCGCGTTGTCGTCAAGAATTGGTGACGATGATCGAGAATTTTCCCTCCTTGGTGGTGACGCAGCACCAAATCTCTCGCACAAAACGGCTGTGCTGACTCATCAGAAGGAAGTTTAAAATAATCGAAAAAAAAACGTTTGGGGGCAAAAAACAACAAAGAAAGAAGAAAACAAGGAATACACCAAACTTTTTGTGCTTTTAAAACTAACCTCTACTTATAAACTCTGTTATTATATAAACTCAAACAGGTTTCTTCGATTCAACTGGGTGTCCTCGTTGCTCGCATCTCTCGTGTTGTGGGGCTTCGTCGCCGCCGTATTGATTGACGACGAAAACCATACCAATCCGAAACTCCCGACTGAGTTTGACCGATGGAAACAGTGGATCACGGTCAACTTCTCGTGGATGTACATCTTGACCCAAGATGTTTGGTTCATATTTGTGCTCTGGCTTCTGTTTACGAAGTACGCGAACATCAAGTTGGGCAGAGACGACGATAAACCTGAATTTTCAGATTTCGCCTGGTTTTCCATGCTTTTCTCCTGCGGAATCGGGGTAGGCTTCTACTATTACGGAGTCTCCGAACCAATCTATCACTACCGTCAATCGGCTAATTTACAAAGTATTCCAGTGACGAACGATGATCAAAAAGCCCAACAAGCTATTTTTCAAACGCTCTTTCACTGGGGCCTTCACGGCTGGATTCCTTACATTGTCGTCGCGTTGACGCTCGGCGTCACCTGCCATCGACAAGGTTTGCCAATGACCATGCGTAACGCCTTTCATCCGTTGATTGGTGATCACACGAGAGGTTTCGCTGGTGATTTAATCGACGCTTTGTCCATTTCTTGCACAACCTTTGGCGTGTGCACGTCCTTAGGTTTGGGCGTCTCTCAAATCAACTCGGTTCTCGCCCGTTTGGACGGCTCCGTCGAAGTCAACCAAAAGACGCAAACCGGCATCATCTGGATTATTACCGCAGTCGCGACGATCTCCGTCCTTCTCGGTCTTAAACGTGGTATCAAATCGTTGTCGTTGTTCACTTTCACCATTGGTCTGGTCTTGCTCGTCTTGGTTACCGTTTGCGACAACACGTGGTTCCTCCTCAACTCCTTAGTCGAGGCGGTTGGCACGTACATGACGTGGGTGATCCAAGTTGGCTTCAAGTGCGGCACGTGGACGCAATTGAACCAAGAATTCGATAACGGGTACGAATACGAAGGTAAATCCTTGCTTTGGGGCAAAGATTCCTTGAGCGACAAGCTCTATGAGGCTACCGGCATCGAAACGTCCTCTACTCTCGCCATCGCGAAGTACGACTCCGGACCGTCGTGGATGATGAACGGTTGGACCATCTTTTACTGGGGCTGGTGGATCTCCTGGGCGCCGTTCGTCGGCATGTTTATCGCAAAAATCTCCAAAGGTAGAACTGTCGGACAGGTCATTAAAGGTGCTTTCATCGCGCCGATCTTGTTTTCGTTCATTTTCTTGACCTTCTTTGGTTCTCTCGGTATCAAAATGCAACGCGCGGCTGAAATGGCGTTGGATGTTACAGTCGACAAGTCCAACTGGAGCATTGACTGTGATGCATCTGGTTACACTGGTGGCGCTCCGTCTTCCGACGCTGCCATTGCGCTCGCCGATAAGGGTTATTATTTACTTTCCTGTAGGTCATCCAACGACCGTATTCTCGACGTCATGGCCCCGTACGGCAAATTGACGACGTTCATGCACTTGTTGGTGTTAATCGGTATCACGTTCTACTTCGTGACTTCGTCTGATTCTGGTTCCTACGTCGACGATATCATTTCCGCGCAGGGCCACGAGAACCCGCCGTGGATTCAACGCGTCTACTGGGCCGTTACGGAAGCTGCCACCGCGCAAGCGTTGCTTTCCGCTTCGGACGCGGGATTGAGCACGATTCAAGGCGTCTCTATTGTCGCCGGTTTACCGTACACGATCGCCATCTGCTACTGCTGCACGTCGCTTTATCGCGCATTGAAACGTGAAATGAGAGACGAAGATATCATGGCGCAAAGACATGGTTTCGTCGTGTCTTCCTTGGACATTCTCGAATTGTACAGCCCGGAAGGCATGCCTGCGCAATCGCCGTCGGCGGGCGATAGGTTCAAATCGAACATCATCGCCTTGTTCTTCCCATACAAAGGTCTCAAGACCGCCGCAGTCGCCGCGTACAACGACGATGTCATGGGTACAATCTACGCTGTTGTTGCTACTTGCACGTGGTTCGCCTGGTTTCTCTGCTTGTGCTTATCTGACATTGGCGAAGGTACTGCTTCCATCGCGTGGATGTTGTTCGTCTTCTTTGTTGCGCAAGTTGCGATTATTCGTTACCAGGTCAGAGCGGCGCGAAGCATCAGAGATAACTTCTTGAACGACTTGTTCGCTACATTCGCGATGTATCCGATGGTCATCTCTCAGATGGAATTGGAAGCGCCGTACATCGAGCAACGCAAGCAAGTATAAAAACACGTTATTTATATGAACGGCAAAATAAGAGTAGCGAGCGCGTGACTTCGTTATCTAAAACGAAACGCGTGCCGTGTTTCTCGGTAGGAGGTAGGCTGACGAGGATGGGTCACATTCCCATTCCACGTTACATAAAAAAGAGTCATCAAAAGAATTAATAATAAGGACGCGAATAATAAGGACACGAAGCGAAACTAGGAACAGCCGTTCCATTTTACTTCTTTCATAAGCGTTTTTGTAAACAAATCAAAGTTTTACAATCATCTAATTTCATCACACACCATTTCGTGCGCGCATCTCCTCTTCATTTTAATTCTCATTGTATGTATGGTACAATGATACTGTTAGTACAACATCTACTCTGCTATTATTATCGATTCTAAAATCATGACGCGTCTCTCCAAACGCTACTTCTCGCTTCAGCGCTCTTGTCAACCTCGTTTTGTCGCTCTGCTCCATTAAGAGTTTCTCTTATTTCCTCCTCCTTCGCTGACATCACGTCTCGAACAACCTTTGGATTTGAATCGCCGTAACTTATAAAATCCAGAACTGCGCATACGTTTGCACCTTCACCATTCTTACCCGATAAACGCTTCACCGCGTCTTCATCGGGTTCAAAAGCATTTCTTCTCGCCTTCCCTGTGATTGTTCGGTTGGAAGTAAATATCTCGTTTACCGAAGGCTGTATTGTGCGCAACTTTTTGTCCACGTCTCGATTTATCTCCGAATAAGTTCGCTTCTTTTGCTCCGTTTGTAAACGCGTTGTCGTCGGCTTTGATCTTTCGCTCGCCACTGGTCCTTTGCGCCTGAGCTCGTGTTCAAATCTACCTCTGTAATGTTTTACACCTTCGTACTCATCATCCAAGGCGTTATAGAAAAGCTTGATGAACTTCTTATTAGATTGATAGTCTCCAGGGCCGCCGCCGCCGTCGTCGTCGTCGTCGTCGTCGTCGTCGTCGTCACTTCCTTCTCCATCACCTCCTTCTCTTTCTTCTAGTTCGTGATTGTTTAGATTCAAAATTCTGCAGTCTTCTCCTTGTTCGGGAACGAAACTGGACGCTTGAACGCGCAAGGCGCGCACGTTTGCATCGTCTCGAACAATCTGACGAATGATATTTGCCACTTTATCGCCTACCACATCAACGATCGTTGACAAGCTTGAAGAATTTCCATTTTTTCTTCGTTCTGTCGAATCAACAACAGAACACGCTTCTCGCACGAGCGCTGCGCGTACTTTTTTCCTAGTCAACCCATCGTCCCCCAACAAGGTGAAAAAGCTCGAAAAGCTCGGAAAGTTTACTTTCTCCTCAAATACACCTCTAGTATTCAAATCACCGCCGTGGGAAGGTGCAGCATGCACTTCGCACACCAAATCTTCCGGCCATCTGTTAAAAAACATTCCATGAAATAAAGTCACACGCGTTAAGTCGCGTCCGATGGATGTAATCGAGTTGTTGCAATTAGCACCGCTATTGTTCTCAAGTTGTCCGCCGCATTTTAGCAGTGGCTGGTAGACGCTCAATGCGGAAACTTGCGTCGATTTTCTCGCGCTAACGCTTGCTTTATTCTTTCCAGCGGTATTCTTATCGTTTTGCGACGATGCAAAAGAGGAAAAAGCTTCGAGTCGAACCATGACCTTTTTCGCTAATATTTTCGAAAGCCCGAGTTTACCAGTGTAAAAGCCAATATTCTGTTCTTTCAAAAGTTCGTGAAGGTTCGCGACGTTGTTCGCATCTATTTTCATTCGTAAATTCTCATCGTTCGCTAACTCAGGTACGACACCATCGCACGGGTGAAACTGATGTATCAAGTTTTCAATTTCTCCAGATGTACACGCGATCTTAATATTGTCGCCATTACTGATTTTCTGGTGCGCGCAAGAGTTTTTTGCTAAACTCGCATTTATGGAAACACCGAATGTTATACCGTGGAAGAATAAAGGGTTCGTGACGTACCCTTGCACACATTCCAAAATTTTGTCGCAAACGTGTGTCGCTTGTTTTGTGCTGACAACGGTACTCGCAGACGTGCGACTCGGTCGAATGGAAAAGAATGCCCATCTTTGCTGCTGAAAAGCGCTCGCAGCGTTGGTCCTATCGTCGCTGATATTGTGTTGTAAATTAATCGATCCTTCAACAGCATGTTCTTCGTCCACGTGTCGACGTCCGAGATGTGTGAGCTGTATCTGTTGCGATTGAAATTCGTTCGATTTGCATAAATCTTGAACAATTCGTTGCGAAGCCTCGAGCATGACCAGCGTCGCGTCTTTGTCGTCCCCGGTTGCGGGTTTCGTCGCGTTTCCAAGAAAATCGACGCAGATAACCAATGAGGAAAGAGAAGAATCAGGAGAGGATCCCATCTCCATCTTAGTGATCTTACCTTATTCGTTCTTTCTTTCTTTAGGTTCGAACAATCCAATCGAATGTCCATCGATTGTTGTCATCGCGGCAATTTTTTCAACCGTTTTTGACTTGTCGCTCGTAAACTGAATCGGACCGTCCAAAGTCCCTCCTAATTCCAACAACTGTTTTACCGCGCGATCGACGTCTACAACCTCAAAGTTTAACGAAATAGTATTTTTCTCGCTCTGCCTGTTCCGTCTCTCTTCTTCTTCGTCTTCTTCTTCCTTTGATGATACCAACGTCTTTTGTTGAACCGCGAGAGTGATGTTGCTGCTGTTGCTCGTCGTCGTGGGGGATTTTTTTCCAATCGTCAACTCGGCAAAAGTGTCCGTACAAACAACGAGGGAGAATCCTAAACCTTTGGTGAAGAAATCGCACGTCTTTTTCAGATTATTCGAGGAGAGTAAGATGTGTTTCAAGCGCGTTGACATATATATATATATACGTGTATATAATATATCAGCGTGTAAATTTAATAACGAAGTGTGTGCGTGTGTTTTGAGAATTGCTTTTCTGTTGTTGGAGAAAGAAAGGAAAAAAATTATAATTACAAAGTGACGCCTTCTAAAGCTTCGAGAAGACTGGAATCGAAGAACTTCGACGCCGAAATGTCTTCGCCCATACCTTTTCGTCGTCTCGTTTTAATGCAAAACTCTCTCGCCAAGTGCGAGACAGGACTCGGTTCCAACGGTCTCAACTGAATGGCTCTATCGAGCGGGTCTCCGGGAACGACTGACCAGTGATCGAAATAAGACAAACCAAATGCCATACCTCTCGTGTGCGCTCTCAAATCAGTTTCAAATCCGAAGGATTCTATCGCAGGAAGTAAAGCTTTAACGATATAAACCGGCGTACCCGGTTTGGCAACGTCCGAAACGACGTGACCGCGTCGTTTGGACAAGACGTTGTAAATAGCCGTCATGCAATCCGCGGGCGTCTGAATTTCAACCGCGTATACGGGTTCCATCAAACGAGGCTGCGCGGTCAAGAAGGCTGAGTACACGCATCGTCTGGAGGTTGGAATGATTTGACCACCACCTCTTTGTAAAGGCTCGCTACTTATCGTCGCGTCGAGTATTTTGAACTTTGTTTCGCGAATCGGCTCTTCACAAAGCGGACCTTCGCGGGTGCCCCACTGGAAACCTTGGACGATGGACTCTCGGACAGACATCAACAAGTCTTTATCGACTTCACTCGGTAAAGTATCGTCCATTAATACGTTTGGTCCATCGGAGTCTGGTCCGAACGCCCAAACCGACCTCGCCGCTAACGCGTCCCAATCGTACTTTTGCGTGAAAAAGTTCGCCAAATGTTTCTTCGGCCACTCCAAGACGACATTTTTGCTCTCAATATCTAAACCTAAGCCTTTATCCAAAGGTTCTGCAATCATTGTAATTTTGTTTCTCTTATTCGGAGTTTCCGCGAAACATTTTAACGCAGACGTTTCGACTACCGTTTCTGCGAACACCACTACCGGATCTGCTACTTTAACCTCGATGTCCGCGTATACTTCACGCAAGTCTTTCATCGCCGAGTCCAGATAGATTTCGCCCATACCGACGACGATGTGCTCACCGGATTCTTCCACCTTTGTTTGCAACGCTGGATATGTTTTTGATATTTTGCGCAAACCTTCAACCATTTTCGGTAAATCGGACGGATGCAACGGTTCTACGGCAATTTTAACCACCGCTTTATTCTCAAATTCCAGCGGTTTGAACGTATACACGTCTTCGTCGTTTCCTTCTTCTCCATCTTTTGAGGACGCAGAAACCAAAGTTGCGGTTTTAACGATGGATTGATCGACACCGGCGATGAGTACCCAGGAACCAGCCGGTGCGCTCTGTACAGGAATGCGATACCTCGCTTCGTTAATCCATAAATGCGAAACTGTCTTCACCGCACAGTCTTCTTCGTCGTCCGGCGAATACGCCTCGCCCAACACTTTCACCGAATCGTTTACGCAAAGCGTACCGGAAAGAACGCGACCAAACGCGTCGAACGCGTCTGGAGATTTCGTGGATGGATAAAGTTTCACGATTTGGACGGCTAACGGTCCATCTTTATCGCAGGTCTGCATCGCTCGTACGCGTCTACCCGAGGTTGATAATTCGCCCGTGTACGTGCGAGAAATCTTGCTTTCCGCGCCTTCGATGGGATTCGGTATGGAGTGTAACAAAATGTCCGTCAAACCGCCATGCGATTCAAAGACTTTTGAGAACGCGAGTTTTATCAGCGGTTTCGTGTTTTGTTTTAACTCTTTCGGTTTCAACTTGTACGAAAACCTGTTGAATTCTTTCAAAGCTCTTTGAAAAGATTCCGGCGCCTCGCCGACGGCTTGCGAGAAAAGCTTATACAACGGTTCGAGGATGAACTGCACGAACGATCGCTGGCAATCATGTTGTCCAACCGGAGGTTTCTTCTTAAACGCACGCGTCTCTTCGTCGAAATACGCGTCGCCCCATAATCGTTTCGCAAACTGTTTGTGATCCAAGTCATCGCTCTGCGAAACGTTTTTATACGTCTTGGCGAAAGATTCTAAAGTAAACGAAAATCCGTATAAACTCGATCCAAAGCACACGCGATTATTCAAAGGTGTACACAAACGCGCATTTTCTGGCCCATACGCGGCTTCAATTAACGCGTTGCATTCTTCGATGACGTGTCTAAGTTTGTGGTACGCGTCCGCCGGCGGAAGCTTGAGCTCTACTATGAGTCGGTCGATTTTGTTGATGAACAAAACGCACGGCACGTTCTCTCGCGCGGCAATTTTGATCGCTTTTTCGGTTCCACACATGACCCCTTCTGCAGCATCGACAACGATTAAGAATCCGTCGGCTATTCGGGCAGCCGCAGAGACTTCGTCGCAAAAGTTTGCGTGGCCGGGAGTATCGAAGATTGAAATCGAGTGCGTCTTTCCGTGCTTCCCGTCTGCCAAAGGTAACGTCATCGGCACGGCTTTAATGGACATCTCGCGGCTGCGTTCATCAAGTCGAGTGTCCGTGTATAATCGCAAAGCGTTGTAATTATTTTGTGACAGTTGCGTAGAGCTCGAACCTAAATTATCGTCGTACTTCCACGCGTCCGAAACGTCGTGCGTCTCCTCCACGAGCGCATCCACTAAAGATGATTTCCCGTGATGTAAATGACCAGCAATGCACACGTTCCTCGATAACACCGGCGTTTGCCACAACATTTCCAAAAATTCTGGCTTACATTTCATTTTAGCGTGCGAAATGTCCAACTTTGAATCTTCCGAAACGATCTCGAATCTCTTCGTATTCTGCGAGGCGATGATCGGCACCTCCAAAGCCTGCGCGTCTTCGGTTTCTACCAGTGTCTCCGTATCTTCTCCGTACACCTCTTTAGAGGAGGGATAATATTTCTTATCTTCTGCTAAGACTACTATTGCATTCGTCGTCGTTGGTTCCTCTTCGTCGTTCTCTTCGTCTTCGTCTTCGTCGTTTCCTCTCATTTCTTCGTCTGCGCCGTCACCTCTTCGTCGTCGCCCCCAATCGCCATCTTCTTCTTCATTATTGTCGTCCTCGATTAAATCGTCCTCGGAATCGACGTCTGGTCCTATGTAGTTACCGAACTCGTCGTAGTTCGACTCGTCCATTTTCTCTTCTTTCCTCTTTCTTTCTTTCTTATTATTATTATCAGGAGTGTGTTTATTCTCAGAAGAGAGCAGATTGGGTTGGTTTGGTGACAAATTTATTATTATTTGAAGAAGAAGAAGAAGAAGTTTCTCGTCTCGAAAAAAAAGAATGAACAAAATCAGAGCAAAACAACGAAGAGGAACACCCAGTGTATAAAAATTGTGCGACGTAATAAAATCAACGTGTTAATAATGCTAGCGTGCGTGTGATTGCAAAATAAGTGTTTTATAAGTTTTTATCTCTCTCTTCCTCTCACTTTTCTCTATCGATCATCGAGTCGTCGGCACCTCCTCCTTGGACTGAGTAGGCGCCTCAGAAGAAGACGAAGACTGTTGCAATTCGCTTCCTAACTTTGGTTCTCGCGGCATCATCGAGAGCCACACGCCCTCGGGGAAACAAATAGTCGTATCATACATGATTGGAATTTCGTCTCCTGGATCTTCGTGCACTCCATCGTCACATTTTCCAAATTTAAAGTTTTGCACAGCCGTCGCGAGCATCGTCGTCGCCGTGAGCAAAGCAAAGACACCGCCGATGCACGATCGCGGGCCCGCCCCGAACGGCGTGTACGTGAAATCTCTCCCAGCTGCCATGCGTCTGCGCATACGTTCCTTCGCAATCTCAAGCTTTTCTGGATCGTCCCTCGCGGATGCCTTGGCTTGCTTGTCCGCTTGCATTCTGAGCGATTCGTCAGTAAACCGGTCGGGATTAAACTCCAAAGGATTCTCCCACACTCTCGGGTTTCTCCCCATGGCGTAGGAAGATAACAGAATAAAGTCGCCAGGTTTCACCTTGTGTCCACTCGGTAAAGTATCTTCGTCGGACGCTAGTCGAGGGAATAAGTTAATCGGCGCGTACTTGCGCAGCGACTCTTTCACGACCATGCGCGTGTAATCCAAGCGTCCTTCTTGGACGTCATCAAACGTTGGCGCTCGACCACCCAACAAAGCGACCTCTTCTTCGATGCGACGCTGTATTTCTGGATTCCTCGCCACATGAAACAAGTTCACCGTGAAATTACTCGCAGTCGTCCGGTGCCCGGCAGCCATGACATCGTTAATATCGCCCCACAAATCGTCATCCGGCAACAAGTTCCCATCTTCGTCCGTGGCTTTGACGAGGACGTCCAACAAACAATAATCGTTAAAATCGCCTTCTTCGACGCGTTCTTTGACCGTTTCTCGTCGCTCAGTAATGAGTTTTGTTCCAACTGATTCTAAAATTGCGTATTTTTCCTTCAACTCTCGCACTCGCCCAATGCCGAGCGCGTATTGCAACTTCAAAATAGGCCCAGGCGTGATGAAGAGTTGTCCCATGATTTCTGACGTTCCGTTGTATGAATCTAAAATTTGAGAAATGTTATCGCTGACGATATCTTCGTCTCGCAAGAGTTTCGCGGCGTGCGATTCGCATTGCTCGAAATCAAACGCAAACGCAACTTTGCCGATGACGTCTAGCGTGACCAACTGCGAGTCGTTGTCAATATTTACGTTTATTTTTCCCTCTTCTCGCATGGTACACGCCGTTCTCCACGTTTCGCACATGTAATTGATTCGTTCTTCGACCGTGTTGGAGAACTGCGTCAGCGAAAACGAGTTTATGAATGGCTTTTGGCACATCAATCGATGTTCTCGGTTATATTGTCCGTCTGACCCGGTGATGCCTTTGTTCTTAATCACAAACCGAAAGGCGTCTGGCAACATCCGAAGCTTATAGTTCTTCGCGTTCGTGTGACAGACATACTCTACGATTTCTGGATCAAGAATGGAGACGCAATCTGGACCAATCGCATTCTGAATACCCACGCATTCACCTTTTTGTTCCGCCCAATCGAGCATGGCGATGGGCATTCCGACTGGATGTTGAGCCGCTTTCACCAGAGACTTTAAAAACGAGATATCATCAATCACCGGCGGTTCCGAACCGTCTTCCGGTCGTAAATCTGGGACTTCTTTCTTTTCCATGCCGAAGAAGGATTTCACCGAACTGTACGGACACGCTTGACCTTCTTTACCTTCTTCTTCTTTGTTACCTTCTTCTTCATCATTTTGATGAGCCTTCTGTTGGATATCTTTTTTATTATTCGCTTGCGCTCTATCTTCTTCTTCTTCTTCTTCTTTGAACGTGTTGTTGGTCGAATTCGTCGTCGTATCTGTCGACGAGGACGTCGTCGCTCCGACGACATTACCACTTTTACCACTTTTACCACCGGTCGATGATGAGAACGCGAGGACGACGATCGCGGACGACGATCGTCGTCGTCGTCGTCGTCCTCTTCTCTCTCTCGTCGGGGAGACCCCCGAAGCGTGACTAAAAGGGACTCTCACCCCTCGGATTTGCCTCGTCGTCGTCGTCGTCGACGCGGGAGAAGTACAACAACGCGCCGCGATGGAGTTTGACATGGTCATAAACTATATTGATTTATGTGTATCAAAGATGATCAGAATATACAATATACTACACTCGTCGATGATGGTCGATTGATCGACCCGATCGATACTAAATAATTTATGATGATGATGAGGTGAAGTGCGTTGTTTTTTTGCACCCGTGTGTTCTCGTCCTCCTCCCTTAAAGTCTCGTACAAAAAGATACGATGATCTTTTAAATTTTAACGAAGACCCTAAACTCTCTCTTTTGTTTCCTTCTCTTCTTCTACGTCGTCTGACGTCTAACGTCGTCAATATTAGTTTAATATTAAATATTATCATCGACGACGCCCGAGAGATCGATAGATCGAGATGATGATGAAGAACGCACAGAACGCGATCTTTCTGTCCTCTTCTTCTTCTTTCTCTTCTTTCTTTTTTGTCTTCTTTTACTCCTTCTTCTTCTTCTTCTCAAAGGCTGTGGCTGCGCAACAACAACAACAACAACAACAACTCGAACAACAACAACAACAACTTAAAAGCAAAAAACCTGTTATTAAAACGAAATACGACGTCGATTACTCGCCGGATATTGGTTGGTTAACCGGTCGCGGGACTTACTTTGACGCCTCGCACGAGTGGAAAACGAAATATTTCGCCCACCACGAGTTCGGGTACCTGGAAACGAACGGGTGCGGGTATACGAGCAAAAAATACGCGCAACGAGAGCCAAAGTCGCTGCCGTTTGCAGTTTCGCGAAGTGCAGTCGCCGCGCTGGCTGACTTTGAAATGAAATCGAGCTGCGGACAGTGCTATGAAGTGAAATGCGACGATAACGAAACGAAAATTCGCAAATCGTTTCGTCGAAACGACTTCATCGAGTACAACGATAACTACACGCGTTTCCAGCAAAACAAAAACGCGAGAGATTCATACGGGCGAGAAATTCAAAACACGACGTTTCCTCCCGCCGAAGAGTGCTTTGACGACGATGAAGGGAGGACGAAGCTCTGCGAAAGGACGACGTGCTACGATCGCGATAAAACACTTTTCATTCAAATCATAGATATTTGTCCGTGCGACTACATTTACGGCCGACAAGAGATTTGTTGCGGCGATATCCCTCACTTCGATCTCTCGTTTTGGGCGTTCGAGTCGTTAGCGCATCCTCTGCAAGGGAAAATGAACCTCTTGTTTCGTCCCGTGGATTGCGTGACGAAACAACCCTTAGACGCTCGGGAAGGAGCGTTAGCTCACGTGCGCAAAAATAAGAACGGCGACGAATATTACGTGTACGATGGGAAAACGCCAGTAGGTTTCGCGCCCGGATGGAGATTTCGCGTTTGGTACGATTTGCAGTCCGATCCAGCGGTCGAAGGTAAAGGCAAAAACGGCGGTTTCGGCGCATGCTCGGAATTCAATTCGACCGGTACTATGGCTGCGGCATGCCTTGGTTGTGAGAATAATATCCTACCGTTTTCAGTCAACGGAGATTCTACGATGATGTCACTTCGAATCCAAATTAACGACGACGGCGTTATCGACGAGAACTGCGAAAATCTCAGTTTCCTTTCGATAGGACTCGAGAAGCGGCAAGATCGAGATGCTACGAGAGAATACAGCGAGACGCCGTGCGCCAAATCTATAATATTGAACGAAAGTGAAAGCGTCAGCATAACTCGCGACGGCGACGGTGGTTGTATTGTCAAAATTCCCGTTCACGTGTTTGAATGCAAACGAGCGAGCGTGAACGCGAATACGATATTTTTGTCCTACGATTATCCAAACACGCGCAAAGAAGTTTGTCTCGGCGAAGTAAAGTTATATTGAAAAACAAGAACAAATCTAAGATGTAGTAAAGATAGTAGAATATACAACAACAATAACTCTTTTTGTTTCTATTGCATTCGCGTCAATGGTTTTAGTTGTCTTGCCCAGTCGTTGGATCGTCTTCCTCGTCGGGAGAATCTGAAGAGGAGGAGGAGGGCGAAGAGGAGAACAAATTCTTTAAGCTCAACTTCGTTTGCAACCGATTTTCCTCGTTCACTAGCATATCAGAGAAGAAATCTAATCGCTGGACGTGCTCTTCTTGCTCTAACAACTGCTGAAACGGATAGATTGCCTCGTTTACCAGTTCTCTCGCTTCCTCTTGGTAGTTTATTTGCAACTGCTTGAACTGATTTTGGATGTTCTCCGGGAGCGAATTCAAAGTGATTTCGCCTCTGGACTGTTTTTCGGCGAATTCCGGTCCTTGTGACTTCATGAAAGATTGAAGCAGCGCCTGGACGTCTCGCTGTAACTCAGTTTCTTTATAATTCACTCGGTTCGTGAGCAACGATTGCCATAACTCGACGATTCTCCAAAATCCTCCTTTTTTATTTTTCGCCGAGAGTTCTTTCACCAACTCTTCTCTAAATCGAACCGGTTCGTCCAACTCTTGTTGCATTTGAACTATGCGCGTAAATTTCTCAACGAGCATTGATTCTTTCGTCGTGTATTCTCCATCATCACTCGCGCCACTATTATCAGCTCCTTCTTCTCCTTCCTTCCCGTAATCGCCGATTTCCACGCACACGCCTTTCAAATATGAACTTCGATCTCCCCAAACCGTGTCGTTCACCACGCGTTCAATGCGCACGACAGATACGCACGTGTGCGAACACACGTATTTCACCTGGTCGTTCGTTTGCTCGGAAACTTCCTTCAAATCATCCAAGTAAAACACGCACGCGTACTTGCTAAAATGGCCTTGAGCTTGCGGGTCGCACATGGGCACCACAAAGCGCCTCGAGCCGTTGAAGAGGATGTCGTTATACATCGCTCGGTACCTGGGTTCGAAGATGTTTAACACGTGTTCCGAATACGGCAAATGCACGTTCGATCCGAGCGGGAAAATTGGAAGTACAACTTCGTTCTCTTTCGTAACGATGGGTTCGGTTTCTGTCGCCTTCGAGACGTTCATAAAAGGTAACCACTGTATCGACTCAGTCCAATCTTTCTTCACGCCTTCGTCGTACGACCCTGAGCCAGACGCATCCGGCGAGGCTGCTCTTGTGGTGAATAACAAATGTGACCTTCGTCTATTCTTCCTCCTCGATGATGGCAATGATGATGTTAATGATGTGACGAGTGTGGTGATGTTTCGTTCCGTGTTTCTCGCAGCAAAACGCACGTGGTGACGACGACGAAGAAGATTACCACTAAACAAAGATGTTTGGGAAGACGACGACGACGACGAAGAAGGTGAAGAAGAAGTCACGCGCATCATCGACGATTGATACGAACACGACGCTCTGCAAGAGGAAGATGAGGAGGAGGAGGAAGAAGAAGATACTCTCTGCACGAATCTCAAGTGCTGCATGATGAGATGCGTGGAGAGATGAGTGGAGAAAAAACTGACGCAGACAAACAACCATATCTCGATCCCTCTGAATTTCCCAGAAAAAGCAAAAAAAAAAGAGGAGTTAAAAATACGCGTGAAAAAAAAACGAAGTTTCAATGCAACGTTTAGCGTTCGCGCTGTTGATGAGCGCAGCGGTGCTTCTCATGGTTGGGTTCGCTTTGCGCTGCATCATCTTCAGACAGTTTTTCTTCTTCACGCCGCGCGTGAGTCGCGATAACGAAGTGTGATGATTTCTTGCTCTTGTTGGATTAGTATTCGGTTTTGTGTTGTTGGGTTCGTTTGTGTTTGAGAAAAAATGAACAAAAACAACGAGAGAGAAGTCAAAAAATACTCGGGATTGTATCTATATCTCTACAACACAAATATCCTCTGCGCGCGAGAAGAACTCCAACGATAACAATAACAACAGAAAGAACGAACGAAAGATATGTTCATCAAGAAAAGAATCTCCAAGGTATTCCTCGTCTCTGCCATCTTCTTCTTTTTCATCGCGCGAGCGAAAGCCGCAGACTTTGACGTGGACGATGATGAAGATATCGACACCGTCTCCCAGATGCGTCAAGCCTATCTGGAAGAACAAATCAAAGAGTCAAAAGTTACGTTGTTTGACATCAAAACGGGCGAAAAGTTGGAATCGGCCGCAGCTTGGGCGTCGTATGATCCGAGAAATGCCTCGAGAATGCACGTTGGCTACTTCATTCCAGATGCCGAGCAGGAGACTGGCGCTGGAGAGATGGAAAACTTACAGCTCTGTGGTTTCACAAAGCCAGAAAACTGCAAGAACGAACAACCGTACCCGCGCGACGAAACAAACACGGAACCTCTCGAGGACCCGTTTGAATGCGGCATCGACGACGAGACAAATCCAGACACAGGTTTTGTGTGCGAAAAGGTGAGTTTCAAAGTTGAAGAGGACGGAGATCTGGCATACGAAGGCGACATCTCCGTGCCGAACGAAAAGGAAGGCGAAGGAGACGCAGCCGCATCGACCAACAACAGAAAATTACTACAGCTCCGCAGACGTGGTGTAGGGTTGCGATCGAGATCTTTGCGATCAAACGGGGCGCGCGGTCGCATTGGTTAAAATTATCGCATTTTGCGGCGCTCTACTTTTACTCTAAAACATACTACAATTAATACAGACAATTCTTCTTCTTCTTCTCAAAGACGAAGCTGTGCGCTCGACACAAGCTCTCCGTTCTCTTCAAAATATTGAACTAAATGTGCTAAAAAAGTATCTTTACTCACTGTTTCACAATTGCATATCAACGTCACGTGTTTGCGCGCTCTCGTTACGGCGACGTTCATACGTCTCGCATCGCTCAGAAACCCAACTTCGTTATTTTCATTCGAACGCACGGTGGATATAATAATCGCCTCCTTTTCGCGTCCTTGAAAGCCGTCGACGGTGGATATTTCGATATCCTTGAACAGTGCGTTCTCTTCCGCGCGTGCAGCGCGCATTTCTCTCAACAAACTCACCTGACCCGAATACGGCGTGATAACACCGATTTCATTTGGGAGTATTTTATACGCATCCGAGAGAAACTTTTCGATCGTTTGCATGACGATTTCCGCTTCGCCCAAGTTTGATTTTGAATCGTCGTCGTCGTCGCCAACATTTTCCATGAAACTATCGTCCTCGCCTGTGGTATCGACCAGAGTTAAAACTTTATCGAATTGCTCAAACTTTCGAAACCTTACGGATTCAGCCGCGATGAGTTTGGAATCGTACATCGCGTCTGAACTCCACACCATGATATCTTCGTGCATTCTGTACTGCGTATTCAGCATGGTCGTAATTTTAGCTCCAAACCTCTTGTTCCTCACCAATCGCTCAAATAACGTCGTAGATAACCCTTTCTGCGCAGCTTCATCGGAGAGGACCGTCGGCGGTAGCTGTAAATGGTCGCCCGCTAAAACCAATTTTTTACCCTTCATGACCACTCCGAGCACCGCGCACTCTAAAGCTTGCGCCGCCTCGTCGACGACGACGACGTCAAACTCCTCGTTCTTTAAAGCAAACGATAACGCCCCTGCGAGTGTGGCACAAATAACAGATGCTTTTTCCAACGTTTTGGCTTGCGCCAATTTTTGACGTTTCTTTTCTTCTTTCGCCAACTCGCGAAGTTCTCTCCTGAGATCGTTGCGCTCCGCGCGGTCCTCTTTTTTGCGATAATCGAGTTTCGATATGCGCGTGCGTATTTTCTTCGAGTCCTCCGAACATTCTTTCGCGAGCGCTGAATCGTCGGATCGTAAAATATACGCGTCTAGAGATGCGTCTAGTACCGCGGGCGCTAATCGAGCCGGATGCCCGTATCGCACGATTGTTTTGCTTTGATCATCCACGGCAAGAATTTCGATTTCAACCGACAAATCTTTCTTCTTTCGCTCGCGTCGTCCCTTCTTTTTCTTGTTATCAACAGAAACCGTCGCCGTTCTGAATATAGATACACCCGACAAGCGCTCAACGACGTTATCTACAGCGACGTTTGATGCTGAACACACTAAAACTCTGTTCCCTCTGGCAACTTCCTGAGACACGTATTCGACGACCGCGGTCGTTTTCCCAGTGCCCGGAGGACCGTGAATGATGCCAACGTCGACACAATCTAAACATAACTGGATGGCACTTTTCTGAGAACAATCTAAGTTTTCGTTGAATGGATGAAAACGAACGGCGTTTGCGTTGTCGCTGTGTATAATCCTAGGCGACGCGCTTTCAAAGACAATCTCGAGAATGTTTTTGCCCAACGAATATCCCGAAGCTAAGGCACGTTGTAAGCCTTGGACAGCCAAAACGAGTTTCTTATGCGTCTGCTCGTTGCTGAGTTTTTCCAAACGCAACGGCGAGACGTCGAGAAATTCCGGAACGTCATCCAGCGCGACTTCCACGCTCGAATCCCTAATCCTATAAATCACGCCTTGTGGTAACTCGCTATTACTCGTACTCATTTCTTCGAATTTCACATTCGAAGGTCGTAACCGGACGACATCGTGCGGTGTAAATGAATGCGTCGGCAATGGTGGCGCAAAGTCTTTTTCGGTCATTTTACGTTTCGAGACTTCGAGCGTAACTATGGTTTGACCGAGTAAGCCACCTCGCGCGTCCACGATTTTCAAACCGTCGAGTGCGTTCTTGTGTTGTCCTTTTTTCTTCGATGTGGATGTATTCAAAGCGTCTAAAGACTGCGCGATTTCTTCAACGCGTTCTAGTTCTAACAGATGTAAGGTTTTTGTCGTCCATTCCGATATCGTGGTGATGCTCGCAGCACTAGTACTCGCGTTGGTCTGTCTGCTTTTATTATTCTTCTTTTGTTCGTCGTCGTTTTTCTCAACGATGTCGTATTCGTCGAACGACTTTAAATCAATCTGAAAGTGCGTGCGAACAATGTCGCACAGATATTCGTCCGTCGGTTCCGACAAGCTTGTTCCATCGTTTTCATCTTCGTCGATCTCAACAGTGTTGTTTCCGGAGCGCGTTTCTTCTTTCTCATCCGGTCTTTCCAAAACTATTCGTCTGCTTTTGTTTTCAGCCTCTCCGATGGAATAATGAAGCAATCCATTCTTCGATGCGAACTCGTGCAATATCGCTCTCTGTCGAGCGTTTGCACTCTTCGGAAATAACACTCGAAGGGGAAGAAGGGGAAGAACAGCAGCGTTTGTCTTGTTATTCGTATTAGTATTACTGTTCGAAGGAGAAGGAGACATGGTTTTGTGCGTGTGTGTGTGTGTGTGAACCCCTAGTTTTTAACCGCCCCCCCCGGGAGCTGTTCTTTTTGTTGGGCTTTTGGCAGGGATGTGATTTTCGCAGATTTTTTCATGAGTTTTGAAAGGGAAGCTCCAAAACTCTTCTTTCGTCGTGTTGTTTTCCGCCACAAATTACACCATTTCACACAAACAAAAAGAAAGGAGGAAGTTTATCACATAAAACACATAAAACATATAAAACACATAAAACATGAATAATAACCAACAACAATACTATTCTCATCTTCACAATCATCATCATCGCACCGCCGTTGTCAATCGTCAAAGACCAGTGCACATATTGTATTGCACAGGGAATCAAGGCAAATTTGCAGAAGCATCAATAATCGTAAACAATTGGTTGAAAGAAAACGACGGATGGGGTATTGATATTCGATTGATACAGGCCGACCCAGATCCCACGGAGGTTCAAGGTTCAGATCGTCAAATAGCCGTACAAAAGTGCGTCAGCGCATACGAAAGCGTGAAATATACCGGAGCATTAACGATTGATATCGATTTCGTAATCACCGAGGACGTTGGGCTCCGATTAGATGCTTTGAACGGCTTCCCAGGCCCGTATTGCAAACCGATGTTGGAGACGATTGGAGTGGAAGGTTTAGCAAATTTAGTTTTAAAATACGACGAAGAAAAAGGGGAAAGGAACGCTATGGCCACGTGTACCTTAGCAGTTTTAGAAACTTCGGTCGCTTTTAAATATCCTTTGTTCGTGGAGAAGTGCGTGCACGTATTCGAAGGCGCCATCGCGGGGAAAATAGTCGAACCGAGAGGAAGCGTACAACACGGGAAAGCGTCCTGGAACGCGTGTTTTGAAGTAGCTGCTAACGACGAGACAGATGGTGCGACTTTCGGGGAACTCTCGTACGAACAGCAATCGAAAGTAAGTCACCGGAAAAAAGCCATCGAAGGATTTCTAAACTCGCCTCTGATTTTAGGACGTTTGAGTTGAACGAAGGACACGTTTATTCGTCGTTCGTCGAAACGAAACGCGAAACGAAGCACAAACGGAGTATCTCTAGAGCGCGCACGCAAACACACGTTGTATTTTAAACGAATAATGAAAGATATACTATAGGTTAATTACACACATCATATTATAACTACTAACTACAAGTCGTATTGAAAATTCCACCTGGTATTCCTCGAAAAGTCTGTGCTTATGGACCAGTTATTCTCTCGTATTTGTCCATAAAATCGTTTAGTTTGCGCGTCGAATCCTATTTTCATCTTTAAGTCTTGGTCCGGTTGAAAGTTAAACATCGTTTTACTCAGTTCAACCTTTCCGTCCATTTTCGGCGTGCTCGACGTCAAGGCGAAATCGACGCCTCCTTTCAAGTCTAATGTCGTTAACCCATCCCGGGTGATATCGAACGATTTCCTTCCTCTAAGTTTATATATAACGTCGTCTGTTTCAGTATCGTAATTTACTCCGCAATCAATTCTAGACACGATTGGGTTTAAATCGGACGGGAAGAACTTCTTCCGCACGTACGCGTTCCCTTTACACTTTGCGTTTTGTAGGTCAATTGTACCGGATAACGTGAGACAATAGTTTTCGCGGTTTGTGAAACGCTGCTTGACGAAGATGGACGAGCGACGCGTTTTCGAATCAATCTTCAAGGACGTCTCCATTATTCTTATCTCTTGTGATTCGTTTTCCGATTATAGGAGGGACGAATGATATGCAAAACTATTCTGAACTTTTGTGTTGTCCATATATCAAATGATGAAAATTTAGGGGAATTTTTGTGACTCACATGCACATAAAGTCCCACCGAAACCACATTGACCCCGACGAGCCACCACCCTTATATAGATATATTAGAACCACATAAAGATTAAGAAGCGAGCGCATGAAAAGTATGAGCAGCGAGAATGACAATTCACAACCGCTGATAAACAAAGTCGTCGCCTTCGACTTTCCCGAGACTGGAAGAGGCAACGCCGTAACAGAAGATGTACAAAGAGGGGATGTTTTGCTGGAAATACCACTTTCGAGATGTTTCTCTTTGGAGTCTGCGCAAAAATCGGAGATGTTGACGAAAGCGATGGCAAAAGCGACGGCGGCGCCGGCGGGAACTCGTTTCACACCAACGCACGATCAGTACATGGCCATGTTCATTCTTCTTGAACAAAATCTGGGTAAACAATCTTCTCATTACGAGCACATTCTTTCCTTACCTAAAGCCTACGACTTACCGTTGTTCTGGAGCGAGGAAGAACGGAAGCGTTCACTTTTTGGAACGACGACGTATGCGGAGACCCTGGCGTTAGACGACGAAGTGATTCAAGATTATGAGTTGTTAAAACATCATCTCGGTGAAGACTTTTTCAGAGAACAGAACATAACTATGGACAGGTTTAAGTGGGTTCGAGCGATGCTGTGGTCGCGACAATGCGATTTATTGCGTCCAGCGCCGGAAACTACGCGATTAAGAGTGTTGGTACCTGAATTCGACATGTTTAACCACTCCTCAAAAGTTCCGCTCGGGAGTTCGCACAAGTTGAACTACTCCCGAGGCCTCGTCACGGCATTCGCCACGGCAAATGTTCCAAAAGGAGAACAAGCTTATATAAGTTACGGCAGCGGAGAGGCATCGAGCTCGAAATTACTGTTATGGTACGGGTTCGCACCTCTCAACGAGGGTGAAAACCCGTTCGAACAATTAGACGTTACTTTAACTTCGCAGTGTTCTGCAGACCGCGCGGAGTGTTTGAAACAGGCGCTTTTTGCATCCGCGCAAGTGTACCTGCGCAAAATTGATAGCGAATGGGAAGAGAAAAAAAAACGTGTTGTGGACGAGAACGATAAGAACGAAGAGAGTATGAAGTATGAAGGCGACGCGTACTTGCCTATGGTAGTGAATGTGTTACACGCGCCCAATGATGGCGAGTCTGGTGAGTTCATCGTTCGACACTCGCTGCCGGAAAATAATCCGTTGACGTCATCTCTGTTGGCGTACGCCCGGGTTCAATTTCTTACGGAACAAGATTGTCGCAATCCAGAAATCGTAGCTCGAATGTTAAACTCGTGCAGTAAATTACCACCACCGATGCCTACGACAACATCGTCGTCGTCTCTTCCTTACGACGAGTACATCATGGACGACGCGAATGAAGTCGGTGCCTTGGCTACAACCGTGTCTTTGTTGGAAAGTATACGTAAGAATCAACCGTGGTTCGAAACTCCAGAAGAATCCGAGCGCCTGGCGCAGGATGACTCAAATCCAGACTTCCATGCGCGGTGTGCAGCTCGCGTGCGTGGTGTAGAAAAGCGAATCGTGGAGAAAGCTTCGACAGAAGCTCGGCGTCGATTACATTTTGCGATCCAGGCATGTTTGCGCAAATCTTTCTCCATTCGCGATGGTTTTTGCGGCCACTGCGACGTGTGCAAGCAATCAGGATGCCCATGGGTGCACGTATTAGCTCAGAAAGATGGTGCAGTTCAAAGTGAATCGAGTAGATCTAGCCGTGTAGCCATTAGTGGTATTGAAGACATGCTGCCGTTACGGGCCCATCTCCAAGTGCTGAATGTATGCTTTTTGTGGATGACGGGGCACGTGCGGACGTCGGAACAAGTGAACGACGATTCGAGTGAGCCCGAGGTGAAAAGTGCAGAACTTCTCGCTCGCGCGAAGTCACACGAGAAAACGTGGCCGATGCGAGAAGATGATCCGATGAATGAACGCTCAGTACTCGCGTGTGACTCCTTGGATGCGCTGGCGGCTCAAGGCCTGGACGGCTCGAACGGCGAGCCAAACGCTCACAACGGTGAAGAGGGTGAGATGTTACTTCCCGGCGCATATAATCGCATCTTGCGAAACTGGTCGAGTCGGCTATTCTCCCAGTTAACAACTTCGCACATCTTTTCTTTGTCGGATGCAAACGCGATCGCGCAAGAAAGTTCGGCGTTAAGAAAACGTCACGCGTTATCTGTGCCTACGAGCGAAGCTTTAGCGGAGATAAACAAATATTCACCTGTTTTAGAAATGTGTTGTGGAAGTGGGTTATGGTCACGTAGGTTACACGAGATTGGGTGCGATGTCACATCGTATACCTCGTCCTTGTTTGATGACGATGTGCGCGACGTTCGGTGGTTCGACAGTACTATGACGTGCGAGGACGAGAAAGCCGTGGTCGTTGCCGAAACGTTGGCGCGTCATAAAACACTCGTGCTCATGTGGATAGATAAGGGCGGAGAAGGTAATCGAGGATTAGATATGGTGCAATGCTACGAAGGAGATACGCTCATTCTAGTCGGAGAGTGGAGCGATCGAACGTACGGGTCATACGTATCGTTTTTGCCAGAATCTGGCGCGAGTTTTTCGAAACCTTTTCAAAAGTACGTGGAAGAAAATTTTTCGCTCGTGAACGAGGTTCCAGTTGGGAATTGGCCAATGTACGACGCATCCTTGAGAGTTTGGAAGCGCCGAGAACCGTTTCGACCAAAAACGCCGTGAGCAAAGTGAAATAGTATATTTCAATAGTAGTATTCGTACAACAACAACAACAAAGATTTATCAAACTAAAATAAACGCAACGCCGTCGGCTCGCTTTCGAACGGCGCGCTCTTATCGTAAACTAATTCGACACCTCGACTCGAGTTATCTAATGAAAGTCTCCCAGCTTCTAATATCGCGGTCACGCGCGCTGATGATTCAATCGTCGCCAAATCTCCCATGTTTTCTACGTCCTCCTTAGTAATCTTGCCGTCGTTCATTTGTTGGCAGACTTCGACAAATCTTTCGATGGATCGATAACCATAGCCGTTTTGACCGGAAAAATAACCATCTTTTCCCGGAGTGTATTTCATATATAATGGGTTGAGATTCGCAAACGGGCGCTGCTCATCGTCCATGGCCATTTCGTATCCTCTGCGTGCTTGATTCACGCGAATTTCACCGTTCTGGCCGCAATAGTGGAAGTTTTGTTGCGTGTGCGAGTCGCTCTTCGGTGCAATCCAGGAAGCGGTGTATATTCCGATGCCCTTCGACCCATCTTCTTTGTTTTCCCATTCAGTTGTGAGTGTGATTGTGTCTTCAATCTTTCTATCCGAAACGTTTAAATACTTATTCGCGGCGCCCATGGCGGCAAACGCTGTCACTTTCGTCGGTCGCGAACTCTTTCCGGCAATCCAAGCGCAGATATCGATGTGATGCGAATTTAAATAATACGAAATATCGCTCGATTTACCCGCCCAATTTTTGAACGTGTCGAGCTGTGCTTTTGGTTGCGTCATGGTCGCGTTGAAGAACGAAAACGGGCCGAGGGAATCCCCTCGGTCTCGAGCGTCTGTATACAGAGGATCGAAACGCTTATGATATTCGACGCAGCACAAAACGTTGTTCTCTTTGGCCACTTGAATGAGTTCCAGATGCTTATCTAAAGTTTTTACCGCAGGTTTTGCGACGAGCACGTGCAATTTCGCTTCCATGCAAGCCTTTGCAATGTCAAAGTGCGTGTCGTCTGGAGTAAAAATCGTGACGACGTCGCCAGGAGAACACTGCGCAATCGCTAATTTATACGCCTCCGCATCGAATGCCACGTCATCATTCGGGAACGTTTTGATCGCATTCACGGATTCCATGCCTTTATACTTTTCCGCAATCTTCGTTCGCATGGTATCTCGAACAGCTGGCATTCTCGTTCCAACCGCATCGGCTAAATACATGTCGTTGATTCGACCACGACGTTTCAAATCGGTGAAGGTAATCGCGACCACGCCTGCTGGTTTATCCGGCGCAGCTCCGGCGGCGGTGAACACCGATCCCGTCGTGTACTCTCCAGCACCAACCATGAGTGCGTTTACTACTCGTTTCCCCATTTTAGATTCTTATTTATATGATGATGATGATGATGATGATGATGCGTTTGGGGTTAAATAGTTTGTGAAAGATATTCTTGTGGTGATGACAAAAAGAGTCAGTCTCCTGCCTGAGAAAGATTTTCGTGTTGATTTCTGTGTTTTCAACTGTTTGTTAGAAATGAAAACTCCTCTCAAATTCGCAAATTCGAAGAAGAAGAAGAAGAAGAAGAAGTGAAAGAAGTCAAGTTCAACCAACAAGGTAGAAATGGAACTCAGACTGACTTCGACGAGTGATACTGATGATGATGATGATAAAGTGTTGTTCGAACGCGTGCTGAAGGATATTGTGCCTCGTTCTCGCTCTCGTCGTCGGGAAATTACTCTTGACGACGAATTGAAAAAAGAAGAAATTCGCGACGACAATAACAACGACGACGACGACGACGACGATGATGAGAAAAAGAGCAAGAGCAATAACAGTAATAGTATGAACGCGTTGATAAATGATGTCAATCGCATCGAGTTGTCTGGTGTTCAATTGAAGGAATCAACGATAACAACAACAACAACATCAAAGTCTCCATCAACCAACTTAGCTGAACTTCATCAACAACGAGAAAGCGAAAGAGTTCGCTCGCTCGCACAAACGTCTTCTGAGACCGTTCGATCTGCTTTGTTGGAATGGAGCGCACACAAACAAAATGTATTCGTGAATCGATTTGCTACGCAAGCTTCAGACGACGCCGTTTTGGAGTTGAACTTATCGTCTTGGGTGGATAATAACAACGGCGAAGAAAAGCAGTTCTTTCGCGATTACACAAACATCAACAGAAATGTAGAAGAGAAAGCACCCGGGACGCCGACTCGCCGGTCGTCCTCTTCTATGAAAAACACGGTGAATATTGACATAGACGCGTTGTTTAGGAACGAAGACAAATTTGGCGACGAGCGTTTACAAGAACTCGAGAACGCGTCCTCGTCTAATACATCGTCCTCGAAAGATATCGCTCGAACAACGCAGCGCGATTGCGTCGAGCGTCTGCAGAAACTCAACGACAACATAGCGCGCGCGTGGTTGGAAGCAGACAGAGTGGCTGCTTTGAAACTATCGATAAAAGTAGTCAAGTTGTTGGGATATAACGCAGGAGGGAAAGCGCCAGAATTTTATCCAATCTTATTCTTCCTCGTCACCGATATCGCAGATACAGTCGGTCAATTGGTTTATAAGCGAATAAAAATGAAAGCTGAAAATAAGAGCGAAGAAACATACGACGAGATTGACGAGATTGAATATAGAACAAATCAGAATAGTGGAAGAAAGAAAGCACCTTTACCTGAGAATTGGAACTCGGACGATATACGCGAATCGGCAAAAGCAACGTGTCGAAACTGGTTTTTCAAAGTCGCGTCTATCCGCGAACTAGTGCCACGCTTATATCTCGAGTTTGCGCTTTTAGATTGTATGCGCTTCTTACGTCCCGAGCCTCCAGTTGATCGGTTGAATAGATTGATTGCTCAGATTAAAGGCGTGGGCGATCCTCTAGTCGCTGCGTACTTGCGATGCTACGCCGCCAAGAAAATCGTCACGGTGTTACCGCAAAAGTTGCAAAAAGATCCACTGAAAACGCTCCTTGGTGATTTCATCGCAAGGTATGTAGCCATAAACGACCTAGATGAGTCAGATCTGATCAATATCAGCGCCGCAATGCGACGCTTAGGATTGAGAAAAGATATCCTTTTGCGCTTGATGCATCCATCGCTGGCATGGATTTTGTCTCGAAACGCAAAACTCTCGGAATCCTCGACGCTCGAACGATCGATACAAATGTGCTCGAACGAGTTTAAGGGCAAACCACCTCTATCGTTTCTTTCGGCATTGTTTGAGACTTTATCCGAAGATGTTTGCGCCGAGAACGCGCTGCGATTAGTACGACTCGTGAAAGATTCTTCTTCATCGAGTAACTTCGAGGAGGATGTCCGTGATTGCGCGAAATGCTTCATCGTTCTGGGCAATGCTTTCGCGAACCTACCACCGCAGGAGAAGTTCAGATTAGACGTACTGATGGAAGTGTGGAAGGTTTTAGCCAAATGGAACGAGGATCGGCTCGAACATTACGCCGGCGTAACGGACGCGTTTGTCGATTTCGTCGCCGAGAACTTTACGCGCAATCAACTCGAAATTTTATTGAAAGACTTAGCGAAGCGTGTGAAGAAATCGAGAACGAAGTTGTTCGATGGCGACGAAGAATTAGCAGCTCGCCGGAAAATTCAAGGCGGCAATTTAGCAAAGAATATCGAAAATATTTGCACGAAGATCCTCTTTCGTTTCGAGGACATCTCGTTAGCAATCTCTCTCTCTGGGTTCTCGTACTTGGTCAATCAGCTTGGCGGTGACTCGAAAGTTCTATTCTCGATAAAGATGCTCGAGCGCATCAAGAAGTCAAAGCATCGTTTGGAAGGTAGTAGCGTAATCAGTCACGCGTTCGATTGTGCTAAAGCCGTTCACGACAGCGTCGACGCGCTCGCGTTGAGGACAGGGTCACCGGATGGAGTGGACGTTGTGAGCGCGTTTGATTTGGTATCGAGCTTTGTTTCGAAAGTTCATTATGAGGAATCCGATGTTGATGCAGAGCTTCGATTTCTTATGAACTGTCGTTCTGCTTTCACAAACGCCGACCGAGCACTCATTAAAGTAGTACAAAGAGCCATCTCCATCGTAAAGCGCTGCGTGACTACGGACGTGAAGAAAAGAGAGAAGACGCAAGCACAAGCGGCGGCGAGCGTTGCGTTTTGTCAAATCACCATACCGAGCGTTGCAGATATAGAAGCGCGATTGAAGTTGATTGTCGAAACAGCAAAATACGCCACGGCGTGCGAATTACACGCGCAAGTCGACGGCGTGATTAGTTCTGCGATTACAGATATTGAAGACGCTATTGAGAGTTTACGTGCTGAAAGAGTGCACGCTTTCGTTTTGAAACTCTCGGAAGTTTTGATGGATAATCCTGCCGGTCATCCCGAATACGGTTCGTTTTATGCCATCGCAACCGCGTCGACGATGCTTGAAAAGATGAGTACAGAGGATTCAACCAAATATAAAGCGTATGCGTATCTTGCTCTTGCCTACGTGGTTGCGTCGTTTGCTGAGACACGCGGGACTTTAAACAAGAAGAACGTGGAACTGTACGGAGGGTCAGAACAAGCCTTTGTTGATGAATGCGTTACGTGGGCGAAGGAGATGGTATCCAAAGCGGCCGATGTCGTTTATAACGACGACGACCTTCTTTCGACCCGTAGTGGTGGCGCCGCGAACATTCGCATAGCGTGTGTGGTTCTCGATTTGTTCAAATCGGATAGCAGAGAGACAAAGAAAACGATTCAAACGCTCGTGCGCCGCTGCGAGGCATCAGAGTTGATCACTGCGAACAACGACGACGACGATGATGTAATGATGCTGCGTGCATTTCACATTTTGAAAAATAAAAATAGTCCGAAGAGGGAGACAGGTTAGCGTGAATCTATCGATGCGAATAAGCTTTCAATACATGTGTACGTGAGATAAGTAAAACGTGTACGAGCGATAATTAAACGAGAGATTATCAGAGGATAGATTAGAGCTTTTAGGAGAGAGTGTAGGGTGTAAAATTCC
>ERZ651776.918-NODE-918-length-38126-cov-15.166837_pt1 | contig 38126 bp, 46 predicted proteins | sample MGYA00514761_ERZ651776 | MGnify/ENA metagenome assembly ERZ651776
CTTGATGTTAAATGCGTTGTGTGTGAAACCTATTGATTACAAATCAATTGCTCTACCAGCTGAGCTACAAGGGCATTTTAAAAAAACTTTATATACATAGCCGAATTGGATCGCAACATTCTTTTTGAGTTTTTCTTAATTAAATCAGCTTAAAAAAGCATAAAAATCATCAATACATAAAATGCTACTCAAAGTATTTTTTATGAAATTTTATTAATGGAGAATTCTGAAAGAAACGTTTACTTTTGAAATCAAGCATATGTTTACTGCTATTATATAAAATTTTATAAAGTGTATTAGTAGCAATATCTCCTCTTATTTGAGTTTTAGGATTCCATCCAAATGCAAATACATAAAATAAAATAATAAATATTTTTTTTTTGGTTTTATATAAATAATCAAAATATAAAACTTTATCATTTAACTTAATTAAATCATTTTTTATTAAAAATAAAAAAGTTAAAATTGAAAAAGTGTATATCATATTAACAACTCTTCCCCAATCAGTCATTGCTGTAAATAATAAGATTGGTAATAATAATGTTATTGAAAAAGGTATTAATAATTTTTCAAATTTATTCAAAAAAAATAATTTTTTGAAAAATGAATTATAAATTAAAATCATTAACGGAAAAAAACCTATCAACATAATTATGAAATATCTAAAAAAACCAGTAAAAGTAATATTATTAAAAACAGCCATGAATTGTGCTGCAACAGAACTCTTTGTTTTCAAAAGAGAACATGACATATAACAATGCTCTCCAAACCTATCCATTAATCCATTTGACATAACCATATGTTGTTCAGGAGATAATGGATTGATTATTATATAAATTACTGTAAAAAATGAACTACTTAAACATAAACTTATCTTAAAAACATTCTTTTTTAATTGATGCTCATCACCATTAATAAGAAGAATAAAAATCGTAAAAGGAATAAAAAAAATAAATGGTTCCCAAATTAATAATAAAAGTGGAAAAATAAAAAAAACATAAAACATAGAGTTTGTTTTATTTTTTTTAGGGCTTGATAAAATCAAAAAAATAACAAACCCTATAAATAGAAATACTTCTTTTCTTATTAATACTTCAATTTCCCCCAATGGATAAAGAATAAATATAGGAGAAAATATAGCAACAACTGTTAATGTATTCTTAGGCAAGTCTCTTATGAAACAATATAACAATAACGTATAAGTAAAACAGACAATAGTTTGAAACAAGTAAATAACAAATCTAAGTTTTAAATCAAAGTAATCAGCTAATCTAAAACAAATTTCACCTATAAGACCTCGTCTAGTGAATCCTCCTTGGTAATTTATTAACCATTCTGATATTGTAGAATCATTGCCAATTAAATGTTTCTGATACAACCAATATGTTGATAAAGAAAAAATAAAAATACAAAATATCAAGAAAAAATTATTAAATTTTTTTGTATTGAAAGGTTTAATTATAAGATTTTGTTTTTCCATTAAATAACTTAACAAATGACAAGTTAGAATTACATTAATCTTTTATTTTTTTATTTATATAATTTAAATGATGAAACACTATAGCGGCACTATTTGATATATTTAAGCTTTCTATATCTTTGTTTATATCTATTCTTACTAAAAAATCTGCATACTTACCCGTGTGTTCTCTCATGCCAAAGCCCTCAGAACCAAATAAAAGTACATTATTACCTTCCCATTTAATTTCTGTAAAATTTTTCTCTCCACTAGCATCAAAACCATAAACCCAAAAGTTTTTTTCTCTTAAATTTTTAAGTGTTGAATTGATATTTGATACTTCAAATATATTTAAGTGCTCCATACAGCCACTTGCTGATTTATACATAAGTTTACTATCATCTGGAAACTGTCTTTCTTTAACTATCAAACCATCTATATTAAAAGATGCTGCACTTCTTATTAAAGAACCAATATTTCTTGGGTCTGTTACCTCATCAATACAAACAAAGGTTAAGTTATTTTTTCCTTTGATAAATTCCTTAAGTTCTGGTTGTTGAATATGTTCTATTTCAGCTACATAGCCACCATGCATTAGCTGCTCTTTATTGGTATATTTGTCTAATTCTTTCTTTGTTTTAAAATAAACCTTAACACCTTCTAAAATATTTTTTTTTGGATTTTTTCTATGAATATTTTTTTTACTTTCTTCAGTTAAAAAAACCTTTAAAACCTTTCTTTTTGGGTTTCTTAAAGCCTCTATAACAGCATGCTGTCCGACAATGAAAAATGATGATTTATTCATATATATATCCTAGTTTTATACGTATTTTGCTGTGTTTTCCCAGTAAATCTCGTGTTGCAATTGCATAATAAAAATATATAAAACGCTTGTTGTTTGAAGCTTTATTGAACAAGGGGACACTTCCCCAAAAGGAGGGGTTCCAGAGCGGTCAAATGGGGCGGGCTGTAAACCCGTTGACTTCGGTCTTCGAAAGTTCGAATCTTTCCCCCTCCACCAATCAATAAAATTTTTTATAACAATGGAGTGTTATTCTTGATGTTGTGCGGGTGTAGTTCAATGGTAGAACGCTAGCCTTCCAAGCTGGATGTAAGAGTTCGATTCTCTTTACCCGCTCCAAGAAAGAAAAATTATTAATAAAAACAAAAACTGAGGTAAAAAAGAAATGTCAAAAGAAAAATTTGTAAGAAATAAACCGCACTGTAACATCGGTACTATTGGTCATGTCGACCACGGTAAGACAACATTGACAGCTGCTATCACAATTACACTAGCAGATGCAGGTGGTGCAAAAGCAGTTGCGTACGATCAGATTGATAAAGCTCCTGAAGAAAAGGAAAGAGGAATTACAATTTCAACTGCTCACGTAGAATATGAAACTGAAAAAAGACACTATGCACACGTTGACTGTCCAGGTCACGCTGACTATGTAAAAAATATGATTACAGGTGCAGCTCAAATGGACGGCGCGATTTTAGTTGTAAACGCAGCAGATGGTCCAATGCCTCAGACAAGAGAACACATTCTTTTGGGAAGACAAGTTGGAATTCCAGCGATTGTTGTTTACTTAAATAAAGTTGACCAAGTTGATGACAAAGACATGATCGAACTTGTAGAAGAAGAAATTAGAGAACTTTTAACTTCATACAAATACCCAGGTGACAAAACTCCTATCATTAAAGGATCTGCGTTAGCTGCTGTTGAAAAGAGAGATGATGAAATAGGAAAAAATTCAATTATGGAATTAATGAAAGCAGTAGATGAATTTATTCCTCAACCAGCTAGAGATGTTGATAAGCCATTCTTAATGCCTGTTGAAGATGTTTTTTCAATATCAGGAAGAGGAACTGTAGCAACTGGTAGAGTTGAATCTGGAGTTATCAAAACTGGTGAAGAAATTGAAATCGTTGGTATTAGAGATACAAAGAAATCAGTTTGTACTGGTGTTGAAATGTTTAGAAAACTTTTAGACTCTGGTGAAGCTGGTGATAACGTTGGTATCTTATTAAGAGGAGTTGAAAGAACTGACATTGAAAGAGGACAAGTTCTTTGTAAAGTTGGTTCAATTAAACCACACACTAAATTCGAAGCTCAGGCATATGTACTTAAAAAAGATGAAGGTGGAAGACATACTCCTTTCTTTACTAAATACAGACCGCAGTTTTATTTTAGAACAACTGACGTAACAGGTGAAGTTACATTACCAGCAGGAACAGAAATGGTTATGCCAGGTGATGATGCTAAATTTACTGTTACATTAATTACTCCAATTGCAATGGATGAAAAATTAAATTTTGCTATCCGTGAAGGTGGTAGAACAGTTGGTGCTGGAGTAGTAACTAAAATTATAGAGTAAACTCTATAGGAGTGTAGCTCAATTGGTAGAGCGCCGGTCTCCAAAACCGGAGGCTGAGGGTTCGAGTCCCTCCGCTCCTGCCAATAAGCTTAAAGTATTATGAAGAACCCAATAAGATTTATTCAAGAAGTTAAACAAGAAGCTTTTAAAGTTTCTTGGCCTACTGGAAAAGAGACGATGCAGGGCGCATTAATGGTTTTTGCTATGGCTGTTATAATGTCACTTTTTTTTCTTCTTCTTGATCAGGTTTTAAAGTTCTTTTTAGATGCACTATTAAAGGTTAGTATTTAATGAAAAATTGGTACATTGTTCAGTCTCATTCAAACTTTGAAAATAAAGTTGCAGGATTAATCAGAGAAGAAGCAGAAAAAGCTAAGATTTCTGAAAAAATTGAAGAAATAGTAGTCCCAACCCATGATGTAACTGAAGTTAAAAGAGGGAAAAGAATTCAAAGAAAAAAGAAATATTTTCCAGGTTATGTATTAATAAAGAGTGAAATGGATAATGATCTTTACCATTTAATTAAGAATTTAAAGAGAGTTAGTGGTTTTTTAGGTTCAAAAGGCATCCCGGTTCCAGTTTCAGATAAAGAAATAGAAAAAATATTAGGCCAAATAAAAGATGGTGTAGCACAGCCAAAATCTGGTATAGAATACAGCATTGGTGAAAAAGTTCAGGTAGTCGATGGGCCTTTTGCATCGTTTAGTGGAATGGTTGAAGATATTGATGAAGAAAAATCAAGACTAAAAGTTTCTGTATCAATTTTTGGAAGACCAACACCAGTAGATTTAGAGTATAACCAAGTTGAGAAGGTAAGTTAATGGCAAAAGAAATAAGTGGATATATAAAATTACAAATCAATGGGGGTCAAGCAAACCCTGCACCTCCAGTTGGACCAGCTCTTGGACAAAGAGGAATCAATATTATGGAATTTTGTAAAGCATTTAACGATAAGACTAAAGCTTTTGCAGGAAAACCAATCCCTGTTATTATTACAGTTTATAAAGATAAAAAATTTGATTTCGAAATAAAATCACCACCTGCTTCTCACTTTATAAAAGAAGCTGCAAAATTAAAAGGTGGATCTAAAGAACCAGGAAGAAGTGTTGCTGGATCAATTACAAAAAAACAAGCTGAGGAAATAGCTACTCAAAAAATGAAAGATCTTAATGCTCATGATTTAGAACAAGCCGTTAAGATTATTGCTGGATCAGCTAGATCAATGGGTATAGAGGTCAAAGAATAATGTCTTCGAAAAGATTTAATCACCTTCCGAAAAAAACTAAAGACTTACCAGCAGAGGTAATTGAAAAATTACTAACTGAAGTAAAAAAAAACTGTACAACAAAATTCGATGAGTCAATTGACTTAAGCTTCCAAGTTAATAACAAACAAAAAAAAGGTGAAGTAAATATAAGAACTGTTGTTAATTTACCTGGTGGTACAGGAAAAAAAGTTAAAGTTGCAGTAGTATGCGAAGATGCTAAAGCTAACGAAGCAAAAGATGCTGGTGCTGATATTGTTGGCAGTGATGAATTGATTGAAAAAATTAAAGGTGGTGAATTAAATTTTGAAAAATTAATTTGCACACCTGGAATGATGATAAAACTTTCCAAACTTGGAAAAGTTTTAGGACCAAAAGGTTTGATGCCCAATCCTAAACTTGGATCTGTCTCTGAAAATATTAAACAAGCTGTAACAGATGCTAAATCTGGTCAAGCTGAAATAAGAAATGATAAGGATGGTAATATTGGAGTTAGCATTGGAAAAAAATCATTTAGTGATGATAAATTATTAAAAAATTTTAAAGCAATACTTGACACTTTAGAAAAAGAAAAATCGAATAACACATTAAAAGGTGATTTAATTAAAAATACTTTCGTTACTTCAAGTATGGGAGTTTCTTACAAAGTTAAGTTAGGTAAGGTTATATAATTATGATGAACAAGGAACAAAAAAAAAATTATATTAGTGAGATAGAAAGTCAGTTTAAAAACAACGAAGCTGTTATTGTTACTCACTATCAAGGTTTAACGATGACACAACTTGATGATTTAAGATCTAAAATGCGAGAACATGGAATTAAGTTTCAAATAACTAAAAATAGAATTACAAAATTAGCTCTTGAAAAAACTAAATGTAAAGATCTTTCAAATTTGTTCACTGGCCCAACAGCTGTAGCATTCTCAAGTGATGCAATTATTTCTGCTAGAATTCTATCCAAATTTGCTAAAGATAATGAAAACCTAAAACTTTTAGGTGGAATAATGGGTGAAGAAGTCCTAGATCAAGCTGGAGTTCAAAATGTGGCTAATTTACCTACCTTAGATGAGGCTAGAGCAAAAATTGTTGGAATTTTAGCTACACCAGCATCAAAATTTGTAAGTATTTTGCTTGCACGATCTGAAAAAATGAGTAATTTGGCACCAGAAAATTCTGAAAAAACAACCTAAAGAAGTACATTAAAAATATGCCTGACCTAAATAAAATTATTGAAGATTTATCAAGTTTATCTGTTGTTGAAGCAGCTGAACTTTCAAAACAACTTGAGGAAAAATGGGGTGTTACAGCTATGGCTGCAGCCGCTCCAGCAGCAGCAGCAGCGGGTGGAGCTGCAGAAGAAGCAAAGGATGACTTTACAATCATGTTAGTTTCTGCTGGTGATAAAAAAATTAACGTTATTAAAGAAGTAAGAGCCGCAACATCACTAGGTCTTAAAGAAGCAAAAGATTTAGTTGAAGGTGCTCCAAAAGAAGTAAAATCTGGCGTTAATAAAAAAGACGCTGAAGAAATTAAGGCTAAGTTGGAAGCAGCTGGCGCAAAAGTAGAACTTAAATAAATTAATTAGAAAGAACTAAATTGCTGATTAATTTATTAATCGGTAATTGATTTGTAGATGCAATTATCTTTTACTGAAAAAAAAAATGTTAGAAAAAGTTTTGGAAAGTTAACAGAGTCATTATCAATTCCAAATCTAATCGAAGTTCAAAAAAATTCTTATAAAGAATTAACTGATTTCAAAGAAAATGCAGAACTAACAAAAGGTTTTGACAGAGTTTTTAAAAGTATTTTTCCAATTGAAGATTTAAACGATAAAGCAACATTAGAATATGTTTCTTATAGATTAGAAAAACCGAAATTTGATACAGAGGAATGTATACAAAGAGGTTTAACTTATTCTTCGGCTCTTAAATGTACATTAAGATTAGTTGTCTATGAAATAGATCAAGAAAATAACACTAAAGATATACTGTCAGCTAAAGAACAAGAAGTTTACATGGGAGAGGTTCCTATGATGACAAACAGTGGAACTTTTATAACGAATGGCGTTCAAAGGGTTGTAGTAAACCAAATGCATAGAAGCCCAGGTGTATTTTTTGACCATGATAAAGGTAAATCTCATGCTAGTGGAAAATTACTTTTTAATTGTAGAGTAATTCCTAATAGAGGCTCTTGGTTAGATTTTGAATATGATGTTAAAGACCTACTTTATTTTAAAATAGATAGGAAAAAGAAAATATTTGCTTCAACATTACTAATGGCCCTAGGTTATAATAAAAATGAAATAGTTAATGAATTTTATGACAAAGAACAATTTTCTTTCGATGAAAAAACAAATAAATGGAAAACTAAATTCAATCCAGAAAATTACAAAGCTAAAAATTTTTCAGAAGAAGTTATTGATTTTAAAACTGGTAAAGTTGTTATAGCGCTTGGGGATAAAGTTAATTTTTTAACTGCAAAAAAATTATCCAATGATGGCTTAAAAGATATTTTAGTTAGTCAAGAGTCCTTATATGGAAAATTTTTACATAAAGAAATTAAAGTTAGTGACGAAGAAGAAGGAACATTTGGAATTGGAACTGAATTAAACGATACTATTATTAAAAAAATTTTAGAAGCAAATATTTCTACAATAGAGATTTCAGTTACAAACTCTATAAATAAAGGCCCTTACTTACTTACTACTATTTTAAATGATAAAAATAACTCTAAAGAAGAAGCAATTACAGAAATTTACAAAGTCTTAAGACCGGGTGAACCCCCAACAATAGAAATAGCCACACAAATATTTAATAATCTATTTTTTAGTTCAGATAGATATGATTTATCTGATGTTGGTAGAGTTAAGATGAACTCAAGATTGAACCTTACTTGTTCTGATAAAATTACAATTTTAAGAAATGATGATATTTTGGCAATAATCCATAAAATGTTAGATCTTCGTGATGGAAAAGATGAGGTAGATGATATTGATCATTTAGGAAATAGAAGAGTAAGATCTGTAGGTGAGTTGGTTGAAAATCAAGCTCGTATAGGTGTTTATAGAATGGAAAGAGCCATTAAAGAAAAAATGACAACTCTTGATATTGAGTCTGCTATGCCCCAAGATTTGATAAATGCAAAGCCACTAACAGTATCTTTAAAAGATTTTTTTGCTAGTTCACAATTATCACAATTTATGGATCAAACTAATCCTCTATCTGAAATTACTCATAAAAGAAGAGTTTCGGCATTAGGACCGGGTGGTTTGACTAGAGAGAGGGCTGGGTTTGAAGTACGTGATGTTCACCCAACTCATTATGGAAGAATTTGTCCAATTGAAACACCTGAAGGACCTAACATCGGATTAATAAATAGTTTATCAACTTATGCTAAAATTAATAAATATGGTTTTATTGAAAGCCCATATAAAAAAGTTAAAAATGGTGTAGTTGAAGATAATGTTGTGTATTTGTCGGCTATGGAAGAAACAAAATATACGATTGCACAAGCAAACACTAAAGTTGATAAAAAAGGAAAAATTATTGAAGAATTAGTTTCTTGTAGAGAAAATTTAAACTTTATTTTATCTAAACCAGAAAATATTGAATACATTGATGTATCACCAAAACAATTAGTTTCAGTGGCAGCATCGTTAATTCCTTTCCTAGAAAATGATGATGCCAATAGAGCATTGATGGGTTCAAATATGATGAGACAAGCAGTACCTCTTTTAAAGCCTGAGTCTCCATTGGTTGGTACTGGTATTGAAAGTGATGTGGCATTAGACTCTGGAGTTACAATTGTTGCTAAAAGAGAAGGGATTGTTGATAAGATTGATGGAAAAAGAATTGTAATTAAAGCAACAGATGAAACTGATTTTACAAAATCAGCAGTAGATATTTATAATCTACAAAAATTTAAAAGATCAAATCAAAATACATGTATTAACCAAAAACCACTTGTAAGAGTAGGTGACAAAGTTAGATCAGGAGACATTATAGCAGATGGTCCTTCAACAAAATTAGGTGAATTAGCTTTGGGTAAAAACGTGACAGTAGCATTCATGCCTTGGCAGGGATACAATTTTGAAGACTCAATTTTAATTTCAGAAAGATGTGTCACAGATGATGTGTTCACTTCAGTTCATATTGTTGAGTATGAAGTCATGGCAAGAGACACTAAACTAGGTGAGGAAGATATCACACGAGATATACCTAATGTTAATGAAGAAGCATTAAAAAACCTTGATGAGTCAGGAATAGTTTACATTGGTGCTGAAGTTAAAGCAGGAGATATCTTGGTTGGAAAAGTTACTCCAAAAGGTGACTCTGCTTCGGGACCAGAAGAAAAATTATTGCGATCAATATTTGGTGAAAAAGCCATAGATGTTACAGATACTTCTTTAAGAATGTCTAGAGGTAGCAGCGGTACAGTTGTTGATGTCAGAGTTTTTAATAGACATGGAATTGAAAAAGATGAAAGATCAATCACAATTGAAAGAGCTGAAATTGAAACAGTACAACAAGATAAGATTGTTGAAGAAGAAATATTAGAAAGAAGTATAAAACAAAGAGCAAATCAAATTTTGTCTGGTTCTACATTGTCTAAAAAAATTAAAGATGTTGAGCAAGGCACCAAGTTAGATTTGGATATTATTAATAAAATTAATATTAATGAAGTTTTTAAAATTACTGATGGTAATTCAAACAATGAGGCTACACTTGCTCAATTAAAAGACCAGTATAATAAAGCAAAACAAGATATTCAGGATAGATTTGAAGATAAAGTTTTAAAAATTAGAAGTGGTGATGACTTATTACCAAGTGTAATGAAAATGGTAAAAGTTTTTGTAGCTATTAAACGTAGACTTAGACCGGGTGATAAGATGTCAGGAAGACATGGAAATAAAGGAGTGGTTAGTAAAATTGTACCAGTTGAAGACATGCCTTATAGAGAAGATGGCCGACCTGTAGATATAGTTCTTAATCCACTTGGAGTTCCTAGCCGTATGAATGTTGGACAAATTTTAGAAACCCATCTTGGTTGGGCCTGTAAAGAATTTGGAGAGGAAGTTAAAAAATTAGTTAATGAAAACAATAAAAAATTTGAAAAAACTGAAAAAATTGCCTCATTTTTAAAATCCATTTATGGTAACGAAGTTTTTGATGGTGGAATAGATAAATTAAACAAAACTGAATTTAGAGATTTATGTGAAAATCTTCAAAATGGTGTTGCTATATCTACACCTGTTTTTGATGGTGCAAAAGAAAAAGACGTTTCTGAAATGCTTAAGTTAGCTAAATTACCTACCTCAGGTCAAACTTTTTTATGGGATGGAAGAACAGGAGAGATGTTTGATAGACCTGTAACAGTTGGAATTATATATATGCTTAAACTACATCATTTAGTTGAAGACAAAATTCATGCAAGATCAACTGGACCATATAGCTTAGTTACCCAACAACCTTTAGGTGGAAAAGCACAATTAGGTGGTCAAAGATTTGGTGAAATGGAAGTGTGGGCTTTAGAAGCTTATGGTGCTTCATATTCATTGCAGGAAATTCTTACAGTTAAATCTGACGATGTTGCGGGAAGAGTTAAAGTTTATGAAACTATTGTAAAAGGTGAAGAAAATTTTGAGTCAGGTATTCCTGAGTCATTTAACGTATTAGTGAAAGAGATCAAATCATTAGCACTAAATATAGAATTGAATTAAGTATGAAAAAAGAATTAACAGATTTATTTAAAAATAGTGAAATTTCAGATGCTCAAAATTTTAATAGCATTAAAATTACTTTAGCAAGCCCAGAAAAAATTAAATCTTGGACTTTTGGGGAAATTAAAAAACCTGAAACTATTAACTATAGAACTTTTAGACCTGAAAAAGATGGGTTATTTTGTGCTAGAATTTTTGGACCGATAAAAGATTACGAATGTTTGTGTGGTAAATACAAAAGAATGAAATTTAGAGGGATAATTTGTGAAAAATGTGGAGTTGAAGTAACTAAATCCAATGTAAGAAGAGAAAGAATGGGGCATATAAATCTTGCAACACCAGTTGCACATATATGGTTCTTGAAATCTTTACCTAGTAGAATTTCACTTGCTGTAGATATGAAGCTAAAAGAAGTTGAAAGAGTTTTATATTTTGAAAATTTTATTGTTATTGAACCAGGATTAACTGGACTTCAAAAAAATCAATTATTGAATGAGGAAGAACTTGCAAAATACCAAGATGAATTTGGTGAAGAATCTTTTGAAGCAGGAATTGGTGCAGAGGCAATTTTAACAATTTTAAAATCATTAGATTTAGAGCAAGAAAGGAAAACTTTAATAAATACTATTGAAGAGACAAAATCAAAAGTTAACGAAGAAAGATCTATTAAAAGATTAAAATTAATAGAATCATTTTTAGAAACAGGGCAAAAACCAGAGTGGATGATTTTAACTGTTATCCCAGTAATACCACCTGAGTTAAGACCTTTAGTTCCTTTGGATGGGGGAAGATTTGCAACATCTGATTTGAATGATCTTTATAGAAGGGTAATAAATAGAAATAATCGTCTTAAAAGATTAATGGATCTCAAAGCCCCTGATATAATTGTTAGAAATGAAAAAAGAATGCTTCAAGAGTCTGTAGATGCATTATTTGATAATGGAAGAAGAGGAAGAGTAATAACTGGTACTGGTAAACGTCCATTAAAATCTTTAGCTGAAATGCTAAAAGGTAAACAAGGTAGATTTAGACAAAACTTATTAGGAAAAAGAGTAGATTATTCTGGAAGATCAGTAATTGTTGTGGGTCCAGATTTAAAATTACACGAGTGTGGATTACCAAAAAAAATGGCTTTAGAATTATTTAAGCCATTTTTGTATGCAAGATTGAATAAATTAGGTTTAGCATCAACAATTAAACAAGCTAAAAAATTAGTTGAAAAAGAAACCAATGCTGTATGGGATGCACTAGAATTAATTGTAAGAGAACACCCTGTTTTATTAAATAGAGCACCTACATTACACAGATTAGGCGTACAAGCTTTTGAACCTAAATTAATAGAAGGTGACGCTATTGAATTGCATCCACTATGTTGTGCAGCTTTTAATGCTGACTTTGATGGTGACCAGATGGCTGTTCACGTACCTTTGAGTTTAGAGGCACAACTTGAAGCAAGAATTTTAATGCTTTCAACTAATAACATTTTAAGTCCATCAAATGGAAAACCAATTATTGTGCCAAGTCAAGATATGATCTTGGGTCTTTATTATCTGTCACAAGCACCATTTCAAACGGATAAGCCAGAGGGTTATTTTATTGATGCCGATGCAATAGAGCATGCTCTTTCAACTGGACAAATAAAAGTTCACACAACTATAATATCTAGATTTGAAACAATTGATGATAATGGAAATAAAAAATTAGAAAAATACACATCAACTGCTGGAAGATTTTTATTAGCAAATTTACTTCCAAAAAATAAAAATATTAAATTTTCAATGATAGATAGACTATTACCTAAGAAAACTGTTTCTGAAATTATTGATCAAGTATTTAGATTTTGTGGACAAAAAACTACAGTTATTTTTTGTGATAAATTAAAAGATCTTGGATTTAAACATGCATTTAAGGCTGGAATTTCTTTTGGAAAAGATGATTTAGTTATACCTGAAAACAAAGGTCAACTAATCGAAGACACAAAAAAATTAATATCAGATTATGAAAATCAATATTCAGAGGGTTTAATTACAAGAGGTGAGAAATATAACAAAGTTGTTGATGCCTGGTCTAAATGTACAGATAAAGTGGCCGGTGAAATGATGAAAGGTATTTCTGCAACTGAAACAACGCCAGATGGTATGAAGATAAACTCTGTGTTTATGATGGCTGATAGTGGTGCAAGGGGTTCTGCTGCTCAAATGAAACAATTAGCTGGTATGAGAGGATTAATTGCAAAACCCTCTGGTGAGATTATTGAAACACCTATTATATCAAATTTTAAAGAAGGTCTTACAGCACTTGAATATTTTAATTCAACTCACGGTGCTAGGAAAGGTTTAGCTGATACAGCTTTAAAAACAGCTAGCTCTGGATATTTAACTAGAAGACTGTGTGATGTTGCACAAGATTTAACTATAACTAAAGTTAAATGTGATAATCCTGGATTTATTGAATTAGCTGAAATTTTAGAAGGTGGAAATGTAGTTGTAAGTCTTGCAGAAAGAGCTCTTGGTAGAGTTACAGCAACAGATGTAAAAAATCCAATTACTGGAGAAGTAGTAATTAAAAAAGATACAATGATAGATGAGTCTGGCTGTGATAAAATTGACGCCGCTGGTGTAAAATTTATAAATGCATATTCAGTTATGACATGTAGTTCTAAATTAGGTGTTTGTGCTACATGTTATGGTAGAGATTTATCTAGAGGTAAAATGGTTCATGTTGGAGAAGCTATTGGTATGATTTCAGCCCAATCAATTGGTGAACCTGGTACTCAATTAACAATGAGAACTTTCCACGTTGGAGGTACAGCTTCTGTAAAACAAGAATCACAGATAGTAACAAAATCTGCAGGAACTTTAAAAATCATAAATTCAAATTTATTAGAAGATTCAAAGAAAAACTTAATTGTAATGGGAAGAAATACCCAGTTATCTATCGAAGATGACAACGGTGTTCAAGTAGCTGTTTATAAAGTTGCGTATGGATCTAAATTATTTTTTCAAAATGGTGATAAAGTAAAATCAAATGATAAAATTTGTGAGTGGGATCCTTACACAACACCAGTGATTGCAGAAAAAAGTGGTACCGCTGGTTTTGTTGATTTAATTGATGGGGTGTCAATTCAAGAAACAACTGATGATGCAACAGGTATATCTTCTAAATCAGTAATTGATTGGAGGGCACAATCAAAAAATACAGATTTAAAACCTAGAATAACTTTAAGAGATGAAAAAGGTAATGTTATAAAAAAAGCAGATGATAATGAAGCAAGATATTATCTAGTACCAGATTCAATTTTATCTGTTACTGACGGACAAAAAATTTACGCAGGAGATGTAATAGCCAGACTGCCTAAAGAAACTACTAAAACAAAAGATATTACCGGAGGATTACCACGTGTCGCTGAATTATTTGAAGCAAGAAAAGCAAAAGATAGTGCAATAATTGCAGAAAATGATGGTCAAGTATTATTTGGTAAAGAAGTTAGAGGTAAACAAAGAATTTCAATTCAACCTGAAAATGGAGAACCATCTAATTATTTAATTCCAAAAGGTAAGCATATAAACTTTAACCAAGGTGAAAAAATTAAAAAAGGAGAGTATTTACTGGACGGTCAACCTCTTCCACATGATATTTTGAGAATTTTAGGAATAAAGGATCTAACTGAGTATTTTGTTAATCAAGTTCAGGAAGTTTACAGATTGCAAGGTGTTATAATTAATGACAAACATATAGAAACTATCTTAAGACAAATGCTTAAAAAAGTTGAAATTAAAGAATCTGGAGATTCATCTTATTTACCTGGCGAAATGATAGATAGAATAAAATTTGATGTTACCAATGAGAAACTTGTTGCCGATGGTAAAAAACCTGCTGTTGGAGAAAGAGTTTTAATGGGTATTACAAAAGCATCTTTGCAGACAGAATCATTTATTTCAGCTGCATCTTTCCAAGAAACAACTCGAGTTTTAACTGATGCTGCAATTAAGGGAAAAGTTGATCCATTAAATGGACTAAAAGAAAATGTTATAGTTGGACGACTGGTACCTGCAGGAACTGGAAATATTAAAAACCAGTGGAATAAAGAAGCTATAAAAGCTGACAATAAATTCCTAGCTGATCAGGAAAAGATACAGCCATCAGAGACCCCAGAAACACAGACTAATCAATAAAAAAACACGTTAAACTTGTAGTTTTAGTTTGACAAAGGATTAATAAATAGTATTTTGGCGGTGTTTTTGGTTGGAATGTAGTACCTACTAATGGAACTAAACGCTGCCACAAATAACCTGTCAGTTATTTCATCAAAAATATATTTAATTAATTAAAAAATTTTTATGCCAACTATTAACCAGTTGTTAAGAAAAAAAAGAACTAAACCAATAGCTAGGAACAAAGTTCCTGCCTTACAGAAACAACCTTTAAAGAGAGGTGTTTGTGTTAAAGTTTACACAACAACTCCAAAAAAACCAAACTCAGCTTTAAGAAAAGTTGCAAGAGTTAGATTGTCAAATGGGTTTGAGGTTACTGCTTATATTGGTGGAGAAGGTCATAACCTTCAAGAGCACTCTGTTGTTTTAATCAGAGGTGGTAGAGTTAAAGATTTACCAGGTGTACGATATCATATTTTAAGAGGTAATTTAGACACTCAAGGTGTTGCTAATAGAAAAAAACGTAGATCTTTGTATGGGACAAAAAAAGGTAAATAATTATGTCTAGAAAAAAAACACAACCTAAAAAAATTGTTATTCCTGACCCAATATTTAAATCCACTATAATTCCAAAATTAATTAATTCTATAATGTATGATGGTAAAAAGGGTGTTGCTGAAAAAATTGTTTATGAAGCAATTGATAAGATTAAAACTAAAACAAAAGAAGATCCAATAACAATTTTTAATGAAGCAATGAATAATATAAAACCCACAGTAGAAGTTAGATCAAGAAGAGTAGGAGGTGCTACTTATCAAGTTCCTGTAGAAGTTAAATCTAAAAGAGCTCAAGCATTAGCAATTCGTTGGTTAGTTGATGCATCAAGAAAAAGAAAAGATAAACACATGTCAGATAAAATTTTTAATGAACTGTATGACGCTTATGAAAAAAAAGGATCAGCAGTTAAAAAAAGAGAAGATGTACATAAAATGGCAGAGTCAAATAAAGCTTTTGCTCATTTTAGGTGGTAAAAAATTATGGCTAGAACACATACATTAGACAAATATAGAAACATTGGTATCATGGCTCACATTGATGCTGGTAAAACTACTACTACCGAAAGAATTTTATATTACACGGGTAAAAGTCATAAAATTGGCGAAGTGCATGATGGTGCAGCAACAATGGATTGGATGGAGCAAGAACAAGAAAGAGGAATAACAATTACTTCAGCAGCCACTACCTGTTTTTGGAATGACCATAGGATCAATATTATTGATACACCAGGTCACGTAGATTTTACTATTGAAGTTGAAAGATCTTTAAAAGTTTTAGATGGTGCTGTTTGTGTATTTGATGGTGTCGCTGGTGTTGAACCTCAATCTGAAACTGTTTGGAGACAAGCTGATAAATATAAAGTTCCAAGAATTTGTTTTGTTAATAAATTAGATAGAACTGGAGCTGATTTTTTTAGATGTGTTGATATGATTAGAGAAAGACTTGGCTGCAAACCATTACCACTACAAATTCCAATTGGTATTGAAGCCTCACTAAGTGGTGTTGTTGATTTAGTGAAAATGAAGGCTCAAGTGTGGAAAAATGAAGCTTTAGGAGCTGAATGGGAATACAAAGAAATTCCTGATGATTTAAAAGAAATTTCTCAAAAATATAGAACAGAATTAGTTGAAACAGCCGTTGAGCAAGATGAAAAATTAATGGAAAAATATCTTAATGGTGAAGAAATCAAAGAAGAAGATTTAATTGCATGTATTAGAAAAGGAACTTTAAATTTTAGTTTTGTACCGATTACCACAGGTTCTGCATTTAAAAATAAAGGTGTTCAGCCTCTTTTAGATGCAACGATAAACTACCTACCTAGCCCAATTGATATTGGGTCAATTAAAGGAACTAAACCTGGAACAGAAGATGAGCTTGACATGAAATTTGATGATAAAGCTCCTTTTTCAGCTTTAGCTTTTAAGGTTGCTAATGACCCATTTGTTGGATCACTAACATTTATAAGAATTTATTCAGGTACAATTAAAACAGGAACAGCTGTTTATAATACCTCTAAAGATAAAGAAGAAAGAGTTGGAAGAATGCTATTGATGCACGCTAACTCAAGAGAAGATATTAAAGAGGCAAATGCAGGAGATATTGTTGCTTTAGCTGGTCTTAAGTACACTATTACAGGTCACACATTATGTGATGAAAATAATCCTGTTTTATTAGAGCCTATGGAATTTCCAGAGCCAGTAATTGAAATAGCAGTTGAGCCAAAAACTAAAGCTGACCAAGAAAAAATGGGAGAAGCTTTAGGTAGATTGGCAGCTGAAGATCCATCATTTAGAGTTACGTCTGATGAGGAATCTGGTCAAACTATTATTAAGGGAATGGGTGAACTTCATTTAGATATTATCGTTGATAGAATGAAAAGAGAATTTAAAGTTGAAGCAAATGTTGGAGCCCCGCAGGTAGCATACAGAGAAACTTTGCAAAATCCTTCAGAAGTTGAATATACACACAAAAAACAAAGTGGTGGAGCTGGTCAGTTTGCTAAAGTAAAACTTTTAGTAGAACCTCAAGAACCAGGTGCTGGTAGACTTGTTGAAAGTAAGATTAAGGGCGGTGCTATTCCAAAAGAATTTATACCTGGTGTAGAAAAAGGAATAGAAACAGTATCTGATGGTGGAATTTTAGCTGGTTTTCCAATGATAGATTATAAAGTTACAATTTTAGATGGATTACATCACGATGTAGACTCTAGTGTTTTAGCTTTTGAGTTAGCTAGTAGAGCTTGCTTTAAAGAAGCTTGTACAAAAGGAACACTAAAATTACTAGAACCAGTTATGAGAGTTGAAGTTGTTACACCTGAAGATTATATGGGAGATGTTATTGGAGACCTAAATAGTAGAAGAGGTCAAATTAGCACCCAAGAACAAAGAGGTAATGCAACTGTAATAACTGCTATGGTTCCTTTAGCTAATATGTTTGGATATATTAATAATCTAAGATCAATGTCACAAGGTAGGGCACAATATTCTATGTTTTTTGATCATTATTCTAAAGTCCCACAAAATGTGCAGGATGAAGTAACTAAAAAGATTGCAGGATAATTTATTATGGAAAAACAGAATATTAGAATTAAATTAAGAGCTTACGACAATAAAATTTTAGACGCTTCCACTGAAGAGATAGTTAATACAGTGAAAAGGACTGGTGCTACCATCAAAGGACCAATACCTCTTCCAACAAGACTTGAGAGATATACCGTTTTAAAAGGCCCTCATATTGATAAAAAAAGTAGAGAACAATTTGAAACTAGAACACACAAAAGACTAATTGATATTATCGAACCAACGCCTCAAACAGTTGAGGCTTTAATGAAATTAGATTTAGCATCAGGTGTTGATGTGGAGATAAAAATATAATTATGTCAGATTTAGCTCTCATAGGAAAAAAAATAGGTATGACCAGAGAGTTTTATAAAACTGGAAGACTTGTACCTGTTACTGTAATTAAAATGGAAAAAGCAAGAGTAATTAACGTTATTGAAGAAGAAAAACGTGGTTATAAAGCGGTACAACTTGGCTTTGGAAAAATAAAAAACTCAAAATTAACTAAAGCTATGAAGGGTTTTTATGCGAAAAAAAATACTGAAGCTAAAAAAAAATTAAAAGAATTTAGAGTTAAAGACACATCTACATACAAAGAAGGAAATGAATTCGGTTTAGAAATATTTAATGAAGTAAAATTTGTAGACACAACTTCAAAGACTATTGGTAAAGGTTTTGCAGGTGCTATGAAAAGACACAACTTTGGCGGATTAAGAGCAACACATGGTGTATCTGTATCACACAGGTCTCATGGTTCAACAGGACAAAGACAAGATCCTGGTAAAGTTTTTAAGGGAAAAAAAATGGCTGGTCATATGGGTGATAAACTTAGAACTATGCAAAATATTGAGATAATCAAAGCTGATTTAGAAAATGAACTTTTGTATCTAAAAGGATCAATACCAGGTTCAAAAAATACAGAAATACTTATCAAGAAAGCAGTAAAAGATATTAAAAAAATGACAATTAGTGAAAAAATTGCAGCTGCAGAAGAAGCAAAAAAAACACCGGATAAAAAGAAAAAATAATGAAAATTGATAAATTAAACTTAGACGGAAAGAAAGCTTCAATAGAAGTTTTAGATAAGATTTTTTCAGCTAAAATTAACAAAAGATTAGTTGATAATGTTTTATTTAAAACTAATGCAAACTACAAAGGAAGACATGCTAAGACTAAGCAACAAAATGAAATAGCTGGATCTACGTCAAAAATTTACGCTCAAAAAGGAACTGGAAATGCTAGACATGCTAGTAGAAAAGCTCCCATATTTGTTGGTGGTGGTGTAGCTCATGGTCCTAAAGGTGAGCTAGCTTATAAAAAAAGAAAATTAAATAAGAGTGAAAAAAAATTAAGCATAGCTTCGCTGATTACAGAAAAAAATAAACTTAAAAATTTAATTATTTTTAGTGATTTCAGCTCAGAAATTAAAAAAACAAAAGATATGCACTCTATAATCAAAAAATTTGAAATCACCAATTCACTAATAATCTTAGACAAATCTTCAAAAGATAAAATAGAAAAATCAGCAAGAAATATTCCAAATGTTAAGGTTACAGACGTGAATCACTTTAGTGCATTTGATATTATTAAATTTAAAAAGGTTGTGTTTACAGAAAGCTCAGTAAAAGAGCTAGAAAAGAGATATTCTTAAAATGAGCAAAATTCATCTATACGATAAAATTTTATCACCAATAGTAACAGAAAAATCTACTAATCTTTCTGAACAAAATAAAGTTGTTTTTAAAGTTCCAACTACTTCAAATAAAACAAATTTAAAGAAAAATATTGAGAAAATTTTTAAAGTTAATGTAACTAAAATTAATATAGTTAATAAACAAAACAGAACAAAAGTTACAAGAGGAAAAAAAGTTAAAGTACAAGGCTATAAAAAAGCAATTATAACATTAAAAAAAGGTCAGAGTATTGACCTGACTACAGGAATTTAAAAATGGCACTAAAAACATTTAAACCATATACAAAATCTACTAGAGGAACAATATTAGTCGATAGAACTGGCCTATGGAAAGGCAAACCTTTTAAAAAATTAGTTGAACCAAAAAATACTATGAAGGGTCGTAATAATAATGGCCATATTACTTCGAGAAATAGAGCAGGTGGGCACAAACAAATGTATAGAGTTGTTGACTTCTATCGAAAAAAATTTGACATGCCAGGTAAAGTAGAAAGAATTGAATATGATCCTAATAGATCTTGTTACATTATGTTAATAAAATTTGATGATGGTCAGCATTTTTATTATTTAGCTCCACAAAAAATTAAAGTTGGTGACATTGTAGAAAATGGAACAGAAAAAGAAATTAAAGTTGGTAACTGCATGCCATTAAGAGATATTCCTGTTGGAGTAGATATTCATAATGTAGAATTAAAACCAGGAGCAGGTGGAAAAATTGCTAGATCAGCTGGAACATCAGTAACAATTAGCGGTTTAGATGGAAATTATTCATTAATTAAGATGACTTCAGGAGAAGTTAGAAAAATTGACTCTAGATCAATGGCTACCATTGGTGTTTTGTCAAATCCAGATCAAAAAAATATTAAAATTGGTAAAGCTGGAAGATCAAGATGGCTTGGTAGAAGACCACATACAAGAGGTGTTGTAATGAACCCAGTAGATCACCCGCACGGTGGTGGTGAAGGTAAAACTGCAGGTGGAAGACACCCAGTATCACCTACAGGTCAATCAGCCAAAGGTTTAAAAACTAGAGACAACAAAAGAACAGATAAATTTATTGTAAGAAGAAGAAATAAAAGGAAGGATTCTAAAAAATAATGTCTAGATCAGTATGGAAAGGACCTTTTGTGGAAGAAAGCTTGATTAAAAAAGTTGAAAAACAAAAAACAGATCCAAAAAAAATGCCAATTAAAACTTGGTCTAGAAAGTCAACAATAATACCAGAATTTATTGGTGTTAGTTTTTTAATTTATAATGGTAAAAAATTTATACCAGTGACAATCTCAGAGGATATGGTGGGACATAAACTTGGTGAATTTTCACCTACAAGAACTTTTTTTGGTCACACACCAGCAGATAAAAAAGCTAAACCAGCAGAGAAAAAATAAATATGAGCAAGAAAAAGAAAATAAATAAATTAAAAGAAAATACAGTTAGATCAGTTAACAACAATATTAGATCTAGTGTAAGAAAACTAAATCCAATTTTAAAAGGCATTGTTGGAAAAAAAGTAGATGTAGCTATTAGAGATTTACAGTTTTCTGAAAAAAGAATTACAAAAGAAATTAGAAAAACTGTTTCATCTGCAGTAGCAAATGCAGAAAATAATAATCAATATGATATTGATAAATTAATTGTTAAAGAAGCATATTGTGGAAAAAAAGTTGTTATGAAGAGATTTAGACCAAGAGCAAAGGGAAGAGCTGCCCCAATTTTAAAACCTTATTCAACTATTACAATTATTTTATCAGAAGCAAAACAAATGGAGAGTCATGGGTCAAAAAGTTAATCCAGTAGGTTTTAGACTTGGAGTGAACAGAGGTTGGGATTCTGTATGGTATGCTAAAAAGAAAGATTTTGGCAAATATCTTATAGAGGATTTTAAAATAAGAAATTATATTAAAAAAAATGTAGTAAATTCTGGTGTGTCTAAAGTGATGATAGAAAGAACATCAAATAAATGCTTTGTAACCATTTATACATCCAGACCTGGATTCGTAATTGGAAAAAAAGGTAGTGATATAGATAAAATAAAAAATAATTTATCAAAATTTACTACTAATGAAGTTACCCTGAATATAAAAGAAATTAAAAAACCTGAAACCAATGCATATTTAGTTGCCGAAAATATTGCACAGCAACTAGTTAAAAGAATTTCTTACAGAAGAGCCATGAAAAGAGCAATGCAATCTTGCATAAGATTAGGTGCGAAAGGTATTAAAGTGTCTATTAGCGGACGATTAGGTGGAAATGAAATCGCAAGAACAGAATGGTTAAGAGATGGAAGCATTCCATCACACACTTTAAGAGCAGATATTGATTATGCAGAGGCAGAAGCCCTGACTACATTTGGTATAATTGGTATTAAAGTATGGATTTATAAAGGTGAAGTTTTTGCAAAAGAATTTAGTCAGGAAACAAATAAAGTTACCCCAAAAGAGGTTAAAGAATAATTATGTTACAACCAGTTAGAAGTAAATATAGAAAAGCTCACAAAGGTAGAATTCATGGAACTGCTACACGTGCCTCAAAAATTAATTATGGTGCATTTGCATTAAAGGCAATGGCCCCTGAAAGAATTATAGGTAAACAAATTGAAGCAGCTAGAGTAGCTTTAACTAGACATATGAAGAGACAAGGTCGTGTTTGGACTAGAATTTTTCCAAATATTCCAGTTTCAAAAAAACCGGTTGAAGTACGTATGGGTAAAGGAAAAGGTGCACCTGAATATTGGGCATGTAGAGTAAAACCTGGAAGAATTTTATTTGAAATAGATGGTGTTTCAGAAGAAATTGCTAAAGAGGCTCTTTATAAAGCTTCTGCTAAACTTCCAATAAAAACAAAATTTATAAAAAGATTTGTATAATATGAAAAAACAAGAAATTAAAAAACTATCTAAAGATGAAATGATTAAGAACATCGATAAGTTAAAAAAAGATTTATTTAACTTTAGATTTCAAAAAATCAATTCTCAGGTAACTAATCCATCACAAATTGGACAAACAAAAAAAACTATAGCAAGACTTAAAACAATATTAAAAGGAAAAATAAATGCCTAAAAAAATATTAACTGGAGTAGTAGTGAGTGATAAACCTAATAAAACTATTACTGTAGCTGTAGAAAGAAAATATTCACACCCTGTGTTAAAGAAAGTTGTTAAAGTGAGAAAAAAATATAATGCACATGATGAAAACAATAAGTTTAAAACTGGAGATAAAGTTTCAATTATAGAAAGCAAACCTTTCTCTAAAAATAAAAAATTTGAAGTTATGGATGGTTCTAAATGATACAAGTACAAACTGAATTATTAGTTGCTGATAATACCGGTGCAAAAAGAATTGAATGTATAAAAGTTCTTGGTGGATCTAAAAGAAGATATGCAAGTATTGGAGATACTATTGTTATTGCTGTAAAAGAAGCTATTCCAAAAGGTAAAGTTAAAAAAGGTTCAGTACATAAAGCAGTTGTAGTTAGAGTTAAAAAAGGAATTCACAGAGATGATGGTTCAAAAGTTAAGTTTGACAACAATGCAGCAGTTTTAGTTGATGACAAAGGAGAACCAGTTGGAACTAGAATTTTTGGTCCAGTAACAAGAGAATTAAGAAATAGAGGTCAAATGAAAATTATTTCATTGGCTCCAGAGGTTTTATAAAATGATTAAAAAAGGTTTAAAAGTAAAAATATTAACTGGTAGAGATAAAAAAAAAGAGGGTGAAGTTATTGAGATTGATAGACCTAATAATAGAGCAAAAGTTCAAGGAATTAATATTGTGAAAAAACACGTAAAAACAACAAAAGAAAAAAAAGGTGGAATAGTATCAAAAGAAAGTTTTATTCATATTTCAAATCTTTCTCTTATTGAAACTAAAAATAAATCTAAAGAAACTAAGGCTAAAAAATAATGACACCAAGATTAAAAGAACTTTATTATAAAGAGATTCAACCAGCGCTAAAAGAAAAGCTTGGTTTTAAAAACACATATATGGGTCCAAAAATTCAAAAAGTTGTTATTAATATGGGGCTTGGTCTAGATGGTGCAGACTCTAAAATTTTAAAATCTACAGAAGAAGATCTAGGAAAAATAGCAGGTCAAAAACCTGTTGTAACAAAGTTTAAAAAATCAGTTGCAAACTTTAAAACAAGAAAAGGTACTAACGCAGGATTGAAGGTTACTTTGAGAGGTAACAAGATGTACGAGTTTATCGATAGATTGGTAAATATAGCATTACCAAGAATTAAAGATTTTAGAGGTTTGTCTTCAAAAGGTTTTGACAAGTTTGGCAATTACACTTTTGGTATTAAAGAGCATATAATTTTTCCAGAAGTAAATTTTGATAGAATTGATAAGATTCGAGGTTTAGATGTAGTTGTTGTTATTTCAGCAATGAATAAAGAGCATAGTTTTGCACTTTTGGAAAAGTTAAATTTTCCATTTATAAAAAAAGGAGATAATTAATAATGGCTAAAGCAAGCGCAATAAATAAAAATAATAAAAGAATTAAATTATCTAATAAACTTTTTAAAAAAAGACAAGCCTTGAAAAAGATTGTTATGGATAAAAAAATTTCATTGGAAGAAAGATTTAAAGCTCAACAAAAACTTTCTAATTTACCAAGAAACTCTGCAAAAAATCGTGTAATGAACAGATGTCAAATTACAGGTAGACCACACGGTGTATATAGAAAATTAAAAATATCAAGAATAGCCCTAAGGGACTTAGGATTACATGGATTAATTCCAGGTATGACTAAGTCTAGTTGGTAGAAAGGAAAAATATGAGTTTAAGTGATCCTATAGGAGATATGATAGCTAGAATTAAAAATGCACAAGTGAGAAATCACAAAAAAGTATCGTTACCATCATCTAATTTTAAAGTTAAAATTGCTGACATCCTAAAAAGCGAAGGATTCATTAATGGCTATAAAATTGAAGACGAAACAAACAAGCCTATCTTATCTGTAGATCTAAAATATTATTCAGGAAATCCAGTTATAAGCACATTTGAAAGAGTATCAAAACCTGGAAGAAGAATATTTTCAAGTGCAGATAGTTTGCCTAAAATTAATGGTGGTCTTGGAATAGCAATTGTATCTACTCCAAAAGGTGTAATGACTGATGTTGACGCAAGAAAACAAAAAGTCGGTGGCGAAATAATTTGTAAGGTATTTTAATGTCAAAAATTGGTAAAATAAATATTTCAATTCCAGAAAAAGTTAAAGCTGTTTTATCTGGAAATGTTTTAAATATTGAAGGACCTCTTGGTAAAAAGTCACTAAATGTTGATCTAGATATGTTCAATATTGCTATCAATGATGGTAAAGAAATATCTATTAAACCAAAAAAAGTTGATCAAAACTCAAAAAGACTATGGGGAATGAATAGAAGTTTAATAAATAATGCTGTAATTGGTTCTAGCAAGGGATACGAAAAAATACTTGAACTTGTTGGGGTAGGTTACAGAGCCGCTCTTAAAGGTAATCAATTGAATCTACAACTTGGATATAGTCATGATATTAATTTCGATATCCCTGATGGAATTAAAATTGCTGTTGAAAAACAAACTATTTTAAAAATTACTGGATCTGACAAACAACAGGTTGGTACTGTAGCTTCAAAAATTAAAACTTTTAGAAAAATTGAACCCTACAAAGGAAAAGGTGTTAGAGAACAAGGACAATATGTTCTTAAAAAAGAAGGAAAGAAAAAGTAATGAAATTAAATACAATTGATAGAAAAAGATTTAGAATTAGAAATAAAGCAAAAAAAGTATCTTCATCTGACAGATTAAGATTGAGCATTTCTAGATCAACAAACAATATATCAGCACAAATAATTGATGATGTAAAAAACATTACATTACTTTCTTGTTCTTCAGTAGAAAAAGACATTAAAGCAATGAACAAAGTTAATAAAACAGAACTTTCTAAAATTGTAGCTGAGAAATTAGCAAAAAAAGCATTGGAGAAAAAAATAACAAAAATTTATTTTGATCGTGGTGTTTATAAATACCATGGAAGAGTTAAAATATTTGCAGAAACATTACGTAAAAATGGAATGGAATTTTAATTATGGAATATAAAGATAAAAAAAGTGACGATATATTAGAAAAATTAGTTCATATTAACAGAATTACTAAAGTTGTTAAAGGTGGAAGAAGATTTGGCTTTTCTGCTCTAGTTGTTGTTGGAAATCAAGCAGGTAAAATTGGTATTGCTCATGCTAAAGCAAAACAAGTTCCAGATGCAATTAAAAAAGCAAACGAAACTGCTAGAAGAAAGTTAATTCACATACCTCTAAGAGAGGGCAGAACTATTCATCATGATGTTTATGGTAAAGATGGTGCAGGAAAAATAGTTTTAAGATCAGCACCCAAGGGAACTGGTATAATAGCTGGGGGTCCTGTAAGAGCAGTTTGTGAGGTTTTAGGAATAAAGGATATTGTTGCAAAATCCATGGGTACTTCAAACCCACATAATATGATTAGGGCAACAATGAAAGCTTTATCAAAACAAAATTCACCTAAACATATATCAACAATAAGAAATAAAAAAATTTCTGAAGTAATAGAAAAAAGAGGATAATGAGCACATTAAATACAACAGGAAAAGTTACCAAAACTAAAATTAGAGTAGGTAGAGGAATTGGATCTGGTAAAGGAAAAACCTCAGGTCGTGGCGTAAAAGGACAAAAGTCTAGATCTGGTGTTGCTATTAAAGCATTTGAGGGTGGACAAATGCCTTTATATAGAAGATTACCTAAAAGAGGTTTTAATTCTTTTGGAAAGACCAACATAGCAATAATGAATTTAGAAAAACTTCAGTCATTTATTGATCAAAAAACAATAAAATCTAGCGATACAATAAATATGGATTTACTTAAAAAATTAAAATTAGTTAATAAAAATTCTCAAAAACTAAAAATTCTTGGCACTGGCAACATTAAAGAAAAAATCAACATAGAGGCTGATTTGATATCAAAATCTGCAGTTGAAAAGTTAGAAAAAGCTGGTGGTAAAATACAATTAAAAAAATAATTAAGATATTATGAGCTCATCTTCTCAAACTAATGATCTTAAAAACCGTATTCTATTCACTATATTTATATTAGCTGTTTATAGATTTGGGACATTTGTTCCATTACCAGGTATTGATCCTGAACAATTACAAATAATGATGAGTGGTAATCAAAAAGGATTACTAGGAATGTTCAACGTTTTTGCTGGAGGTGCAGTTAGTAGAATGGCAATATTTGCACTTGGAATAATGCCCTATATTTCTTCTTCAATTATAGTTCAACTTTTAACTGGTGTTTCAGATTATTTTAAAAATTTAAAAGCACAAGGTGAAGTTGGTAGAGCTAAGATTACTCAAATAACTCGTTATGGGACAGTTCTGTTAGCTACAATACAAGGTTATGGTTTATCTGTCGGATTAGAGTCTTCTGCAGATTTGGTAATCAACCCAGGAATATTTTTCAAAATTACAACAGTCTCAACAATTATAGCAGGTACAATGTTTTTAATGTGGTTGGGTGAACAAATCACTCAAAGAGGAATTGGAAATGGTATATCATTAATAATATTTGCTGGTATTGTTGCGGAAATACCTAGAGCACTTGTAACAACATTTGAACTTGGCAGAACAGGTGCTGTTTCAACAATAATGATTATTTTTATTTTCGTTCTTTTAATAGCAACAATTCTTTTTATAGTATTCATGGAAAGAGCCTTAAGAAAAATACTTATTAATTATCCAAAAAGACAGATGGGTAATAAAATGTATGGTGGTGAGTCTTCTCATTTACCATTAAAAATAAATCAAGCAGGGGTTATACCTGCAATCTTTGCATCTGCATTATTATTATTACCTGTAACTTTTTCTAATTTTAATTTTTCTGATAATGATACTTTTTTAAATATAAGTTCTTACTTCACACAAGGACAACCGCTTTACATGCTTTTATATGCTTCAGGAATAATATTTTTTACATTTTTTTATACATCAATTACATTTAATCCAACTGAAACTGCTGACAACTTAAGAAAGTATGGTGGGTTTATACCTGGAATAAGACCAGGTGAGAACACAGCTTTATATATCGAAAAAATTCTTACAAAATTGACAACCATTGGTGCATTATACTTAACATTAGTATGTTTGATGCCAGAGTTTTTAATTGCAAATTACCCTATACCTTTTTATTTAGGTGGAACATCGATTTTAATTGTTGTTGTAGTTGCTATTGACACTGTAACACAAATTCAAACCAGATTGATGAGCTCTCAATATGAGCAATTGATTAAAAAAACCAAATTTGGAAAATAATTAAGTGAATATCATTTTATTTGGTCCTCCAGGTGCAGGCAAGGGCACTCAAGCTCAATTTATTGTTAAGAAGCATAATTATTTTCAATTATCAACTGGTGACTTGTTAAGAGGTGAAGTTAAAAAAAAAACTGTATTAGGTATTGAAATTGAAAAACTTATTTCATCAGGACAATTTGTTGATGATAAAATAGTTAATGAATTATTAAAACAATCAATTTCAAATTTAAAATTTAGAGACAGAATAATCTTTGATGGTTATCCAAGAAATGTAAATCAAGCAAATGATTTAGATTTAATACTAGGTCAATTTAAACAGAAAATTGGCCATGTTATATTTCTTAATGTACCAAGAGAAACGATTGAAAAAAGAATTATAGGTCGTGTCACATGTGAAAAATGTAATATGACAATGAATAAGTTCTTAGATAGCGAACAAATCGAACTTCATCCATGTGGTAAAGAATTTTTAATTAAAAGGAATGATGACGATCTTGAAACTGTAGTGCATAGATATGATACTTACATGAAATCAACTAAACCTGTATTAGATTTTTACTCTTCAAATAGAAATTTTACTGAAATAGATGGAACAGCTGAAATCGATCAAATAACCAACAAAATCAACGATATTCTTAATGTTTAAGACGTTGACTTTAGAACATCTTCTTATATAAAAGGCTAAATTTAATCTCAAAAATTATGGCTCGTATAGCTGGTGTAAACATTCCGCAAAATAAACTTGTCCACATCGGACTTACATATATTTATGGAATTGGTGATAAATTTTCAAATCAGATTTGCTCATCTCTTGAAATACCTAGAAAGAAAAGAATTAATGAACTAACTGATGACGATATTTTAAAAATAAGAGAGTATATCGATGCTAATTTTAAAGTAGAAGGTGATCTACGAAGAGATTATTCATTAACAATAAAAAGACTAATTGATCTCGCTTGTTATCGAGGATCAAGACACAGAAAAAAACTTCCTGTAAGAGGTCAAAGAACTAGATGTAACGCTAGAACAAGAAAAGGTAAGGCAATAGCTATTGCTGGAAAAAAATTAACACCACTTAAAAAGTAATTAATTTATGGCAAAAGAAGATAAAATTGACAAAAAAGATGCTGTTGCTGAAAAAAAAGTTGATAAAAAAGTAAAAAAAAGTTCTTACTCAAAGAAAAAAAAAGTTAAAAAAAATATTTTAAATGGTATTGCATATGTGCAATCAACTTTTAACAATACAATCATTTCAATCGCTGATACAAATGGTAATGTTGTTTCTTGGGCCTCGTCTGGTCAAAAAGGTTTCAAAGGTTCTAGAAAATCAACACCTTATGCTGCACAAATAGCTGCAGACTCTGCTGCATCTAAAGCTTTAGAATATGGTATGAAAACATTGTCAGTAGAAGTTAAGGGTCCTGGATCAGGCAGAGAAACTGCACTAAGAGCATTACAAGCAAGAGGATTTAAAATTCTTTCAATAAAAGATACAACACCAATGCCACATAACGGCGTAAGACCACCAAAAAAAAGGAGAGTTTAATAAATGGAAAGTTTAAATGTAAATGCTAAAAATTGGAAAGCATTAATTAAACCAACTCAATTAGATGTTTCAATAAGTGATGACAAATCACATGCAAAGATTGTTGCTGAACCATTAGAAAAAGGTTACGGATTAACTTTAGGAAATTCATTAAGAAGAATTTTATTATCATCAATTAGAGGTGCTGCTGTAACTTCAATTCAAATAGATGGTGTATTACATGAATTTACATCTATAAAAGGTGTTAGAGAGGATGTTACTGACATTGTATTGAACGTTAAATCATTAGCTTTAAAAAGTTCTTTTGAAGGAACTAAAAAACTAGTTTTAGATGCAAAAGGCCCAGGTGAAATTAAAGCTTCAGATATTACTCAAGTAACTGATATAGAAATTTTAAATCCAGATTTAGTTATTTGTAATTTAGATGAAAATACACATTTTCATATGGAAATGAATGTAGGAACTGGAAAGGGTTATGTCCCAGCAGTAATGAACAAGCCGGAAGAACCACCATTAGGACTAATTGCTATTGACTCTTTATACAGTCCGGTAAAAAAAGTATCTTACTCAATTAGTACGGCAAGAGAAGGTAAAGCCTTAGATTATGACAAACTTACAATGGAAGTTGAGACTAATGGATCTATATCTGCAGAAGATGCAGTAGCATACTCAGCAAGAATTTTTCAAGATCAGCTAAACATGTTTGTAAACTTTGATGAGCCCGTTGAAGCTCCTGTTAAAGAAGTTTCTACTGAACCTGAATTTAACAAAAACTTATTAAGAAAAGTAGATGAACTGGAACTATCAGTTAGGTCTATGAACTGTCTTAAAAATGATAATATTATATATATTGGCGATCTTGTTCAAAAATCAGAGGGTGAGATGCTAAGAACTCCTAACTTTGGAAGAAAATCATTAAATGAAATTAAAGAGGTTTTAACTGGGATGTCGCTTTACTTGGGAATGGAAATACCTAATTGGCCACCAGACAATATAGCTGAAATGTCTAAAAAATTGGAGGAACAAATCTAATGAGACACGGAATGGCTAACAAAAAATTAAACAGGACTTCAGAGCATAGAAAAGCCTTACTGAAGAATATGTTAAATTCTTTGATTAAATATGAGCAAATCACAACAACTCTTCCAAAAGCTAAATTTTTAAAACCACAAGCAGATAAAATTATTACATTAGGTAAAAAAGAAACTTTACAAACAACTAAAATGCTAATGACTAAGCTACAAGATATAAAATCTGCTAATAAAGTGAAAAAAACTTTATCAAAAAGATATGAGAAAAGAAGTGGAGGATATACAAGAATTATTAAAGCTGGATTCAGATATGGTGATAATGCACCTATGGCAGTGATAGAATTTGTTGATAGAGATGTTGAAGCGAAAAGAATTGATAGAAAGAAAAAAGACCCAGCCAAAGAAAATAAAGAAGAAAAAAAATTAGCTACTGCTTAATTTTTATATAATATATCATCATGAAAAAGTCATTTAACGTTGAGTCAGCGTTCAACGATATGAGAGTCGATAGATGGATTAGAAATAATCTTGGAAATATTCCACAAGGTTTAATTGAAAAAAATTTAAGAAATGGAAAAATAAAACTTAACAATAAGAAAATTAAAAGTTCTCACAAAGTAAAAGTAGGTGATAAAATTGAATTATTTAATTTTGAATTTAAAGAAAATATTATTCAAAAAAAGATTAAGTTTAATCCATCAGATGAAATCATTAAAGAAAATGAGGAACTTATTATTGATAACAATGATGATTTTATTGTCTTGAATAAAAGTGCAGGAATTTCAGTTCAAGGCGGAACAAAATCAAAAAAAAATTTAGTTGATATATTTGCGAAAAGTGAAATTTTTCAAAATAATAAACCTTTTTCAGTTCATAGACTCGACAAAGACACATCAGGTGTCTTTATTATGGCAAAACACAGACAATCGGCTCAATTATTAACTTCATTATTTAGATTAAGAAAAGTTCATAAAACATATCTTGCAATTTGTCATGGCGAATTAGAAAAAGATTCAGGTGAATGGAATGAAGATTTAACCAGATATGACAATGATAAAAAGATTACCGAAAAAGCAAAAACTTTATACAAAGTATTAGATAAAAATTCTATATGTAGCCTTGTAGAAATGAAACCAATAACTGGCAGAAAACATCAACTAAGAAAACAACTATACGCTATAGGTAATCCTATTTATGGAGATCAAAAATATAAATTAAGTAATTCCAATAAAGCAATCAATAAAAATTTAATGTTACACTCATACGAAATCAAATTTATGATAAATGAAAAAAAATATACTTACAAAGCCTTATTACCAGATTATTTTAAAAAACTATTAAAAACAAAGAGGCTTAATTTTCCAAGTTCTTAGTAAAATTTTTAATAATTATATCTTCTAGTTTTTTATAATCTAAATTTTTTATTTCCTTCAAATTTGTAATCCCTTTATCTTTTATACCGCATGGTATTATATTGTTATATTTTGTAAGGTCATTATTTACGTTTATTGAAAATCCATGATAAGCAATCCATTTACTTACTCTAACACCTATAGCTGCTATTTTTTTTATTTCTTGATTGTGATTTAACCAAATACCAATATTTTTTGGATCACCAAATGATTCAATACTGAATTCCGATAAGCTTTCAATTATGGTTTTTTCAATTAAAGTTATAAATTTTCTTATATCCCTTTTTCTTTTCTTTAAATCTATTACAAAGTAACAAATAATTTGTCCAGGTCCATGATATGTAATTTTACCTCCTCGATTAGTTTCTATCAAATTTATATTTTTATTCAAAATTTCACTTTTTTCATAACTAGTTCCAGCGGTATAAATCTCATCATGTTCCAAAATCCAAATTAAATCTTTGGCATTTTTCTTGTCTATATTTGTCAATCTTTCTTCCAGAAATTTAATTGCCTTTTCATAATTTACTGGTTTTATTGACTTTTTAATCTCTATATTCATTTATAAATTGTATTATTTTTATTATGTATTAATAGTCCAAAATTGAAATATAGGTAAATTTATGACTTTAATAAAAAAATTAAAAGATAAAAAAGTCAATTTTGAGTTTAATAAAGAGTACATCAAAGTTGTTACATCTAAAATTGCTAATAGTGATGCCGAATTTATTACGAACTCTTTTCAGGAAATGCATCCAGCTGATGCAGCTGATATTATTGAACATCTTAATCATAATGACAGAGAAAGTTTAATAAAACTTAATAATTTCAATATTGATCCAGAAGTTTTTATTGAACTCAATGAGTCAATTCAGTCAGAAATTATTGCTTATCTGTCTTCTGAATCTATTGTCAAACTTTTAAAAAATCTGGAGTCAGATGATGCCATAGCAATTTTAGAAAATGTAGATGAAAAAGACAAAAACGATATTTTAAGTGCATTACCACCAAAAGACCGTTTTGCATTATTGGAAAGCTTAAGTTATCCAGAAGATACAGCAGCCAGAATTATGCAGAGAGATTTTACAGCAATTCCAAGTAATTGGTCTGTGGGTCAAACAATTGATTATTTGAGAGATAACAAAGATTTACCTGAAGAGTTTCTGGAAATATTTATTGTAGATGAGGATTTTAAGCCAATAGGGACTATTCCTTCTTCTAAAGTTTTAACTACACCAAGGGAAACTAAAATGCTCTCTATTATGTCAGAGTCACAAGTATTTATACCTGTAGATATGGACAAAGAAGAAGTGGGAAATTTATTTGAAAATTATAATCTAAATTCAGCAGCTGTAGTAGATAAAAGTAATAAGTTGGTTGGTATGATTATGTATGATGATGTATTAACTGTACTTAAAGAGGAAGCTGAAGAGGATGCTTTAAGATTAGCTGGTGTTGGAGATGAAGAAATTACTGATGGTGTATTTAAAAAAACAAAAAGAAGATTTAATTGGCTTTTATTGAATTTATTTACTGCTTTCTTAGCTACATGGGTAATTAGCTTGTATGGTGCTACAATAGAACAAATGGTTGTCCTTGCTTTTTTAATGCCAATAGTTGCTTCGATGGGTGGAAATGCAGGTATGCAAACACTAGCTGTTACTGTTAGAACACTAGCAACTAACGATTTGACTAAAAACAATTTTGGTAAAAACATTTTTAAAGAGTTTAATATAGGAATTTTAAATGGTGTTATTTTTGCTGTAATAAGTGCATTTATAGTACAAGTCTGGTTTGAAGACTCAACACTCTCAATGATTATATCTATATCAATGATCTTGACTATGATCGTTGCAGGTTTATTTGGAATTTTAGTTCCGATCACTTTAAAAAAAATGGATATTGACCCAGCAATAGCATCTAGTGTTTTTGTTACAACGATTACTGACGTAATAGGGTTTGCTTCATTCCTTGGTGTAAGTGCCTATCTATTTAATTAGATCATTAAAAATTATCAATAAGTCTTACATTGTCAATATAGTAAGCAATAAAAATTTTAAAATTTTTGTTAATTATATTTAAACTTAAATTAGTAGTGTTTCTTGTTTCTAAATATTCAATTTTAATATCAAAATTTTTGACCAAGTCAATTTTAGTATTATTTAATAGTTGTTGTGAATTTTTTTTATCTTTAATAATTCTTGATTTTAAATTAATTAACTTTTTAGCAATAAATCCAGCTTTGATAATACTTGAGTTTTTTAATAAAAAGTTTCTAGTTGATAAAGCTACTTTATTAACGTTTCTAATTGTCTTACAAGATATAATTTTTACTTTATAATTTTTCTCTAAAATTTTTTTTACTAAAAATAATTGTTGAAAATCCTTTTCACCCATAAATATATACTTAGGTAAAATTGTTTTGGTCAAACGATTCATTATATCTAAGACGCCCTCAAAATGACCTTTTCTATGTTTAGCACATAATATTTGCTGAGATTTTCTCAACTTAAATTTTGAAAATGTATGATCTTTATAAATTTCATTAACAGAAGGTAAATAGACAAAATCTACTTTTAATTTTTTTAATATAATTATGTCTTTATTTAAGTCTCTTGGATATTTTCTGAAATCGTTTTTATTGTTAAATTGTTTTGGATTTATGAAAATACTTACTATTGTAAATTTACATTTTTTTTTTGAAATCTTAATAAGAGACTCATGACCCTTATGTAAACCACCCATTGTTGGCACAAATCCTAATTCATTTTTAGATTTAATTGCCTTATTTAAATCATTTATTCGTCTTATTAATTTCATTTGTAATAATACTATTAATAAGTAAAACATTTATATGATTAAACAAGCAATAATTCCTTTAGCAGGACTTGGCACAAGATTACTTCCTCTTACAAGTGTTTTTGCAAAAGAACTCTTACCGATAAATGGTAAACCAGGAATTGAATACATTTTAGACGAATGTATTGAGGCTGGCATTAAAGAAATTGTATTTATTATTTCAAAAAAAAAAATGATGATTAAAAAATATTTTTATAATGATAAATTTTATAAAAATATAATTAAGAAAAAAAAAGATCCTCGAATAATTAGTGAATATAAAAAAATTTTGAAATATAAAAAAATGATTAAATTTGTTTTTCAAAATAAACCTTTGGGCACAGGTGATGCAGTTCTTAAAACATCAAAATTTATAAAAGATAAATATTTTTTAATGTTACTACCCGATGATTTGATTATTAAAAAGAATTGCTCAAAATCTATGATTTCAATTAATAAAAAATTTAATTCATCTGTAATGGCTAGTATGAAAGTTAAAAAAAATAATGTTTCAAGATGGGGTATTTACAATATTAAAAAAATAATTAATAAGAATAACTTTATGATAAAAAGTGTTATTGAAAAACCATCAATCAAAAGTGCACCATCAAACAATGCTGTCATTGGTAGATATATTTTACCTAAAACTATTTTTAAAAAATTAAAAAAATTAAAACCAGGCAAAGGTAATGAGATTCATATAACTGATGCTATACAATCTTTAATTGATGAAAATGAAAAATTTATTGGTCATAATTTTCAAGGTAAATATTTGGATTGTGGTACCATGGGAGGTTATATTAATTCTTCACTAGAGATTTCTAAAATATGAAATTATGTATGATAGGCACAGGTTATGTTGGTCTTGTAAGTGGTGTTTGCTTTTCAGATCTTGGTAATGAAGTAATTTGTGTTGATAAAGATTCTAAAAAAGTTGAAAATTTAAAAAATGGAATTATTCCTATTTATGAACCAGGTTTAGAAGAACTTGTCTTAAAAAATTATAAAAATAATAGATTGAAATTTTCAACAAATCTTAAAGAGTCAGTTTCTAAATCAGATATAATATTTATATGTGTTGGCACGCCAACAAAAAAAAATGGAAACGGTGCTGATTTAACTCAAATTTTTAATGTTGCCAAAGAAATTAGGTCATCTATTTCTAAATTTAAAATTATTATTACTAAATCTACAGTCCCAGTAACAACTGGTGATGAAATTGAAAAAATTATCAGCCAAAAAAAATCTAAAAAACTTTTTGCTGTTGTCTCAAATCCTGAATTTTTAAGAGAAGGTGAGGCCATAAGAGACTTTTCTTATCCTGATAGAGTAGTAATTGGAACAAAGAATAAAAAAGCAAATAAAATTTTAAAAAATCTTTATTCACCCTTAATTTCAAAAGGTGCTAAATATGTAAACACTTCTAGAAGAGCCGCAGAATTAATTAAATATGCTGCAAATGCCTTTTTAGCTACTAAGATTACTTTCATTAATGAAATAGCAAATTTATGTGAAAAAATTGATGTGAATATTGAAGATATTTCTATTGGTATGGGTTTAGACAAGAGAATAGGAAGTAGATTTTTAAGAGCTGGACCAGCTTATGGGGGATCTTGTTTTCCAAAAGATACTAAAGCAATTACAACAACAGCAGATAAGTTTAATACAAACTTGTCAGTTATTAAAAGTGTAATTAAATCGAATGAAAATAGATCTTTATTATTACTTAAAAGAGTTTTTCATCTTTTAAAGGGAAAGGTTAAAAACAAAAAGATTTGTTTTTTAGGTGTTACATTTAAAGCAAATACAGATGATATGAGAGATTCTTCTAGTTTGTCCATGATACCTTCTCTAGTAAGGAAAGGAGCTAAAGTCAATTATTACGATCCTACTGGTGAGAAAAATGAATTTAAAAAGATCAAAAATGTTAATTTTTCTAAGAATATTAAATCTGCAATTAAAGACTCAGATTTAGTAATTATTCATACAGAATGGAATGATTTTAAAACTATCAATTTCAATAAAGATGTCTCAAATAAAAAATTTATCCTATTTGACATGAGAAATATATATTCTCCTGTTAAAATGAAAGATTTAAAAATAAATTATTTTGGTGTTGGCCATTAATTTAATTCAAAAATAGCATCAACTTCTACCGATACACCTAATGGTAAACTATTCGTACTAACTGCTGCTCTTGTATGCATTCCAGCATCACCAAAAATTGAAGCAACAAGATCAGAGGCACCATTTATAACTTTTGGTTGATCTATAAAATCATCTGTAGAATTTACAAACCCTGTAAGCTTAATACAGGATTTAATTTTTGATAGATCACCTCCACATGCTTTTTTAACTTGAGAAACAATACTTAAGCCACATCTTTTTGCTGCCTGATAAGCCTCATCTGTATCTAAATCTTTGCCAACCTTACCTTTAATTAATTCACCATTTTCATCAATTGAAATTTGTCCTGATATAAAAAGCAATTTTCCACTAATTTTTGTTGCCATATAAGACCCAACTGGTGCTTTTGCTTCTGGTAGTTTAATTTTTAGTTCATTAATTTTTTCTTCAAAATTCATAATTATTTACCTTTCTTCTTTTTTTTTGATTTCTTATTTTTATCGTATTCTTTTCTTTTCTCAATCAATATTAAAGCTTCTTCCATATTAAGTTCTAATGGGTCTTTTTCTTCAGGGATAGTAGCATTTAATGATTTATATTTTATATATGGTCCATACTGACCCTTCATTATTCTAACTGGTTTTTTGTCTTCAGGATGTTCCCCTAAATCTTTTATTATAGAAGAAGACATTCTTCCTGGTTTAGCTTCAGCTATAAGAGTAATTGCTCTATTTAATCCTATTGAAAATATTTCTTCAACATTTTCAATTCTTGCTGATTTGTTATCACATTTTAAATATGGACCAAATCTTCCTGAATTTAATATTATATCTTTCTGATTATCTGGATTAATACCCAAACTTTTTGGTAATGAGCATAAAAATTTAGCTCTATCAAGATCAACACTTTCAAGTGCTATTCCTTTTGGTATTGATACATTTTTAAAATTATTATCCTCTTTAAGGTTTTTTTTCTTTTTAGTTTTCTTTTTTTTCTTTTTAGTTTCAACTATTTCCTCGAGTTTTTCTTCAACTTTTTCATATTGTAAATAGGGACCAAATCTCC
>ERZ651776.919-NODE-919-length-38108-cov-5.449423_pt1 | contig 38108 bp, 9 predicted proteins | sample MGYA00514761_ERZ651776 | MGnify/ENA metagenome assembly ERZ651776
GTGTTTCTTTGAGAGTCCAATTCATATGGAACACAAATTGTTCGCGATGTGCCTACTTTCAACAAGCATTGCGGATTGCAACTAAACGCGTTACACGATTGCATGCCGTTTGGCTTTACATCGAAATGAGCGCATTTAGAATCGTTCACTGCGTCAGATAAAATCTGGCGCGATCTGAGCGCGCAAAAAACTTTACGAAATTGTACACCGCTTTCGCAAGGTTTCGAACATATGCTCCAAGGTGTCGTGGCCCAGACAACGTCGACGTTTCCTACGAAATAATCAACGCCTTCCTCGTTGGACATCACGACGAAGGAGGCCAAATCCGATATCGTTACCGGGTGCAGGTATTCCACCGGGGTAAAACGAGTTTCTCCGAGATAGGAAGTTGATGATTCGTAAGAAGGAACACTCGAAGGTACAGCAGTCAAGGTCTCATCGCATCTTTCTTTGTATATTCTGCATACTTTCGTTTCGCGCGCATACGTAAACGTCGCACCTGAAGCTGGACTAAACCCGAAGGGATTGGCGCCGCCAGCCAGACACTGGCTCAAGGATTCGGTGGTTTGTGAAGAAAGAATCTCTGCATTTGCGCAGTCCAACTTTTTACACGACCTCGAAGTATATCCATCCGCAATTCCAAGACCAATAGCTGAAACCGGCGAGCACAGCAAGTGTCTGTCGTTGAACGAAGAATCTTCCATTACAGAGGTTCCCCATGAATCGGTGTGGCGCATACCGACGAGACCGACACCAGTCGCGATGTATCCCTGTGCGCACGACTCGTCCATCTCGTAATGCGTACCTTTTTTTACTGCATTGCTTTTTGATGCAAAAGTTCGCGCTTTCACTTCATTAGAACTATCAACGGTAAAACCACTAGGCGTGCCGCAACGCGGAACTACACCCGCCTTGGCAGATGATTGATTCGTGTCGTGTGTAAAGGCTAAGCCGGTGAGAACCTTGCCGACAGGGCATCGCACGTACCCGGTGGGATATCCTAATGCTGGATCCAAGTCGTTGCGTACGTATTGCAAAGTACTCACCGGTTTAATGAAGAGCGAATCGATGCGAACCCAGTCGTAATATCGCTCGTCCTCTAAGCACAGCGTCGTGTTGCTGTAAAAAGCGCACTCGCTCAACTTACCAGAGGTCAGCCCTAACCCAGACTCGACACACTTCATCGATTGAATGGGGGCGTTAAAATCATCGGTAATCATCACAACTTCTTCGCCTCGATATTTAGCGTTATGAAAAATCGAGTCTTGTCCCCAATATCGAGTGCGTTTCAAAATCGCGGAAGAAAGCTCCTCCTCGCAGTCGCAATACCCCCATTCGGTTTGCTCAGCATTCGTGTAACATATTTTTCGCCCTCTTTCGAAACCCGCACCTCCAAGGGACGCCGATAAATGCAACGCTGGTATGAAGCACTTCGACTGGTATTCAGTAACATCACTTCCATCCGCGTTTGCGTGGATCACGAGAGACTTTTTATGGAAGCACGGACTAGAATTCGCCGTCCCGCCGCACGTAGGCTTCGCGTAGTCTAGATACAAGCCTCCAGAGAAAAACACACTTTCTGATGTCTGTAACGAGCTCAACTCAGCTGAATCTGCAGCTATGTACCGATATGTACGTTTTGGTTCTGTGCCTAGCAGACCACCATCGCTGTGATAAATTCGCTGTCCGTGTAAAGGAAAAACTTTCGAATCCCCAGAATGTAACGAAACGTGCGAAAGTTCTCTCTCGGAGTAAAACTTCGAACTTGCTCCTGCACCTAAGTAATTCTTTGAACCAATCAACGGGTCTATATTACGTCGCAACTTTGCAATACTACCTAGTGTCAACGAATCCGAAGTGAAATTTCCCGTTTGAGGAAATATCTTTTCGGTAAATCCGCCAAAATCCCCGCTCACCCTCATACTCATACTTCCTCCGCCGAGGGCGAGATTGGGAATAACTTCGTTTGGAATTACCTGATTCCAATGCGATTGAAGCATATTGTGCGTACCATTCGAAGCAAAGTTCAAAGATGGCTGCCAATCCCAAGAGTGCATTCCGCGATCGCGCTCGTCGCGTCGCATGTAAAATGTAATCAATAAATCTTCATTTCTCCCTTGGCGAAGGCGTATCTTGACCGAACTCGATCGCAAACGGCACGTAGAATGTGGACTGGCCGATCGAGTGACTACATCAAATCCCGCGCATCGAGCGTTCGATGTGCACCTTTGCGCGCAAAATTCGATAAAATAGGTTTTTCTAAACCGTTCTTGCGAGATTTGTAAAGTATGGAGAGTGTGAGGAGGAATATACTCCTCGAAAGAGGCTGAATCGTAAGACTCGAACAAATCGCCACCATGAGGGAGTCCGCAACGCTGCGTTTCGTAATAATCAGACTCAGTTTCGATCGTTACGAAACCTAAATCGTCCCAAGAGGCTGGCGCGTTACAGTCATTCGCGTCTAAATCACACATACAAACCTGATGCCTATCGTCCTCGTATAAAAATCCGGGCACACGATACCGCCCATCGGCGATGAAATCGTTCCATTCCATGTACGGTTGATGAATACTCGATTGATTCGTGTGCATTTCATCGCTAAATGGTCGCATGTGCACGTAATTAGCGCTCGAACGCACCGAGTGCCCGCTTTGCTTCACAAGCGTCTTTGATGCCGCAACGTCTGCAGTCCCGTCCCATGCGCCCATGCACCCAATACGCTGTCCTCGCAAGATCTTCACAGAGGCTCTCGCCGGAAGTGTCGCCGTACCGCGTTCGACAAATACCAGCGGTGTCTGTACACCAGTTAGTATTTTACCAACTAATACTTTAATCTGATTGTAATGATAGGTTGGTATGCAGACGTTTGAGCCTCTCGGTAATCCGTACTTTTCCCCTATTCCGACGGCACAAAACGTACCGCTTGAACAGTCCGAGTGCCTATCACTCCTCGACGTTTTCCTAAAAGAAGTTGGCGTGCAAGAACCCTCATACGCCTTGCACGGCAAAACGACGATGTCGCTCGACCGCACCGTCCTTAAATCGTCCGTCAAAGATGTTTTTCTTTTGCAGTATCCATCCATCCCGTTGGTGAGACCGGCGAGACCGCGATTGATTTCAACTTCTCGCTCGTACACAGAAGTATACGCAGCAGCACTTATTGGTTCCTTGTAGTCGTTATAATACGCAGCATTGAATCCAGATGCATTACTTGCAGTGTTCACTGCATAGTCTGCGCAACACGCTGGGTATATGTGCTGGTATTCATCCGTGTACGCAGAAACGCAATGTTTGGCGTTGCCCCCCATTTGCTCCATAGCTGACGTTAATTTGTTCCAGTGTTTATACATACCACGACTGCGACTCGGATTTGCAACAAAAACACCAGTGGAATCGTTCTCATCGCATTTGGTCGACGTCCAAACGAACGAAGTTGGGCAATATTGCGCAGAATAAGCTTGTGGTAAACCAAGGGCGACTTCGTATGCTGTGCACAACCGAGCGCCTCGAGATTCGCACAAATCCTTATTTACCCCGTAGGACACGCCTGGGTTGCACGTAATGTCGTTCCAAGCGCAGCTTCGATTTAAAGAGCTCGTCCAGTAATCATGATATTTAAAAGCTCTGTCTTTGGGATAATTACCGTAACCAGAGACGCCTTGCGCGCCAGTCGCCTGATAGCACCCAGACGCCAAAGGGTCGTTCGTGAAGCTCGCCCACGTTTGGTTCGGGGCCGCGTCAAAAATCTGAGTGCCACACGAACGCAGAGACGGAAAGCCGCCGTAGTGTTGGTCATATCCGCCACCGTCGGGGTTATTCTCCCAAATCCTACTCGCTTGTAAAAGAGCGTCTCGTACCGAGAAATTCGTCCCGAGCTCTTCGCACGTTTTCGTGGATGGACACGCGCCTTGGCAAAATTGTTCGATCGATGGTTTATCTGCCGCTACGCACTCTGATTCTGAGCTCGCAATCGATCCACTCACGGTATTTACACATTGCACGGTTCGAAACTGTTTAAAAGTACACTCTGCTGAAGATGCCGAGTACGTTATATAACCGGTATTTTTACACTCGGACCACGCGGAGCTCGTCCATCTTCCCGAGACCGCCGATCGCCAGACGTACGATTCATACCCAACCACATTTTGTGTTTGTAACGGGCGTCTCCTACCAAATACCCCGCACAGGAACAAATCACATTTTTTCTTCGCGCCTAAGAAAGATATCGCCGAACACCGAGACGCCATGGCTGCGCGACAGGCGCTCTGACATTCGAGGAGTGTTCTCGATATCGTTGAACTCAAGCGCATGCAATTCTCGATGTACGTATTTCCTCCTAAAAACACCCACTTCACAGTGTCAACTACTGCGCTCGCATTGCTTATACTATTACTATACTCTCCACACGGGTCTGTCGCGTTCAAAGGATCCGAGTATCCTACGTGATACTCGCACAAGTTTCCTCCGTCGTCGCTGGCTCGACAGCAACTGTCGCCACATTTAGTAATCGTCGTTGAAACTGCACTTGAACTGTCGCGCTTTACCGCGCACTCGTTCGTGCTCGAGCCTATATACTCAACTTGCACCAAAGATTGATAACAACTAAAGGCAGAAGCCGATTCTCGTGCGTTTGCGAAGCAGCATCCGTACAGCTCGCATCTCTCCTTTTCCGCGGAAACCGACGTTTTCTCCACCTTATGAATATTTTCGTAATACGGATTGCACGGTTTTCTATCTTCTGCAATCGGAACGAAACACTGATCTTGACACGAGTGCGTGTGACACACTTCAATCTCAACTTTTCCATCGTCGTCTTCTCTTCCACTATTAATACCACACAAACTCGAATCGACGGCTTGGTTCGTCAGTAAATCTTTACACGTCCTTCTCGAGCGCGTCCGAAAGCCACCCCCGCACGTTTTAGAGCACTCCGACCATTCACTATTGACGCTTCTCACATACACCGCTCTTCTTCTATTTTGCGCGTACGTATCTGTATAACCCCATTTCTTCTGACCTTCATCGTTGCTATAAGTAAAAGTCACGCTAGACGAGGTAAAACACCACGGTTTTCCTTCCCAGGATTTTTCTAATGTCGGTTCGAAATATTCCACGCCTTCGTATTCGAAAGGAAACACACAATTTTCTCCATTCGCTGTACCGCCCGTGGTTTTTGTCACTTTTACGTAGTGTGTTTGTATTCCTTCTCTTTGCACTAATTCGCTCGAGTCTGGCAAGGACGAAAGGAAAATTGCGTTTGAATACCCGCTGGCGAATATCGCTCTCAAACCGTCCTCGTTTGATTCCAAGAGCGGCCCAGTCACCCTCGCTTCTTCGTGAAACTCGTCCATTTTTTTGTTCGATATAGCAAACGCTTCCTCCAACTTCACAATCGCCTCCGAAAACGCTCTAAATTGTTGCTGCGTGTACGCGATTCTAAAATTGTTCATTCCAAACTGACTCGCGATTGCGGCTTTGCTATTCGCCGTGTCGCTCGCTCCAGAACACCTATAAAAGCCCGCGCACCGATGATCCCTCTCGCACGCTCTCGTAATCTCTGCTAAGGTTCCATTTACTGCTGCGTAGGCTAACTTTCGTATCAGGCTTGGATGAATGACCAAATCATCGTACGTGACATTCTCTATCCGTTTCGTTTCCGAACTCCGTCGTTCCTCTACTAATACGTTCGCGTCGTCGTATCCCGCAAAATCTTCGTCCATATCCACCCCTCGTTTCTTTCTATAAAAAGTATGCACTTTTTCAACCTCGTCCGCGACTAAACCGTACCCTCGACCGACTAAGATGCACTCATACGCCGACGTAACTTGCGTAAGCTCTAACGTAAACCCAGCGCACTCGTACCCGTACCTGTCGCACTCCGTTTTGCAACCCAAAAAAGTCGACACACGTTTCAAAAAAGTTCCCGAGACGTGATGTCGGTCGACATGCACGTGGTAATTCGTCGGCTGCGCTTCGATCGTTTCTGGTGACAGCAATGATTGCATCAGGTTTCTTCTTCTACTACTTATTCTTCTCTCGCGATACGAAGAAGAAGAAGAAGAAGAAGAAGAAGAATAGTTTGTCTCCTTCGCGTCGTTGTTCAAAATTGAGTCGGCAAATCGGATTTCGACCGAGGATTTTGGCGTTGATAGATGCGTTTTACTCTTCTCGTAATCCTTTACGAGTTTTAACGGCGATACTACGAAAACGATTAATAAAAGAACGCTCACTATCAGAGCCACCGCGCGAAAATGCTCTCGTTTCTTTTTCTTCATCTTTCGTTCGTGAGCGAGTGGCTGTGATTATATCTCCTCTCTAAATTCTTAAATTTGACTTGTGTAAAGTGGTTGTAAGTGGCGAATTAATTCTCTCTCAAAAATCACTCTCAGAGCACAGATCACGAAAACAATATACAATATACAAATTACACCACTTTTTACACAAAAACGCGACACAAGAAAAAAAAACGAATAAAAAAATGGTGTCCATGATGTCGACCACGAGCGCATTCATCTCTTCCCCGACGACTTTGAAGTTGAGAAAGAAGTCTAATACTAATAAAAGAAGTAACAACAGTCTTTTGAAGATAGCGAAAGCGATTTCGGTCGCCGACGTGACCGGTCCGGTGAAAGAGACGATAAAAGATGTGCAATCCGTGGAGGTACAAAATACGATGAGTTTTTCTTTCTCAAGGGAGAATTCGAATAATAATTGCGCGAACTCGTGATGATGGTTTTTCTTTCTCGTCTGCGCGAACAATCATCGAAGAACGCGAAAAAAAAAGAGCAATCGGCATCACCACCACCATTTCATCGTCATCGATCGCGAGAAAGAGAGAGAGAAAAGACACGCAGAGTTCTTCTTTGGCTCTCCATCATCATCATCCAATTCAATTCAATCCTCAAAATTCTCCTTTTTTTTGCCTCGTCAGCTTTTTCTTTTCCCCTTTTTTTTTGAAGGACAACATTAACAGAGAAAATTGAGGAGAAAAGTGCTGTTTAGTAGTAAACACAACATCGAAGAAGACGAAGAAGAAGAAGAAGAACAATTCATTAAATAACACTAACCATTATTAATAAAACCTCATCAATTCTTTGATGATGACTTCTTTATGATAACAGGGATTGAAGAAACTCTCGATTCGGGTGTCGAAATATGCGCCGGCGACGATCATGAGCGCGGGTTCATTTGGCGCGTTCCCGACGATGGGCGCGTGCATGGCGGCGTGCGGGTTAGGCGCGGTTGGAGGCCCGTTGGCGCCGTTAGCCGGACCTCTTTTGTTTTCCCAGGCTGGTGCAGCGGCGAGCGTTGCCGCCGGGGTCGCCGGGATTTTCGGGATTGGCGGGGACGTTCCCGCGTATTTGCACTCGTTGATCTTTCTCGTCGCCGCGGCGGCGGTGTGGCAATACAGCGCCGTCGGCGCGGCGTCGACGTTGGCGGTCAACGCGTTCGCGTTTCACTACGCGCACATGACGAGTATTTTGAGCAACTGTAAGGATGTTACGAAGAGAATTCCGTACACTCTTATGAATTCGGTGAAGAAAATTGCGTTGGTTGGACCCGGTTTGGTCATGGCAATGATGCAGCTCTTGCCGAGAGCGATGGAGTTTGAAACCTTCGCCAAGGTTGGTTTCGCGCCGCCTGGACTCCTCGGACCGATTGGTGGGTTCTTTTTACACCCGATCGTGCCATGGATCATCGCCATCGCCTCGTTGGTGTGGTTAACCGAAGGGGAGAAGAAGATTACTTCGTTTATCCTCGGCTTGGGGTATTTGATTCCGGGTATTTCGTATTGTCCGACCATGTTGGCGCCGTACGGTCTCGCGCTCATGTTCATGCACTTGTTCTTGGGATTGCAGCTTTTACAAGAAGTCACTCCTTATGGAAGTTTGATTCCTAACCCTCTTTAACTCTTCTGTTTAACACTGATGAGAAGACAAAAAGGACGGTTGACGACAAAATTTTCCCATGACGGACCGTGTTGTGATCACAAAATGGGAACAAAATGATATTTAATATGAAAAAGAAAATGTATATGATAACAAAAGAACGAACGAATGAACGAAACTCATCACGATAGCCACCCTATGCATACTTCTTCTAACACAAGTTATTGAATTCTATTCTAAAAATCTCTTCTATTTCTTCGCGCGGTGTTTCGCGCGTGTTTTCTTTTATTCGACTATGGAAACGTTCAACTTACTTCGTCCAAACGGCATTTGCTCGACTTCTATTTTCACCTTGAGTTTTCCAAACATGTTCTGACGAGCGTTGAATCCTTTCGATACTTTAACTCTCGCTTCGATGCCGTATTTAGGAACAAAGGCGACGATTTCATCTTCGTCTTCGTCTTTCTCGCCCTTCTTGATATTATTAGCATTATTATTATTATTATTAGTAGTAGTAGTAGTAGTAGTAGTAGAAGTAGAAGTAGTAGTCTTGTTGTTGTTGTTGCCGCGAATCTGGAAGACTCTTGCCTCTGCGACGGTCGTTCTATCTTTGAAAAACTTCAAAGTGTGGAGCTCTGCCGACGCTCTGCCGGCTTGTTGACCGGCCAAATGTCTCGCGTTGCACGTCTCGGCAATCTCCTTAGTGAAAAGATTGGTGTTGTCCATGGCGACTTTTTTCTCAACGCTTGAGATCAAAACCTCGTCGATGGAAATCAATCCCAAACTCGCAGAGAGTAAACGATGGACAATCACGTCGGCGTATCGACGAATCGGACTCGTAAAGTGCGTGTATAAAGGAGAAGCTAAGCCGTAATGATAGAGCTCGTTTCTCGGAAAAGACCCGGTCGAACAGTATTTCGCAGTGGACATGCATCTCGTCGCTTGCAAGCGCAACAAAGTATTAAAGTACGGATCATCTTCGCGCACGCACGCGTCCAAACTTTCCGCCAAAGTTTTATTCGACGCGCAGTTTATTTTGTTCTCTAAACCAAGCAATTTAACTGTTTCTAACAGAGGAAGAAACATTTTTTCCCTCGGCTCCGGGTGCCTTCTCAACAACGCGAAGGACGGGTAGTGCTCGGAGATCCTCTCCGCCACCGCGATATTCGCCAAGAGCATCATCTCTTCGACCATTTTGTTTGTTTCTCGAGAGATGTACAAACTCACGTCTAAAGGATTACTCGTTTCGTCGTCTAATTCGAACCTCACTTCTGGCGAAGCTAAAGTCAAAGCACCTTGTTCCATTCTTTTCGCTCTGAGCGCTTTTGACACGTCTCGTAAACGTCTCAAATCGTTCGCCAAGTCACTCTTATCGTTCGTTTCATCGTCGATGATTTCTTGCGCTTTTTGATAAGTCAACGCCTTGCTCGACTTAATGATTGATTTCGTGAAGCGCGGTTTGACGTCTTTTCTCGGGAGCATCGTGGCTGGATCTACGCGCCAAAAAACCGAAAACGCGAGTCGCTCTACGTCCGCTCTCAACGAACAAATATCTTCAGTCAAAGGTTTAGGGAGCATGTCTAATCTGCGCTGAACTAAATACGTCGTCGTGCCTCTGCGCAGAGCTTCGTCGTCCATGGGCGTTCCAGGTTTCAAAAACGTCGTCACGTCCGCGATGTGAACGCCAATTTCAATTTCTTCTTCTCCTTCGACGCCATCGTTCTTGGGCACAACGACAGCAGAAAGTGCGTCGTCAATATCGCGACATCCAGGAGGGTCCACCGAGCAAACGCGCAGATTCCGCAGATCTTCACGTTTGGGCTCCTCTATGTGTTCTTCAGTCACCTTCCACGGCAGCGGCGGAACGCATTTATGCACCGCCGGCGCAAAAGGACGATCGTCCACGTCTGCTTCGAGTAACAATGCTGCAGTTTCCGACGCAATTTCTCCAATTTCACCGAGAGCGCGAACAAAGTGTCCCTCTGGATACGGCGAAGACGCGAGCCACGCGTCGATGACAACGACGATTCTCTGAGAAGCAATTTGATGCGCGTGTCGCGTATTGATACGAATCTTTGGAGTTTTGCGATCGTTCGGCACGCAAAGGACTCTTTTCGCGCGACCACCTCCATCTTCCGTTTCATTTTCGTTACTATTCTCGTGTTGTTTTCTCGCGAGATCTGCGCAAGATTCAATATCGAGAGCGCACGCGTATCCTCGATCTCTCCAATTTCGTTTTACGATTCTCACGACTTTTGCTTTCAACTCCGGCAAAGAAGGAGGCATTTCTGCACCGGCCTTCGCGGACGCATCATCGACTGAAGCAACATCTTTTGATGCGTTTACGATTGGTGCGAGTGAGACTACGTTATCGTCATCGTTGACGTCGTCTTTCTCCCTTTCTTCTTCTTCATCCTCATCTTCGATAATTTCAATACCGACGACGTCTCCTTCCATCGCTCTGTTCATGCGATGACGTCCTTCTATTTTCACGTCGAGCGTGTCGTCTCCCACGTCGACGTACGCCGAGAATGGCGAGTACGGAGAACACCTGATTTTGCCTTCTTTGTATCTCCCGGCGGAGACGCCGCTATCATACTGCGCTTTCGTCAAGTGTTCGGGAAAGGCGGTGAACCCTCCTCTCGCCGTCGAGTTACTCTTTTTGCTGTTCATTTCCGTCTTGTTGATGGAAGCTTTCGTTGTCGTTCTTGTGTTCTTCGCGTAATTATTTCTCGCGATTTCGTTTTCATCCGCCCCGAAGCACTCTTCTGTTCTCGTCGAGCACAAATCGACCAACTCCGGGAACGATTTTGCGAAATGTTTGTTTACCACTTCCCTGACGCTCATCGCGTTCAAATTTTCCTCTTTCGCTTTCAACACGTTTCCTCGATCGTCAGAAACTAATATGACTTTTGCTTCCGCTGCTTTTCCGGCGCTTCCTTCTCCTCCTTCTCTTTTTTGTTTTGTGCCGTCGTGCTTGTTCGACGAACACAATCCGACAACCTTTTGGTAAAACTTAACCACCTCCCGTATCGCCCGATCGTTCCTATCGTTCGCCGATTCGCCTTTCTTCGGCTCTCCGACGTACGTGTCCTTGTGAAATTCGTTAGAAAACACAAAGAAATTCTTTCTCCCCGACGTTGTTTTATCCCCCGTAGATGAAGAAGCTTCTAGACAAAGCCTCCGCACGCGCTCGTACGCATTCCTCGACCGGTTTCTAACCTCCTCTAAAACCGTCGTGCACACGACTACATTTCTCATCGCCTTCGGGTGCGATACCACGTCCAGCTGGTGTAAACACACGTTCGCGTCGACGACGTAAATAATTTTATCATTTCCGATGTTGTTGTTGTTGTTTTCCTTCGTCGTCATCGACTTCGCTTCTACGCCGCTCTTTTCTTCTTCTTTTTCTTCTTCTTCTTCTTCTGCGTGTACATCCAAAATCCATTTCGTCTCGTCTTTCCCTTTGTATGCCACCGGCGCTTGCTTAATCCCGCAGAAAATATCATCGCGAAGATACCGCTCGCGGGAGTGTTTCTTCGTCGTCCTAAACGCGTTGTTGTTGTTGTTGGTGGTGGTGGGTCTTTTGTTGTTGGTGAAGAAAGACGATGATTTCGACGTTCTCGAAATCGTCTTCTTTTTCTTCTTTTCTTTTCCTTTCTCGTCTTCTTCGCTTTTCATCATCTTCTTCTTCTTCAGAGGAGGAGGAGGACTCTCATTATTGCGCTTCATTATTATATTTGTGCGAATAGAGTGCGAATAATGCAATCTCGAGGGAGACGAGGGAGACGAGGGCAGAGGAAGCAAACACAGACAGAGAGACAGAGAGAGAGAGAGAATAGAATGCTTTTGGTGTACGAGTAGAAATGAGGACTTTTTGGTCTCCACAGACAACAAATAGAAAAAGAGTCTCAACTTGCGATGATGAGAGAAGAGTTGGATTTTAATGAAAAACGAGATGACAGAACGCGAGAGAGATAGGAATGGGTCTCTTTTCAGATATCCTTTTAAAAACTGGGTTGTTAAACTTCTCGAAGTCGAGTTTTTACGAAGAAGAGAGCGGCGCTCTTTTGAGCGCGCGAGAGAGAGGTTGTTGACTTTTTTATGCTTCGCTTCGTGTGTACGCGTACAGTGATAAATACCGGTTTCAGACGTAAAACTATAATCTCTTCTAAAAGTACGCGTTCTTAGTACTCTCTCGCTTATGATGATAAATTAAAGAGCGTCTTCGCCAAGCTCTTTCTTCGTCTCGATATTCGTTTTCTCCCCGTCAGAAGAATCGAGCAACCGATCTTTGTTTAATAATCGAGAAAGCACGACGATTAAGACGACCCACATGCTGAAGAAAGCGACCGAAATGAGCGTCGCGCCGACGAACAAAATTTTAATCGATTTCATGGTGTCTTCGCACCCTGGTTTCGCATCGGAGAACGCTTTTTGCACAAATTCGCACGTTGTGATGGCGTATGTGTCCGGTAGAGCGGCAGACAAGGTTCGCGCGACGATTGCGTATTCTTTGATTTCATCGTAAACGTTCGATTTAATCATGCGCTTGTCGTCCAAGTACTCCGCACACTCGTCTTCGGCGTCGCTGCATTTTCCAATTTCGTCCTCAAATTTTCCAATGTAGTTGTACGCCTTTTCGTAACCCGGGCACTCGTTACCAGCTCTACCGCCGGCACACGCAGCTCGCATCAAAAAGACAGGGAGAATTTCCACCGGTCTTTCCGGCACATCGGGTGGAGGAGGAGGCGCCGGAGGAAACGCAGCGAGAGGAGGGGGCGAAGGTGGCGAAGGAGGCGGCGAAGGCGGCGGGGGCGGCGAAGGCGGTCGAGGCGGTCGAGGCGGTGGAGACGGCGGAACAGGAGGAGGAGAGGGTGAGTCTCCCCTCAAAGCCCAATTCACGGCAGGTCCGTTCCCGTTCCCTGCTTCTTCTGCGAGACCAACCCAGTAAAATTTCTCTCCAAACGCCGTGGCGCCTGAAAACATTTCATCCGCCCTCATGTGTGTACACGGTAAAGTAGCGTCAGTATCATCCAACAAGCACCAAGACGTCACATCCGCATCAAATGAAACCGCGTTCCTAAACATTACACCCATTGTAGTCGCACTAGTAACGTTCCATAATGATAAGTCCTGGTTAAACGAGCGAGCGCCATCAAACATGTTGTCCATGCTCGTAACTTGCGATACATCCCATAACGAGATGTCGTTGTTGAAGTCAACGGCGTCTTGAAACATGTCACTCATTGTTTTTGCTGAACTCGTATCCCACGAGGATATGTCACCGTTGAATGGACCGGAGAATAAACCGGAGAAATCAGTCACTAAGGAAACGTTCCACTCGCGCATGGGTCCGTACGGATTCACATCCGCGCTCCACGCGCATTCACCTAATATTGACGACTGGAGGCACTGAACCACGGCGTTGTCAATGACGTCATCGTCGAGCGGGAGAGCGGCGTAGCAATCCCACGCTGTAGGTGGACCATCGCTGTTGGAACTTCCCGTCGTTGTGATATTCACACAAGCGTCAGCAAACGCAGTCGCCCCAGAAAACATTCCGGCGCTGCTGGTGAGGGACGAGGTGTTCCAAGCCGTGATATCCGCGTTGAATTCTGTCGCGTCCATAAACATCGAGTCCATGTTGACCACTTCACTGGTTTCCCAGCCAATGATGTCGCTGTTGAATACCGATGCCCCAGAAAACATTTCTTCCATCGAGGTGACTTGGAACACGTTCCACCGAGACAAATCTGCGTTGAAATTTGATTTATCTTTGAAAGCAGCCGTCATATCTTTAACGAGAGAAACATTCCACATCGACATGTCACCATGCTCGTTTTCCTCTCCACATCTGCCATCTGTGGGCGCAACTGCGAGGCATTTGGAGATGAGACCTGAGAACGACTCGTCCGTGATGGGCGGTGCGTCGTCCGAGGACTGGAGCATTCTTCGTCTACCCGTAAAATCGTCATTTTCTAATTCATCAATATCCGGGAGTTCACCTCCGACTGTAGTTAATTCATCTTCTTCAATTATATATATCGATCCAGTTTCAGATCCATATTCTTCATCTTCAATTTCGCTACACGATTCGAATGCTTTTTCTGAGCTGCATTTAAAACAAGGAGCACCAGAATTTTGGTACATACGAGACGAATAGTACAAATTTTCGCAGCTCCAACCCCAGGTCGATACGTCCTGCGTAAATTTCGTCGCTCCATTGAACACATCGTCAAAGTCTCTGACCTTGCTTGTGTCCCATTTGGAGAGATCTTGATTAAAATTCTGCGCACCTTGAAAAGTTCCCCAAAGTACTGTATTTAGCGAAGTATCCCATCCCGATATATCCGCATTGAAGTCTACCTTGTTCGAAAACAAAAAATACATAGAGGTTATCTGACTCGTGTCCCAATAAGGCATGGCGCCATACGATACTCCATTAACTTTTAAATCATAGCAAAGTCCGTCCACTGGATTTGTTTTCAAACACTCGCCGACGATGTGGAATAATACATCTTGAGGTATTGTGATGCCTTTTGGAGGAGGCGAAGGAGGCAAAGGAGGCGGAGGAGGAGAAGGAGGAGGAGAAGGAGGAGGAGGAGGAGAAGGAGGAGGAGAAGGAGAGGAAGGAGGAGAAGGAGGAGGAGAAGGAGAGGGAGGAGGAGAAGGAGGAGGGGTTGGGGATGGGGGCGGCGGGGAGGGTGCAACCCAGGTAGCCAAAACCGTGGTGCACGTACTTGGGAGATCTGAATTCCCGCAGCCATACTTAGCTTTAAATGCATTGGCGTAGTAAAACATATTTGACCTGTAGTAAGAGGAAGATATTGATGGAAATGTCCAACTCCCGATGTATTGGTTGAACTCAGCCGCGTGATAAAACATGTATCTTGAATACCTTACTTTATCAGTGTCCCAACTACCAATCGGTTGATTGAACAAAGAAGCGGAACGGAACATATTCTCCATACGAGTCACTTGCGCTGTATTCCAACTCCCAATGTCTTTGTTGAACGTAGAAGCGGAATCAAACATAGCATACATATCAGTCACTTGCGCTGTGTCCCAACCCCCAATGTCTTGGTTGAATACAGAAGCGAAACGAAACATAGAATACATGCTCGTCACCTTAGAAGTATCCCAACTTCCAATGGGTTGGTTAAATTTTGAGGCATAATTAAACATTTGTTGCATGTTCGTAACTTTCGACACATTCCAACCATTTATAAGTTGATTAAACAGTAGACTGCCACTAAACATTCTATACATGTCAGTGACCCGCGATGTATCCCATCCACCAATTAGTTGGTTAAAACTTCTGGCACTATCAAACATTTCCCGCATGTTCGTCACTTTTGCCGTGTCCCAACTCCCAATAGGTCCATTGAACTCTCGATTGCCAAAAAACATCCTATACATATTCGTCACAGAAGACGTGTCCCATTTTCCAATGGGTTGATTAAAAACAGGGGCGGATTGAAACATTTGCTGCATATCAATTACCTTGGATGTAGTCCACTGATCAATTGGCTGATTAAATTTACTTGCTGATTTAAACATGGTCGTCATCGAGGTCACGGAGGACGTATCCCAACCCTCAACATCTCGATTGAACTGAGTTGCCCTCTTAAACATGCCAGACATTGAGGAAACCCTAGACGTGTCCCAATTCCCAAGAATCTGGTTAAAACGTAAAGTACCAGAAAACATTAATCTCATACTGGTAACTGATGACGTGTCCCAGCTATCAATAAATTGATTAAAGTTTTTCGCATTCCTGAACATCTCTTCCATGCTAGTGACAGACGACGTGTCCCAATTTCTCAGCTCCCTATCGAAATATGCCGTGTTGGCTAGCATTCCGACCATACTCTTCACTTTTGACGTATCCCAAGTGCCTATGTTTTGATTGAATTTCGCTGCGCCGTCAAACATTCTGGTCATGTCGGTAACTTGGGAGATATTCCAGCTCGAGATGTCAAAACTAAAGACTTTGGCGCTTTTGAACATCTCTGACATGCTCGTCACCCGACTCGTGTCCCACGCGCTTATCATCCAATTCGACTGTTCCTTATTTCTGAAAGTATTGGACATATCCGTGACTAAACTCGTATTCCAAAGCGGAGCTGGACCATATTCAGATTCCCAGCAAGCTCCCAGCGTAGGTTCCTTGATCATACAATCTTGAGCTGCAAGTCTGAACTGAACGTCATTGGTAATTTCTGTTTTACTCCCGGAAACATAACCACTAGGAGGCCATAACGGTCCCCAAGGGACTAATATTTTATCCACCGTTGGGCCGTTCCCAACCAAAGATTGGTACGTCTCGTGCCATTTCTTTGCACCGACTAGGCAATGGCTTTTAAATTTAATACTTACTGTAGTATCCCAAGTGTTTTTCAGAGCTCCGGACATTCCATTCGTGAACTTTTCGGCGTGCATGAACATCATCTGCGCATTTATAAGATTCCTAACATCCCAATTGGACAATTTTTGATCAAAGTTGACGGCGTGTCTAAACATTTGGTTCATGTCGCGAACGTTTCCAACGTTCCAACCTTTGCCTATGTCACGATTAAAGTTGTATGCGTTCAAAAACATTCTATCCATGCTCGTTACCGCGGACACGTCCCAGCCTTGTATTTCGGCGTTAAAATTGTGTCGATCCATAAACAACCCACCCATGAACGTCACCTTACTGACATCCCACGACGCTATTTCCCCGTAATCGCTTGCAAAGCACTTCCCGAGGACAGGATCATACGATAAGCACGCTTCGACGTGCCTGTAAAAGTTTCTGTCAGTAAGTGGGGCGATATACGGCGGAGGACTAGATGGCAATGGAGGAGGAGAGGGCTGCGGTGGTGGTGACGGCGGCGATGGGGGCGGAGCGGGTGGAAATGTACACTCCCACATTTTTGGTGGGCCGTAGGCGAGGCGGTTACCAATGGTACTAGAGCCACCTTTACCCCGGATACACCCGGAGAGCCAGGTTTCCGCATTACGGAACATGCTCATGGTCGAGACGTACGATAACGTTTCCCATCCCGTGATATCTTTGTTAAACGTGGCAGCGCCGTAAAACATCGCAACCATGCTACCTACTCCAGATACGTCCCACGAAGTAATGTCTTGATCAAACTTCTTCGCTCCCGAAAACATGCGCTCCATGTTCGTGACGCTCGAGGTATTCCAGCGCGATATGTCCGCATTAAAAAGTGAAAACCCATTGAATGCCCTGGCCATATTCGTGACCCGCGAGACGTCCCAATACCGCATGTCCCCAAACTGCGTACCTTCACAAATACCGTCTTCCGGTCGCAGTGCCAAGCAATCGTCAATCAATGGAATAAAATTTGAATCCGTTATGTGCAACGCCGGAGGCGGAGGCGGAGGAGGTTCATATTTATACTCCCACATACTCGCAGGACCGTCGGAGTGATCGGTCAAAATTGCTGATGTTACGATGTTACGATCGCTAGTTGTGCCTGTACTCTGTCTGAAGCCGTGTTGTCTCACGAATATTTTTTCCCAATACTTTGCACCCGAAAACATCGACCTTGCATTTTCCGATGCAAGCGATGGCGTGTACCATCGAGTAATATCGCAAACGAACTTATTTGCGTTGTTTAGCATTGAATCCATACTCGTTACGGAAGAAACGTCCCAGGCGCTTATGTCTGAATCAAATACATTCGCTTCACGAAACATATAGGACATATCAGTCACTTTCCCGGTGTCCCACTTCGAGAGATCCCCTCTGAATTTCCGTTTATAATCGAAAGCTTGTCTCATACTCGTCACCGCGGAAACGTCCCAAAGTGGCATTGGTCCTTCAACGAAACTATGACACATGCCATACACTTCATCTTCTCGAAGGCATGAAGCTACAAGATTTCTGAATGAATTATAGCTTGTTGCGGTCACTGGGACGATGGGTGGCGGTGACGGAGGAGGAGGAGTCGGTAAAGCGGGCGGAGGTGACGGAGGGGGAAGCGGCGGAGCATTTGGAGGTGGTGACGGCGCTGACCAAGTGGTTTTGACGGTAGTGCACGAGGATGAATCGGTTGGATTCGTACTTGCGCACGCAAATCGCTCGTGAAATCTGGTTGCTCCTTGGAGCATACTATTCGAATACCATGTATTGTACCTGCCCGAATAATCCCAGTGAGTAATATTCTGGTTGAACGAGACGGCGTATTGGAACATGTATCGGAAAGAAGAAACTTTAGAGACATCCCATTCACTGATATCGCCATTGAATACTGGGCAGCTTTGAAACATAGACGTCATTGACGTCACTTGAGAGGTGTCCCAACCCCCAATATTTTGATTGAAATCCAAAGCTTGTCCGAACATGTAGTCCATCTTTTTCACAGCAGAGGTTTTCCAAGTGCCAATGGGTCGATCAAACTTTTCCGCTCGATAAAACATTTGATACATGCTCGTCACTTGCGAAGTATCCCACGTCGATACATCCCCATTAAATTTCTTAGCTTCCGCAAACGTGTATCCCATGTCAGTTACTTGCGAAGTATCCCACTTCCTCAGGTCTCTGTTGAATGTTCTAGCTCCTTGAAACATTGCGTACATATTTCTGACGCTCGACAAATCCCAAGAACTCAAGTCTGAGTTGAAATCATAGCAGTACGTGAACATTCCTTTCATACTCGTCACGCTCGAGACGTCCCACTTTGAAAGATCGGCGTTAAAATAGTATTTGTACCGAAAAGCATAGTCCATGTTCGTGATCAAACTCACGTCCCAATCCTCGATGGGACCATACACATCAGAAACACACGATCCATATGAGCTGCACTTCCTTATTTCCTCTTCGAAATCAAAATTCGATTGTATCGTCATGCGATCACTGGATCTTTGCAACAACATTCGTCTGTTCAGCGAGTTGTCTTCACACAGAGTATCTCCACTTTCCATCTCGGTATCAGGCAATACGAAAGTAGTGTTCGAGCCGAGATATCCGCTTTCTCTGGCGTTACACACGGTGCTTCCAAACGAGCCGCTCGCGTCCATACCCCCGTGGTTTTCGCAAACTTCTCGCTCTGGTACTGGATAAAATTCTGTACAAAACGTCTCGTCTTTCGCTGTTAATTTATCGTTCATGTCAACAATGTTTTTATACACTTCGTATCGCAGCACATTCATGGAGTAAACCGCATCTCCAGGATTCATGCAAGGAATCACATCGTTGGTGATATCAGCGTGCGTCTTGTTCACGTTCCACATATCCATACTCCAACACATATCATCGAGGGCAACGCCAACTACGGTTAAAGAACCCCAAACCAACCAAGAAAGAATCATGGATAACGATAAAAGAGCTCCGAGAATTAAAGTCAACATTACTTTCTGTTTCAACGTCGCCCATACAACACCAGCTGCAAGAATAAACAACATAACAGATACGCTTTCGACAAACGCTTGTGCCTGTTGCATGTACCCGTCGAGTTCCGATCGCTTCGAATCGACTTTATCGACAATTTGTACGACGTCTTTGTTCAAATTGTTGACAAATCTCGTGACAACGGCAAGTTCGTCTTGGCTCTTCGAAACGTTCAGTGCGTTCAAAACGGCGTTCGTCTGGTTTTTCAAATCGGAAGTAGAGTCCATCAAAGTATTCGTGAGATCCTGCATTCCATTTTGGATGGATAATCCTTGCGAAAACACGATCAAGCAACCGATGCATCCAATAATTCCAAATCCAATCATCGTCTTTTGAGCGTTTTGTTGCTGCTTTAAAGTGAAAGGCTTTGGTTTTAAGAAATTATTACAGCGCTCAAAGCAAACGCCAGCAATCTTGGTTACCAGGAGCAAGACAACGAGAAAGACCATGACGCCCAAAAGTGCCAAAGCAATCGCGGCGATGATAATTCCCGGCAAAGCTTGACCGACGAGCATAGCAACGTAATCTTCGCTGAGTGCAAATTGGCCGGTATACTTTTCACTCGTTCGGGGATCAACTCGAGGTATTCCAAAGAGCGATCTTCTTTCAGATAAAAGATCCACATTAACAGTGCGCGGAGGCGATGAAGGTGGGTCCGGTGGAGGAGGCAAAGGAGGCAAAGGAGAAGGAGGCACAGGTGGTAAATGAGGAAGCGGTGGGGGAGATTTGGGAGGTGACGGTGGAGGCGATGGGGGCGGTTTTGGTGGAGGGGAAGGACGCGGCGGGCTCGGCGGAGGAGGGGAAGGAGGGGGTAAAGGAGGAAGTGGTGGCGGGCTTGGACAATCGGATATGTCGCCGTCATCCTTGACACACGGCGTCGGCGGTGGGTATGGCGGCGGTGGTGGCGACGGTGGAGGCAATGGCGGTGGCGACGGCGGTGGAATTGGCGGCGGAGGCGACGGCGGAGGCGACGGTGATGGCGGCGGAGGAATTGGTGGTGGCGACGGGGGTGGCGGTGGTGACGGCGGAGGTGGAGCTGGACTCGGCGGCGGTGACGGAGGGGGGGAAGGCGGCGGCGGCGAGAAGCTTGCGTCGAAGCTCACGGTTTCGTTCAAATCCGAAGCGGTTCCACTTCTGGAACAAGAACGCGTCAATGGGTTCAATTCAAAACCCGGGAAACACTGTGCGCATTTTGAAATCGCGTAGTTTGCACCGAATATAGGGTTTCGGTCATTCATATTTGAAAAGATTTCAGTTTCCGTTTCTGAGACTACTTCAATTATACCGCCCATATTAGCCGATGCACCAGAGTAATAATACAAAACGTCAGGCGCCTCGTCTCCCGGCGTGAATGTCACCAATCCAGTTTCGAAATCGTAATCGTACCCTTCGGTGTATTGACGACCGTCCTCCTCGGCAGAAGATCCGTGCGTACCGTCGATTGTTTTTGAAATTCGAAACGTATGCATAACGGTAGTTGAGTTGAAAGTGTAAGTGCTTCCTCTTGTGACTCGCACCTTCGGCGATACGAGAGTGCCGATTTTAAATTTGTTCGATCCGTCCGTATCGACATCCACTTGAAACGGACAAGACTCGCAACCGGGCTTGCAACCGTTTTGAATCATTCCCTCCGGATTAAGCTGAATGCTCGAAATGTCCGATGCAGGATTGAAAGACAACTGTGAACTCAAAGGTGCAGAATCTTTCAAACCCGATTGTTCCGTTTTGAAATCCCACGTATCTTCTTCCATGGCTAACAAATTCAGTTTTTCGTAGGCGCTAATGGCCGCATCTTCGTCGCTACCGGTGTCGGCCAAGTTCAAAGAAATGTCCCCAGAATGAGCGTCCAGTAATGAACGACCAGTTGAGCTCATCAAAACGACGTCCGCATTGATAGAACTATCTTCTTCAGCAGCGGGAGCGTCGTTTTCAAAAATCCAGCTCAATAACCCACGGCGACGAGAGAGACGCTTCTTTCTACGTCCTTCAAGTTCCAAACAATTCCGAAAGTTTTCAAAGCCGTCTTCACTATCATATGCGAGGGCTTTTTGCTCCAAAAGCTTGAGAGGATCGCGAAGACGCGCATTCATGGCTGTCGACCATGCAGCCATTTTGTCAACTTCACCTAGCATGTTAAACTCGACCATGACGTATTCATTGATTAATTCTTGACTCTTCCTGAAGCTGATTTCGTTACGCACCTTATACGATAACCAAAGGTCTCCAACTACTCCACTTTCTGCCCCGCCGCTGTTTGGATCAACAGCGCCACAGTCTGAACTGAATGGAGAAGGTGCGTGACCAAACGGCAATTGCGGCATCAAATCCAAAATGATGAAGTCCAGATTCGCTTCAATATCAGAACCAGCGAGCGGAGGAAGTTGAACTTTCTCGCCGTCGCATTTAAATCCCTGTCCAGTGAACAGTAGATTGAACAAATTTTTGAACTTCTTTGCATCACCACAACCGTTCGAGCATGCGAATGATGTTCGATTCGTGGTCACCACAGAACTCGCGATTTTTTCATTACCGGCTTCGAACTTACCTTCCCAGAAATTACGAAACCAGTTTTCTTCATCTTGATTCCAGCCAAATGCGATGAGTGCGTTGAGACTTTTGTACGCGTACTCGATCGTACCAAATCCTAAGTCAGCGCCACTCACCTCCAAGATTTTCGGATTGTGAGGATTACACGGCCACGTTGCCACAAAGTAGCACGCTGCCGCGACAAATTGGTAAGGGTCTCCGTTGTCAAATTGAAAGTCCCTCGGGACTGGAGTAAACCTAGTTACATCTGGAATGCCGCCGGTAATATCATTCATTTCTGATTTCAAAAATAACCACGGATTCGTAGCATTTGGCGTAAAAACTTTATTACCATCGTTATCGGTTGTGATGTTATCAGCATCTATGTAGCAATCAAATCGATCGCCTTCGACTATGATTTCAAGGTTCCTCTTAAAAAGATGCGGGTAAGTTTTCGCGTACGGTCGCATGACCGTGTACATTTCTGCAAAAAAGTCATAGTCTGAGTATACGTGGGTTTGAAGATTTCCGAGCGACACGTGATATTGCAGCATTTGCCATCCTTCAATGTTGTGAGGATTGCGCTTCAATGCGGCGAGCAGTAAAGCGGCGACTCGCGTCAATATTTGTGTTCCTGCGTGCGTGTACACGTTGCGGAAGAGATGTAATGCCAGGCGCACATCAATGTAAGACGATAGTCCTAAATTTACACCGTTTGTGATCGATTCAATTGATTCGAACGGAACAACTGCACTAGATATAACGCCAGCGACGTCGTCCGTCTGTAACGTGAACTGCGAGGTTGTCTCGTAACCTTTTTGAATCCAATTAAATCTGGTAGGTTTCCATTTCCCTCCACGTTCGTTGAAGCCATATGCAGCTCTATGTTTTGGCTGAGTCACCGTATCAGCTGGAGCTCCCAAGCATGATTTATATCCTACCCACAAATGAGCTTGCTGAACGCATTGGCCCCCGTCTTGAGTGATTCGAGGAAGAGAGTCAGGACGCCAATTGGATTCTCTGCATCGAGTTTCTTTCCTGTCTCGAGCCTTGTTGTACCACGTCGTGATCCCATTCGGATGCCTTCGAACGTAATCACACTCACGCGCGCTAAAGTGTGCAGTTTGCAAAGTCGCAAGTAATGGCCACGGCGCAGTTGAAAGAGAAAAGTCGAGTGGCACTTGAGCTGCGCTCTTCAAAAGATTGTCAAGAGCGGCAAGAGGACTCGGTTTGGGATCGTGCGCCGTTGGAAATTTCGCAGATCCAATTATTCCACCCTCGCCTCTGAGCGCAGAAGCGAGTTTGCATTGCAAATAAAGCTCGTCGTCGTCTTGAATTTGATCATTCAAAATATCTGAGGTAGCGTTGAGTATAGAAGGAAAATTCCTGTATCTAAAGGCAATAGCTAGAATAAGTTCAGCCAAATGATCAACATCGTGCTCCGTCGACAGGTAATTCCGTAACACGCGAACATGTCTCAACACAAATGGATGAACCGGGAATGCCAAACTATACAAAGACGTTCGCAGAGGCACATTTTGCGACGTAGGCGTGAAAGTGCCCGATGTTTGACCGGTAACGTTGTTTATCCACTCGTAAACATCATCGTCGAGAGGAATCGCAGTTAATCGTTTACTGATTTGCTCGTTTGCAAAAACTACAGCCTCCGATAATTCGCTCGTCCATGTGGCGTTTGTTCCATCTTCATTCATATTTTCCGTCGCCAGAAGCACTTTCTCTAGGAGTTCGGGGCGATTGTAGTTGTGCAAAAATCCGCGCCGCATAAACACGTGCGATTTGCCTTTCTTTTTACCGCCGCAGCTGCAGCCTGCCTGACTCGACCCACCTCGCGTCAAATGTCCCATTTCAAAATGCCTTTTCTCGAGAAAGTTGCACTGCCCGAAAAAAGAATTCCCGACGTATATAGCTCCGGGACAAGCTGGGGTACCAATGCAACCTGCCAGGCAATCTTCGACACCCATTGCACTGAAACCTCCCGACGACGCTATCCCTTCGCGGTTTTCCATCATCACAAAGTGACTCATAATATCAATGTCAGGAAATTCCTTCGGTATCCAGTTTCTGTATGGAAGTAAATTACCAAATACACTTTTTGAAACGTGTTTTGCGTATGCATACGTGCAAGACTCAAAAGTAGACGGCTTGACTACATTTTTACACGTACCGAAGCAGTCGCATTTAACGTTTCGTGTTTTCGTTCCTGATTCAGAGCACGTGGGATTCTCGCCTTCGGTACAAATGGCATCTTGTGACCGCGGTGTTGAGGGACCACACGCACCCCACGAACCAATAACCCATGTTCCGAGACCTTCATTCACCGTTGACGAGCACTCAGGGTCGCGCACATTGCAAGTGGCGCCGGACCATCCAACATCGCAAACGCAAGTCTCGGTAAAGAGCCTCGTATTAATTTGTGAATAATACACGCGCTCGCAACTACCATTATCTCCGCAACCGCTCGTTCCGCATCCCGTTTCAGTGCAATACTCATACATGTTGCACGTTGCAGCATTGACAGGAGGCTCACCGCATAAAATGTCACTCGCGACGCTTCCGTTTGTGTAAATGCAAATATTTTCGCGATATCGCGCAGGATACACTTCCGCACCTGGAGCGTTCTTATCTATGACGTTTGCGCTATCACCATCGTGGCAGTCTCGAGAACACGAGTCAAACGGCAAAGAGAACCATTCAGGGTAATTCGTGAGTGGCTGTTGGTAGCATTCCTTTTCTTTCGTGTACAGCCCGGCTCCGGTAGTTTCATTCGCGACTACAGGATTCGCCAGGAAACAGCAACCGTGCATTTCACAAGTCATTCGGCGCACGCCAATCATAGATGATCTCCGCCTAGGGTCGTTCTCATAAAGGACACACGCCGTGCGACCAGAATCCAAACGGCACTGTAAGTCGCAGTGAAAGACGTTACAATGTTGAACTTCTTCAATCTTCGGAATGTCATTACAAAGCTCCTCCGGCACTCTGTTAGAAAGGGCAGATTTGTTCAGTCCAGTAATTTCTGTTTTTACGTATAGATCGGTGTTTTGCTCGGCACCACTGCACACTTCATCATCTCTGAGCGGGTCGCAATACGCCCAGCGCTGATCAGGGTCAGTTGTAAAACACCACATCCCTCCAGGGTCGTTATCCGGATTGCGACAATAATTGTGATTACCCAAACCTGTTCCAGGCATATTTATGGGAGTTGAAGCGTGCCAGTGAGGCGTTTGACTGTCCCAGGCTTGGCATGTAATTCCGTCTACCGTTTTACTTTGGCAACCGCGATAGCCACTCTCGTACTCTCCAGAAATAGTCTCGTCGCAACCAGAGGTATCGACGATTTCAGAAGGTGATACGTTTTTCAAAATGCAGTCATTTTCTTGGATTGCATTTCCAGAACCCCCGTGATAGACCCCAAACTCAAACGAGTAGCAATCTATGTTTTCGTTACAAAGCAGTTCACAGGCGCGAGGTGTCATATCACCGAATCTGGCATTCTCAATGTTCCTATCTGGAGGAATGCAACCAGCGGTGATTTTATTGTAGATATAGATTGGATCACTTCCATCTGCCTCTTCAGATTCCGTACCAGGGGGAGAACCACAGTAAACGTACCGACTTTGAATACCAGTTCCGCACGGCTGCGAGCAAGTGGTCCAAGGCGTGCCTCTCCAACTGTAATAATTCTTCTTAAGATAAAATTCAGACTCCATTGAACTCACAGCGAACGCTTGCAGAGCGTTCAGCTCTACTGGATGATCGTATTCAACTGACGTGTACGGAGCTGTCTTACCGTATTCGGCGTCCACGTAGTACCACTCTGAAGGTCCATTCGTTACATCTCTACCAAATCTGTCGGATTCTGAACAGTCCCCTTTATGCAGTATACATATTCCCGACAAAGGCTTAAATTCAACTGCACGGCATGTCGGAGTTGAGTCGCAACGATCGCCACATTCACTTAAACTATTTTGACCCGTAACGGTTTCAAATCCACCGTCGCATTCAAGAGATGAGCATGTCTGATCAAAAACTTCGCGTATCGCGACATGGTCCGAAGTAGCTCTAACATTCGAGCAAATGAGCATAATTTCGCTCGCTCCGTCTGAACTCCATGCGTAATCGTACATCCCGTCGCGAACCGGAGCTCCTGCGTAGGCTGCTCTTGAACGATCAACGTGTTCATTCTTGCGTTCCATATTGTCGTATACATCGTTCGCTGAGGTCTCAGCTCTCCACTGATCGTAAGTTAAATCTTTAGCGTTCCAAAAAAAACCAATAGCTACTTCACCATCCGGACATGGTGTGTAATCGGCATCGCTTTCCGATCTATAGTATTTGATGCTCGAGTAATGGCAGCGCGTAGCGTTGAGAGTATTGTTCATGGAGCTCATATCTCTGGTATCATAAATACAGTCGGTATCCACTTCCCATGTGGAAGCCGGTACACCGCACCGCGGGACTAATCCATGGCTGGGCTTTTCGGTTACCGCGATCCCGGTGAGCACCTGACCAATATCGCACACCACTTCAATCATTGATTCTGGGTGCATCTCCTTAAGTACTTCTTCTGCATACCAACCGGTTGTTTTTTCAGTCTCATAAAATTTTTTCGACACATCGAATCCATACCATTCATGCCATTCGCCATATTTTTCTGATTGTAAGCAGAGCGTCGTATTCGCTCTGAACTTGCAATGAAATCCTGCGTCTTCTTGCTCATCGTTACGTCCATTTGAGCAGGCTACCCCATCGAGCGGTGCGTGCAAATCGTCCGTGAGTAAAATAACGTCGCTCTCCCTGAACTTTGAGTTGTGCAAAACCTCCCATTTCCCGAAAGGTCTCGACCATTGACTGTCGAGACTACAGTCGCAATATCCCCAACGACTCCTGTCTGCCGAGGTATAACAAATTCTTCTGTCCTCGTTAATTGGTATAAAACACTGGGTATTGAGTAAATCTTCGCTCATCGGATCATCTGTGTAAGATAAATAGCAAGGAGCTCCGTCTGCATTGCCACCGCACGTGGGCTTTTGGGTGGGCACGTATAATCCGCCGTCAAACGCCAGGCTTGCCGGAACGGGGCAAATACCGTAATGCAACGTTTCAATGCCCATGCCTTCAGAAAGCAAGGAAGACGCCAATTTCACGTATAAACCGTCGCCATTAAAGTCACAATCATATAAATCACAATCTATATCACTGTAAATATCGCAGTCTGTATAATTGGATGCACTTTTCAACGTGCAAGTTCCAAATCTCGTCACATCTTCACTGTCAAATGCCACGCCAAATGGATTATTACTGATAATTTCTTCAATCGCCAACAGCGTTTTGGCGTCTTGCGCAGAAGCCAGAAATGAGACCGCAAGACACTCGAAACTTTCCGTACACTTTGCCGTGCATTGCATGAGGGATAAATCGGTAAATGTCGATATCGTGTTTCCAATCACGCATTTTCCAGAATGTCGTTCGTATCCAACAGAGGATGAATTGGTGGCTAAAGTTAAATCGCGCGTCGTGCTCTCCCAATGATTAATTATATCACTTTTAGTTCTGCAAGTTGAGGAATCCGCGTTAGAATACGCAACTTTAGCTCCAATTGGTTGATAAACGCAAATTCCGTCCAAATGCGAGATGTTGAATCGCAGCAAATAGCACCAACTCGTAGACGACTGGTGAGCGACGATATAATCCACACTCGTTTCGACCTCATCATTTGACCACGAGGGAGATTCCGCGCCTTGTCCCGAGCATTTTGTGTGTGGGAAGAAACCCCCATAATAACCGCGAGCGGTATATCTGTCAGTTCCGCACCCACCTGTTGTTCTATAGTTTATCGATGAATCCGGACAGGTGTCTTTCGTATTTGTTCCCGGGTATGAACCAGAGCCGCCCGCCTTTCTGCACGACCAATAAGAGTCTCCGTACGTAGTTTTCAGCGACGGATCACCACCAGATCCGGAATTTCCTACCCATCTGCAATAATCTTGGCAAATGCCGCACCCGGAAGCGTCGTACCAGCCGCGATAAGAATCAACATAGCCATCATCACCGGAGTCTGGGGAAATTGGGCACTGGCTACTCGATGCGGGCGTTTGCGCTTCAGTCTCTACAATAGATGAAGCCGCAGACACTTGCACGACGTTCTGTTCAATCTTCGAACCATCCATTTGATAGGAGGGCATAGCAGTGCCGGTAAATTTGATCCCGTTTACTTCAACCTCTGAAACTTGAGCGCACGTGCCGAGAGAGACGGCTTCTAAAGATAGGCCTGAAATCGTGTATTGTTTGTAACACGAGCTCTGGTCTGTCGCCGTTGGCGGCGCCTCCAAGATTTGGGTCATCCTCGAGCGCGAATTTTTACGAAAGACTTTACCATCTCCCGTGTGTACATCACCGTGCGCGCGATAAGCAAAGCTATTATCCAAATAATCCGAGCCACTTCCTCCGAAGGTACCCGGAGAAAATAGTACGCGCAATCGATCAAATGTCACATTTTCGAGCGCATCCATGGAAAACTCCTTGGGATATTTCCACATGTTTTTGAAGTAAGGAGGAACGTAAGATCTTTCCCAATTATTGTGTCCAGTCATATATTCGGGAATGTCTGATGATTTCAAACCTACGTTGGTCAAGTACGGGAACCAATCCCATTGCTCGCGCCTAGGTTCTGTTTTCATGTAGAACTGATAGGCGGCGCCCGAGTCAGTTAATTTATGAAGTTTGAAACCCTCCGCTCGAAATCTGCACGAGTACGTGAGCCCGCTAGATGGATCATCTTTAACCCAATCGTATCCAACACAAAGAGGGTCTTTCTGACACTGCTGCGCACAAAATTCTTTGTGCAAAAAATTTCTCAAATCGAAGCGTTTGAGGCGCACCATGTCTGGATAATACTGTTCAATCGTCGCCGCTTCGAACGTTTTGAAGAGATCGTATCCGAAACCTACGACGTTTCCGCTCCCAAGAGGCGCAAAAAATCCAGACGTACTCACGGGTTCGATGACCAAACTGCCAAGATCGTGCCAATTCTCGGGAGTGAAACAATCCAAAGCTTCGTCGCAAAGGCACACCTGCGCGAAAACCTCTTCGAAACCAGTATCGAGGAGGTAGCGCTTATCGATGTTGATATTCTTCCACTCGAGATAAGGTTGCGTGTTCTTCGTCGATTCAACAGCCTCGGCTTCTTCTTTTGCGTAAAAGTCAAGATTCCAATTAGAGCCTGTGAATCCGTTATCCATATTGGCGCTGCTTTGCAATTGACAGTCGCGAGCTGAATATGACCCTGAACTCCCCCCGTAATTGACACCATATTCAAAACCCTTGCAACCTTGACCATAGCCTGTGCATAAAGCTTTGCACTCCTCGACTGATTTATCAGCATACTTGATGATGTTAAAGCCGCCTACAGCCTTTCGCGGATGATGAGTGTAGACAAGGCCTGAGCCGGGTATATAAAATTCGTGTTTGTCTCGTTTAAACAAAGGAACTGATGTTTCAGCGATAATTATCGCCGAACGATCCCAAACGCCCATGCAACCAGGATTCATCCCAGAAACTATCCTAACATTTGATTTATCCGGTATTTCAATTCTTCCTCGCTCTAAAAACAGCATATCAGTTGGTATATTCAGAAAAAGCGTTTTCGGCCAAAACTCGATTTGCTGCTCGTTATACGTCGGGATGCACGCGCTTCCTCCATCAATCATGCCATATTTAGATGCAGCAAGCATAGCACACTTTGAGCCAAATTGGCAGTCCATATCGTTCCGGCAGTGCCCTTCGTAGGCTCCGCACGGCGTTGCCGGATTAGTAGTTGTATATCCCACGGTATTCTTACAATAATGATAATTCCCGAGCGAGACGTTTCTGAAGAGGCGATTTTGTTCAACTTCTCTCGTGAAATTCGTCAAAGTCAAATTCCAGTTCGAGCAGCACGCCATGTTGTGTAATTCATCTGGCAGCGCGCACTGCTTTCCAAGATTTTGCCCGTTCTCGTATATTGCTGCGGTAAAAAAGCCTTGGTTACCTGGACCGCACGGTGTTGACGACCAGAACGTGCGTCCATACCCACAACTTCGTTTGTACATCTTGTTCTTATCGAAGTAGTGCGGTTGCCCGGAGAGCAACTCATCCAAACTGCACAGCCGCGCGCCCATATCAGAGCATTGTTGACCAATGTCACTGTGGGTGCGCAGGCTATAATACGTTGTCGCGTCTTTTGCCCCCCCATGTCTTTGCGTTCCATACGGATCTGGCCTGGGAGGCCAGTAACGCAATCCGCCATTATCATAGGTCTGTCCATGACATCCGAGGTAATTATAGTCCGGGTTCCTGTGTGCGGCGTATTGACCGAGAACAGACATCGAGCCGCACGACGTGTAAGAGCCGACGTAACCGCATTCCCTCTTACTTTTGCATTGCGAAACTCTCTTGCGACTGTGCCATGCGAGTTCGTCACACGTTCTGTTGAATCCACAGGAGCCGAAGCAAATAGATGTCTTTTGCGGCTTACCGCGACCTGCCGTCATGCAAAAACTATCGGGATACGTTTTACCGTCCGAACCCTTGCAAACGACCGGGCGACTTTTAACTAGTTCGCAATCGGACCATTTCGTCGGAGGTGTAAATCTCCAGTCCGAAGTAAAATTTGGCATGTTCAAGCATTCGCCCCAAGCGCCGACGTGAAATGCAAAGCAAAGCGAATTCGCCCTGGCGCAAACTTCGCTCGCTTTTGAAGTAATCCAGGTGTATATTTCATACCCAAGAATGTCGTTCGTACGCATTCCAATTTGCTTTAAACACATGTACTGTTTGCACATGGTATTTCTTTCGTGCCAATTTACCGTGTTGCAGTGCTCTCGAGCCGTACACTTAGCTTGACAGTCGCGCAGCGATCCCGCTTCCCCGGCGACAAGCGGATAACACTTTGAATCGCTGATCGACTTATCGAGACCAACATTCATCCATTTCGTCATATCTTCCGAAGGAATCGTGGGATTATTTGCCGCGCGAATTGCGTCTTCGTATTTACCGCACGGTCTCGGTTTTCCTGGTTGCGCGTAGCCGACGAACCATCCACAAGGGATGCTATTCGAAGTGTCTGTTTTCTCTCGGCAACACGAGTCGCCGCACATCGAAATCATGTCACTCGTCGTGCGGTTGTATTCTTCAAAAGTTGCGCACGAGGGTGGTTTATCAATCAAACAGCCCAGACCAGCTCCGTCAAGGATGTCTGCTCTGTCTTTGTAGCACTGATAGCCTCTACTTTTATCATCGTTCGCCCAGCAGCATCCGTATTCTTGACACGTAGCCTTACGTATAGTTTCAGAGAAGTATCCCGATCGGGGATCTTCGAAATACGGTGCGCATTGCACGCGATTTTCGAGCGGAATCCCACATTTTAAATTGCAAGATTGCGTGTTGCATGTTTCAGAAATTTCGGGCATTTTACCGCAGCGATAGCGTGGGAGTTCAGCACCAGTTGTGCTGTTCAAACACAGAGCTGAGCGCGTGCGAAGGCCTCCGCCGCACTCGACTGGACAATCGCTCCATGGCGTAATTTCCCATCTCGCTCCCATCGGATCGTTTCCGTAACAGTCAACGTAGCCCCATTTCCCGGGAGTAGTGGTGTAACACCACGGACGCGAGTCACCCTCGACAGTTGGTTCGAAAAATTCAATGGAAACGTCGCGAAGGAGACGCGAGGTATCCGTCGTGAACGGAAATTTGCAAAAGGCGCCGTTTGCGGTGCCGCCGCACGTTTTTATTCCGCGCGAATAAACTACCATTTCTGTGTTCGGAAGCAACTGTTCCTGACGCGGAACGCCAGAGAGTAACATCCCATTACTGGGAACACCGAATATCGGTTTCAAAGAAGCATCAAGATCCGTGTAATCCCCGTCGCCGTTACCGAGGTCAAACTCGGCGTGTATAGCCACCATGGTATTCATGCACGTCGCGTTGGCAAACCCTCGAGCGTCGTTAAATAAAACCGTCAAGTCTTGCGCGGACTGACCGAGAGTCGGATCGATTGCAATCGCGAGTTCCGTGGTATTCACCGTGTCCGAGCAGGTGTAAAAGCCTTGACACATGGAATCCGCCGCGCAAAGATTCTGCATGTACGGAATCGTACCATTCACCGGCCGCCAAGCGTACACGGAGGGATTGTTTACCATCCTTTGATCGTGAATACTCCACGTCGTGGCAGATGGAACTTCTTTCTTCCTGTAAAAGTCGCTTTCTGCAGCTTGCTTCAAACCAGCCCCGCGCCCGACGAGTGTGCAATAATCAGTTTGCGTCTCTTTCGTGAAACCCGCGCACGCGTATCCCATCGAATCGCACTCGCGCACGCATCTCGACAAAAACTCAATTCGTCTTCCAATAGGAGCCCCAATGGCAAGTCTTGATCCGTGCCAAAAGTAATTTTCCAAATCGTCCAACGCCGAAAGCTGACGACGCCTCGTCGAAGCGTGCACCGAGGCCACCGGTGTCGTCTCGGAGTGCAACAAGTGCTTCAACGGCGCCGCGCGAACAGAGACAAACGCATGCGTCAAAAATAATAAAGAGAACAACAACAATCCCGAGAGTATCGTCATCCTTTTCTTCATCGTCGTCATCGTGATGACTTAATTATATGTATAATACGTATATGTGGCAAAGCCGTTTCTTCGTTGTTGTTGTTGTTGTTGTCGTCCTTCTTCTTCTTTCTCTTCTTCTTAAATAGTATTCTTCTGTGTTTTGTAGTAAGAAAGGTGGTAGACACTTTTTTTTTTGGTCGTCGTCGTTCGTCAGCGATGATCGTAAAAATTCGCGTGGTCGTACTTCAAAGAGCAAAAAACAAACAAACAAACAAACGAAAAAACCTCCTTTTTGCAAGAAGAGAATCCCGTTGTGGTTCCGATTACGATTTTAGACGACTTTTATACCAACGACAAAGACGAAGAAGAAAAGCGAGTAGGAGCGCAACCGCACGACGAAACACCCCGCACTCTCTTCTCGAACTCGCGATTGATGATGATGATGATGATGATGATGATGATGATTGTTTAATAAACAAGTAATATCACTAAAAAAAATATCAACAACGTCGTCGACCACACGCCGATACAAAAAAAGAGTTCAAAAATGCGCACCAGAAAGGGGGATGGCGTCGTTTCTCTCTCTCTCTCTCGAAAATACCTCCTCTCGTATTTCAATGAATATTGAGAGAGAGGTCAGTCGCGAGAGAAGAAGCGCTTTTTTAAACGCGTTTTAACCGTTGCTCGTCTCCTCGATCGAGTGCGTGTCGAAGTTGTTGATGAGAGTTAAAGAAAGAAAAGTCGTCGACCGTTTTCTTTTGAAGAAGAAGAGTCGTAGCGGCTAAGAGGGAGGTGAACTTTTCTGCATTTTTTTCACAACTTTTCGTAAATAATTCTCGTAGGGCCTAGACGAGATGGGTCTTCGCCTCTTAATAATGGCATAATATCATCATCTTTGACGACGAGAACGAGCGGGACGATGACGACGATGGAAGATACCGGCGTTGGCTATAACGACGAAGAAGATAAAGACGCAAATGGTGGTAATGATGGTCACGGTGGAAATGACCCCGTGGTCGACGAAGAAGCGAGAACAACCTCGAGGACGACAACATCAAACAACAACAAAGCATCAGCGAACAAAACCTCGGAGTTGATTTTACCCAACGATCACGTCCGGCAATTCGTTTCGTTCTTGCACAAACGCATCGACGAGTCTTTGACACACAGTAGCGGTGGAAACTTTGAGCAAGGGAGAGATGGCGAACGACGCGGGACAAATCCGGTGTACGAAATCGGCAACTTGTACGAGAAGTCGTTTCCAGTCATCAGCGAGAGGTACTTTAAAAACGCAAACTGGCCGAAGAAAGAAGCGGTTCTCGAGTTTCTCGAGAAAGAGAGAGAAGAAGAAGGGAAGACTTTAACGGGAGAAGAGACAGACGACGACGAGATTTTCCTCGCGTTGTACGAGGAGCTTTACTTTCGTCACGTGTACTCGCGAAGCGCGTCGCCGTCGATCGAAGAGAGAGTGGAGAGTTGGAAAGCGTATTGCAGATTGTTTGATTGCGTTTTGAGGAGAAGTAAGACGAGCGGGCTCGTTTTGCCGAACGTTTGGTTGTGGGATATGGTTGACGAGTTCATCTATCAATTTCAGTCGTTTTGTCAGTTCCGAGGAAAGTTGCAGGCGAAATCGGAGGAAGAGATTGAGCGTTTGAAAGAGTTGAAAGACGACGGCGACGTGTGGCAAAAAGAGAAGGTTGAGACGTATTTGGAGGCTTTGCAAAACAAGAAGAAGGAAGAGGCGGAGGAGCGCGAGAAAGAAGTAGAATCCGACGAGAAGGCGAAAAGAAGCAACGTTGTAGATACTTTGGGATATTTTGCCATCGTTGGTTTGGCGAGAGTCCAGTGCTTGTCTGGAGAGTACGAGTTGTCTTTGAAAACTTTCGACGCAATGCCGGATGTATTGCACGGCGGCGGAGGAAGTTTACACGCGAGGATTCCGGGATGTCACGTTTCTGTCAACTATCACGTTGGTTTCGCCTATTTCATGCTAAATAGGTATAAAGACGCGGCAAAACTTTTCAATCGTGGTATTTCGCACGTCGAGCGATTGCAAATGAATTTGCGACGAAGGGAAGCCGGCGGAGGTGGCGGGAAAAGTACGGGCGCGCATTCGCCCGGAGGGAGAATCGAACTTTTGCGAAAAAAATCAGAACAAATGCTTTCTTTGCTATCGATTGCGGTCTCAATGAGCTGTGGATCTGGTTCCACTTCCAGTGGGGGCGTCATGAGATCTTTAGATGATCACACGCGTTCCATTTTGCGAGAAAAGTACGGCGATAAGATGGCAAAGATGAACAACGGAGAAGTAGACGTGTTTGCGGACTTGTTCGCTTTTGCGTGTCCGAAGTTCATCGCCACGAACGAAATCATTCAATCGACGGGATCTGGAGAGTATGCCGCAGATCCGTCTCTTAGTTATAATCAAGAGGCGTATAAGAAACAACTCGCGGTGTTCATGGAAGAGGTTCAGCAACGCGCGCCGCTTCCCAAGTTAAAAAGCTATTTGAGATTGTACACGACTATTCCGGTACAAAAGCTCGCGCAGATGATGGAAGTTACCGAAGATGAATTGAAAAAGAACCTCGAAGTGATGCAAGAAAAGAGCAGTAACGTCATCGAGTACAGAAGAGAGTATTGTAAATCTCTTCTCGACGGCGTCGAAGTGTCCAAATTGAACGCTTCTTCCGGCGGCGCGGCGGCGCATTGGAATACTTTCGACGCGCTTGACATTGCGTTAGATGAAGACGGGAAGACTATTAAAGTTTTCGATCACTACACTCAAAGTCAACAGCCACAAGAGAAGGAGCAAACTTCTTTTTCAACTCCTTCGTCTGCTTCCATGGCCTCCGCTCCCACGAAAGATGCGGAAATTTTCACTCGACACATTCACAGACTGTCCAAGCTGATGAAAGAATTGAAATAAAGAGTCTTTCGTAGAGAGATTTTAGAGAGGAAGAGTAAGAGAAAGAGAGAGACTTCTCTCTCATACATATAAATACAACGTCCAGTTCTACTAAGCGAACGAAATCTAAATTATACACAGCTTGTGTTGACTTTTATTTCAAACAATCGTCGTCGTAGTTTAAACACTCATCCATCACGAACGACATTGGATCAACTGTGCTGCAATCATCAAACACAAGCGATGTTGGCGCAGTTGCTTCTTTTATGTGCTTGTTCTTATTCGCTAATTCTGACTTCACCTTGCGTCTTTGCTTTCGCAACGCAAACTTTTCTTTGCAAATAGATCTGCTGCTCGGTGAAAACTCTTCGATCTTCTGCGGACGATGACAGTAAAAACACCATCGAAACTTCATGTCTTCCCCTCTGCCTTTCAAAAGGAACGAATCTTTGCGTTTATGCATTTCGCACACGTGCAGCCCGCCGGCGGCTACCGAGCGAACCTTCTCGCATATCGCTTCGCACCCGAAGCAGTCGCACACGCGACGGGTTCGAGGAGAGAGAACGCCACAGACGCGAGTAGAATGAGTAGCAGTACTTGTGTTCGTAGTAGTACGCGTACTCGTAGTACTTGACTCTTTTTCTTTTCTTTCTTCCCTTTCTTTCCTTTCATCGCTCTTCGTCTCCTTCTGTTTCTTCTTCTGTGTCTCCTCCTCCTCTTCTGTACGAAAACTACTCGTACATGGGGTGCTGGCAAATTTTTTTTGGCCCGATCTTTTGCTTGTGGCAGCGTGAGAAGAAGGTTGAAGCCAATCCACAAATCCGTGATCGTCCGCCAGTTCGAACAGAACTTTCAACTCTTCGCGGTGAAGTTGGTCGTGCTGATGGTTCGAGAGCGGTAAAGGGAACAGGGTCGAAGACGGTTCCTCCATCATCGGCGACAATTTTTCCGCAACCACCCTCTGCTGCAAGACGAATAATTAAGTCTCTGTCGACCGGAAAAAAAAAGACGACCAAACACCGCTGTCCTGACGCGCGGTGGTAGTTTTAAATGAATAAACGCGCGCGATGCGGTGTTGCTCCTCCTGGAGATGTTTTTTACGCGTTTCGACAGACACCCACGCGTGCGTTTTGCGTTGCGTATTCTCTTTCTCTCTTTGAATACTACAAAGAAAAAAAATGAGCGAGGAGGCACAAAATATTCCCAAAACGAAAAAAAAATCTCGTGTCGACCGACTTGTTTTTAACTTCTTGTGGGTTTTTTGTCGACCTAAAATGTCTTTAAATTCGTGCATGGGAAAAAAAATTATCAACATCAACGAATAATTGCCGCATTTAATAAACACATAAACACACACAAAACGAGATGCTCAAATCCATCGGTTCCGCGAAGAAAAGCCCTTCATTTGCACCGTCGTCGTTTACGTTGTCGTCAGCGAAGGGGGGAGAAACAGAATTGGAAGCGCGCCTGGACGCGCTTTTAGAAAATGCTTTGGGGGATTCCATTCGTGTTCGGAATTTTCGTTCGCGTCCGGATTTAGTGCCCAAAGCGACGGCGGGGCAGAGAAAATCGTTCCGGGCGAGAAGTTTTGGCGAGTATAAAGATGATGAAAACAGGGAATCGAAGTTGCAAAGATTGTTCGCGCAAACGCAAGGCGACGCGACGTGTTTTGGGTTTACGATTTGTTCGTGCGTCGGGCAGAAAACATCGACGACTTTGGTCGACGACGACGAGAAGAATGACGAAGAAAAACCGCTCTTCGAGTGCGAGTTGTGGTTATCGAGAGGGCGAGAGAGCGAAGAGAGCGGACCTCCGGGATCTTGGAACGTGGTCTGCAAAGACGCCTCTGATGGTAACAACACTCCTTTGTTTATGTTGACTTTGAAAGAAGATTCGACGCTGGAAGAGCTGTTCGATCGGCATGCGATGAAGCGCCCTTTTCCGACGATGGTGGTGAGGAGTTTACTCGGGGTATCCGTCGCCGGCGTGAAAAAGAACAGTAATAGTAAGACGTTGCAAAATTCTCCGACGTTTGCGGCGGCGAAAATGTACAAAGGAAATGCGCAAGTCGCGGAAATTATTCCGTTGCAACGTGACTTCCCGAGAGGAAAGTTGGTTGGGAAGGTTGAACGCATGAATTCGATGTTGATTCGTCGAGACGAAAACGACGCGCTCGGAACGAGGTTGGTGCCGTACACGAGAGGATTACGAAGTTTGTTGTACACGATGATTGGCACAGGATTGATGACATTTGGTTTTGCAGTTCCGATAACGTATTCTTCGGTGAAGACGTACGAAATGCCCGTGGAAATTCACGAGAACGGTCTGGAAGGTCTCAACGGCATGCGGGATAAAGAGGTGAGAAATTTTCGCGATAAATGCGCGGCGTTCGTGAAACCGATTGGCACCATTCGTGTCAAAAAAGCCGGTTTAGGACACTTCAAATTGAAAAGAGAAGAGAATCAAGAGTACAGCGAGTGGCCGAAACACACGAAGCGGCACTTCTTGTACGCTATGGTCGCGCACGCCGCCATGGTCAACGAATTCGCCAAAGACGGAACGTATTCCATTCCGGACACTGCGGAAGTCGAGATTTGAATTGTGGGCATTTCATTTTGCGCCCGGTAAAAAGGAAGGAAGAACCTCTTTTAATCTTATATTTTATTGCTATTATTGTTGTTGCGTATTTCACGAGTTCTCAACTTGTGTGTGTGTGTGTGTGTGTGTGTGTGTGTGTGTGTGTGTGTGTGTGTGTGTGTGTGTGTGTGTGTGTGTGTGTG